>ERZ869925.374-NODE-374-length-34456-cov-13.669574_pt1 | contig 34456 bp, 50 predicted proteins | sample MGYA00579311_ERZ869925 | MGnify/ENA primary metagenome ERZ869925 (study PRJEB32216, sample SAMN09231817) | wastewater metagenome | place: USA: Maryland | collected 2016-07-30 | study: EMG produced TPA metagenomics assembly of the PRJNA472060 data set (Reclaimed...
CGCGACCCGAAATTTTACACCGCGCGAACGAAGCGCGCGGTTAACAGCGGAGGTGCGTTGTGAGCAATTCGCAGTGGCACGACGACCAGTCCGTCGGCGAGCGCGCGCTTCGCGAGTTCAAGCGCCGCGCCGATCTGGACTCGCGACTAGGGGAGGCGCTGCGGGCGAGCGGCATCAACGCCGCCGATGCTCTCGCGGTGCAGGCGCTCTACGCGACAGCCGGGCAGTCGGGCTCCCACCGGATCGTCTCGGCTTTGCGCGCCGTAGAGTCATGGATCAGAGAGGGAGGTGCGCAATGAGCAGCCACGAGTGGGTGCGGCACGAGCGCGAGGGTTGGTCTGTCTGCTCGCGTTGCGGCATGGTCCGCAACTACGACCGCGAGACGACGACGTGCAGCGGCGCGTTGCCGAAGATCCGGCAGCGCAGCGAGATCGAGGACTGCGGCCAGGATGGCGTGTGCAAGCTTTCTCCGGGCTGCAATCGGCACTGGCAGGAGCGGAACGCCGAGTTGGTGCGTGAGCGCGACGAGGCATGGGCTTTCCTGCGTCGAACTGTAATGACGGGAGGATCGATCGTCTCGTCTGCCGCCATGACGGCGCAGCAGATCGCCATCGCGCAGGCGGCCGATCGCATGCTCGTCACGCCCGATGGATACGGGTTCGTATACGTGCCCGGCCCGAGGTTTTGTGCGTGCGGTCGCACCGAGACGGATTGCGACCAATCTCGCGCGGCGTGCTCCAAGAAGACGGTTGAACTCCATGTGACCACCGGGATGACGATGACGACCCACTGGGCCGAACACGCACCCGAAGACGACGAAGAATCAGACATCATCATCGCCGGGAGACAAGTGCCATTCGTGCAGGTTGGCATGATCGTGCATCCAGACGACTGCCTGAACTGCGAACGCGACGGCAGCCCTCTGTGGTGCTCGGCGCTGGTCTGCGACATCCACGACGACGACGAGACTGCGAGATTTGGCATGATGGCGACGCTGCTCTTTCGCAACGGCGAGCGCCGCGAGGAGCCGTGTGACGAGTTGCGTCGGCGCTGGCGCCTGGCTCGCGATTTCGATCAGGGCAGAGTCTACACCGGGAGATGGGGAACCATCCCGCGTGGGTCGGTCTGGCCCGTGGCGGAAGTCAATGAGGACGCATGAGTTCGTGCAGAGCAACGAATGCGAAGGCAGTCTGCGAACTTGTCGAGCAAGGCGAGCCACCTGACGAAGCGTGCGAGATCATCCTCAGTCGAACTGGCAAGGCCTTCTCGCCCACCTGGCACCTCGTCGCCGACGCGCCAGAGCCCGTCAAGGCGGAGCCGTTCAAGCTCGAGTATCCGCTGAACGATGTTCCGGGCTGCCTCAGGCAGATTGAGGAAGAATTTACTCTCATGCGTAAGCGGCTGGCGCAGCTGGAGGCTGCGAAGTGAGCCTCCTCGACCTCGACCTGGACTTCGCCCCCGCCATGGGCCGCGACAGGGTGCACGCTGGACCCGTCGAGTGGCACCAGGCAGCGCCGGAGCTCGCGGACCTGTACCTCGCGACCGTCGCTGAGGACGTCATCGACAGCTGCGACGCGATGGCCTGGCTCGGCCACGGCGAGGACGACGACGTGTCCCGCTGGGAGTTCCTCGAGCGCGAGCTGCTGCGCGCCACGCATGACCGCTACGCCGACGACTGCGCATGGTGCGGCGGCACCGGCGAGACCGACGAGGAGCGCCGCTGCCCGTCCTGCCACGGGTCGCAGCAGGAGCGCGGGGCATGGGCGCCGCGCGTGGTCGTCGGCAACGCGGTAGCGGGGAGCCAGCGGGTGCGCTGCGGGTGGTGCGAGGCTGAGACGGAGGAGCGGCAGCAGGTGTGCCGGTGCGGCGTTGCTCTGCGTCGCCCGCTCGAGCTGGTCGAGGCGTTGCGGCTCAGCAGCGTGGCGGAGCCGGCGAATGATGCGAGGGGAGGTGCGGCGTGAGCTACAGCTGGGACAGCGCGGTCCTGATGTCGGAGATGGACCCGAAGAACATCGCGAGCGTAGACCGTCGACGCGATGGCGAGAACGACGAAGCCTCGTGGCTTGCCATGGGGCAGACGCACGACGGTCGCTGGTGGTTCCTATCGGCTTGGTGCGACTACACAGGGTGGGACTGCCAGGCTGGAGGCAACCACAAGTTCGCGGACACACGCGACGAGTTGATCCGCCTTTGCATGGGCGAAGATGAGCGAGCCGCGCTTCTTGGTGTTGGCTCGTTTGAGGGCCCTTGGACGTGCGATGAACACAGCGACTGTCGCCACCATGCGCCGCTAGGTTCCGCGTGCATGGCGGCGAGGATGAGGGCCGGAGAGTACGTGGCCAGCGATGGCTATGGATACGATGGAGGTGCGGTGTGAGCGAGGAGGTTCCGGAGATTCTGCTCGTCGACTTCGACGGACTCTACTGGCGCATTTGGCACTCGACCAAGGACGAGGACGAGGCCGAGGCGCCAGCGCGTCGCACCGTCGCGCAGATCCGAGAGTGGGCCCGAACGTGGGAGCGCATCGCGGTCTGCCACGACGTTGGGCGGACGTGGCGACACGAGCTGTCGAGCCTGTACAAGGCGAACCGCGAGGCGAAGCCTGAGCACGCGCGAGCGCAGCGCCGCAACGCTTTGGAAATGCTGGAGCGCGAGGGCTTCCTGCTCTGGGCGGCCGATGGCTTCGAGGCGGACGACGTGCTCGCGTCAGCTGCTCGCGCTCTGGCACCAGCAAAGGTCGTCATCGCGACGGCCGACAAGGACCTGCACCAGCTCGTGAGCGAGCGCGTCGTGGTGCTCGCGCCCGATGGCAACTTCCGCGGAGCGGACTTCGTGCGCGAGAAGTTCGGCGTGGGACCGGCGCAGCTCGGCGACTGGCTCGCGCTGGTCGGAGACAGCAGCGACAACGTTGCAGGCGTGGATGGCATCGGGCCGAAGTGGGCGACGTGGCTACTGCGTAGCTATCGCGACATCCTCGGCGTGCTGGACGCGGCGCGCGACGAGACGACGGAGATCAAGCCGAAGCAGCGGCAGAGCATCCTCGAGAGCGAGCAGAAGCTGGCACTCGCGGTGAAGCTCGTGACGCTTCGCGAGGACGTGACGGGGATCGAGTGGGGAGACGTGCACAAGCCAAGGCGCCAGGCAGCGGCGCCGCATTTCGAGAGGAGCGAACAGGACATGAGCGACGAGATGACCGACGAGAGAGAAGCGCCCGCGATGGTGGAGCAACAGAACCAGCCGCCGCAGGAGGAGGACGCGCAGCCGACTCAGACGGCGCAGATCGTGCCGATCGAGCAGGCGCAGCAGCCGACTCAAACCACGGCGCTCGCGCGCCCTGCGGAGTGGCAGCAGTCCCTCGAGCCGCAAACCATCAAGGGAGCATGGTGGCTCGCCGAGAGGCTCAACAACTCGCGCCTGTTCTCCGCGGCGTTTGCCACGCCTGACGCCATGTTCGCGGCAATCTTGCTCGCTCGCTCGCACGGCATCGAAACGATGAAGGTGCTCATGCCGGGCATGGTGCACAACATCAAAGGCAAGCTCACGATGAGCGCGCAGATGATCGTCGGCCTCGTGCTCCGCAGCGGTAAGGCGGAGTACTTCGAGTGCGTCGAGTCGACGGCAGCGCGTGCCGTCTACGTCACGAAGCGCAAGGGCGGACGCAACGAGATGCGCCTCGAGTTTACGATCGAGGAGGCGCGCGCAGCGGGGTACCTCGCCAAGACCGACAGCTCCTGGCAGAAGACGCCGAAGACGATGCTGCGCCACCGGTGCGAGACCGAGCTAGCGCGCATGGCCTACCCCGACGTGGTGGGCGGCCTCTACTCTCCGGAGGAGATGATCGACGTCGACGCTCGCCCGGAGCGTGCAGCATGGTGGACACGCGACGTGCCCGCGGCTTCCTCGCCGGCGTCCGCGCCTGCCTCGCCGCGCTGAATGGGGACGGGGAATGAGAGCTGCGGCCCCCTGCGAGACGTTCGTTGACTCTGGCGAAACGCGCCCACGCCCGGGAGCCGTTGGCTTGCAGGTTTACAGGGTGTGCGCGTCTTGTCGGTGGTCGGAGGCCGCGCACGACGACGAGACGCGCGCCATCATGCGTGGCGAACATCCAGAGTCGATGCGTCTTGCAGATGGCACATTCTGCCGGCGTCCCAAGTGGGGCCCGCTGGCGGAGAAACGAGGGAGGTTCGCATGACGAGTGAGGAACTTACGAGCCTGTTGGATTTGTACGCGCGCGAGAAGGCGGCGGCAGACGCGACAGGTGTGGTCAATGGCCACTGGATCGCAATCGAGGCTGTCGCCGATGCCGTTCGCCAAGCGGACGTGGCGGTGGTGGAGCGGGCGATGCTGCCGGAGGAGCACGCCGAGGAATGCGACGCGTACTCGGCGCGCGTGGGTCGGCGCAGGTGTATCAACGCGCTGTGCGACGGCGAGGTGAGGGCCGAGGCGGCGGAGAAGCAGCTACAGGCCTGCCTCGCCGCGCTGAAGGACGGTGCGAAGTGAGCGAGACGCAGTCGTGGAACTGGTGCAGCCATTGTGCGCAATCGATGGGCGCGTTCGAGGCGTTCGATGGAACCGAGGTGCGGTGCCTTGGTTGCGGGAGCGTGTACACGGTCTGCTGCCAGACGAATTCCGGCGGAGGCGTCTTGAGGTGGTGGCTCGAAGAGACGCACCGATCGCGCAAGACGGTGCAGCATCGGGTGCGGAAGGGCGGCGCGAAGTGAGCGCGAACGCGACCGACATCTTTTCGCTGGCTGTGCGCCTGCGCATTGCTCTGCGTCGAGAGCGCACCATGGCCGCTCGCCTGAACGTCGAACAGACATGGGTCAACAAGCGAGCGTGGTCGCGTGCTCGTTCTGACGCAGAGAAAGCGCGTGCGGCATTCGAGGCCGCGCTCGTAGGTGACCCGTGACCCCCGCCGATCTCGCCGCCGTCGTCGCGGACTGGTGCGAGGCCCACGGCGTGGGACGCGTCGACTTGGCGAGCGCGCTGCTGGGGGCGGACCTTAAGAAAACGTCGGCTCGAAGCTTCATCTCAGGAGGGTGCTCAGCAGTGCGAGGTAAGATGTACGCAGCTGTCGACGCGAAGGACTTGTTTCCTACGCTCAAGCGCAAAGAGAAGAGCCAGCGACGCGCCGCAGCCCTCGCCGTCGCCGCGATGCGGTGCGACCTGGAGGGGCGATGAGCGACGAATGGGTCGTGTGGTGGACTTCCGGAAGCGAGGCCATCGAGCACGCGCTATATGCGGCCACGCTCGACGCCATCACAGAGCGGATCGAGTCAGCTCGCGCCTGAGACGCTCCCGCATCGACGGACGGGCCCCGGTGCGACGGGGCTCGCGGTCGGCGCGGCAACGCCGGAGAAGGACGAGAGACCATGAGCACGAACAACGCGATGATGGTGTGTGACAGCGACGGCAACGCTCTGACGGACGGCCTCGAGTCGGTCTACGTGTCCGACCAGGCGCGCCAGTCGGCACAGCGGCTGGCCGATGAGCGCGGCGCGAGCGTCTGGTTGTCGTGGTCGCGCGATGACGAGGAGACGGACGAGTACAGCGGCGGAGGGGTCGAGATTGCCCCCAGCGTCCAGTGACCGCGGCCCGCAAGAAGGCCCCCGCAGCCGGCAAGCTCGGGGGCCGTGGCCGCAGCGCAGGAGACTCCCCCACTCGCGTGGGGACGGCCGAGAGCGCGCGCGGCACCGCTGAGCCTACGCGACGCCGCCGAGGCCGTCCAGCGGCCGCGGGTGTGCCCCGTGACCAGACCTACGAGCTACGCGTCACCAGCGAGGAGCGGGCTCGCTACGAGGCAGCAGCAGCGGCGCAGGGGATGCCACTGTCGGCGTGGATGCGGCAGGCGCTGTCGGCGATGGCCGCGGGCCCGCTGGTCGGTGCCTGCACGCACTGCCGGTCAGACGTCGACGTGTTCCCCGGAGACAGCATGCCGCAGTGCCCGAGCTGCCACGTCTGCATAGCCCGAGACCTACTCAACCCGCGCTGACCGCTCACTCCCCGTAGACGTCCCTCGCCCTTGGCGGCACCTCAGCCTCGAGCCGGGCCGCCCGGAGCTCCAGCGCACGCACGTAGTCGGCCTCTGGCGCGGTGTAGTACCGCAGCGCCTTCAGCCGCCGCCCAAAGCCCGCAGGGTCCCCGGCCTCGACCGCTGGCCACGCCGCAGCGAACCTCCGCCGCAGCGTCTCCAGGTGCTCCGCCGTGCCCTGCTCCAGCGTCGAGAAGGCGCGGAAGTGGGTCTGCGGGTGCGGCGGGTCGAACACGACGCGGAAGAGCCCATCGGGGCGCTGCGTCGCGCTGGTGGCGCCCGCTGGCACGCTGCGGAGGATCTCCCAGACCTTCGGCAGCATCGTCCAAGGCTGCCCGCCCACGCGCTTCACGTTGCCGAGGTTGAAGTTGTGGACCCTGGCCCCGTCCGCGCACTCGATCCCGATCTGCGCGGTGAGGACGATCAGCGACGCCCGAGACGCCTCCGGCCACGCCTCGCCGAGCGCGTCGTAGACCTGGCGCAGGCTGACCTTCGTCAGCTGGTGGGGGACGAGCAGGCCGTCGTCGGAGCCGCTCACGGTGCCCGCCTCTGGCGCACCAGGATGGTCGTGGTGCCGTAGTCGTGGTGCCCGTCGTTGTGCGGCCCCTGCCCGCTCGTGGCGCCCTCCTGGACCCAGCCAGGACCGCGCCGCCCGGGGACGTAGCGGCCGAGCTGCGACGTCCACCAGCCAGCGAGCCAGGCCCGGCCCGGAGGCGCGCCGGAGATCCAGTGCTTCCCCGCCCCGCTGACGACCTTGCCGCCGTCCCAGCCGAGGGCGCGCAGGCGGCGCCACACCTCGCGGTCGTGGCGCTCGGAGCCTGCGATCTCGCCGGTGATCGGCATCGTGACCGGCTCGAGCTGCAGGCCCACGACGTGGAGCAGGCGCACCTCGTCACGGGTCGGCAGCCGCGCCCCCTCGCGCAGCGCCACCCTCGACGCGCCCAGGTAGGTCAGGCGCGCGAACAGCGGCGTGCCGTCCTCGAGGCGGTGCTCGCGGTCGACCAGAGGCAGCCGGGTGACCTCGAGGTCGTCGGCCAGCGGGGCCCAGCCGGCGGGGTGTAGCTCGGCCTCGTCGGGGTGAGTCAGGTGGTTCACGCGTCGCCTCCTCGGTGTAGCTCGTCCAGGATCTGCTCGAGCACCCACCGGCAGGTGGGGCCGAGTCGCGCTGCCGCTCGTCGCAGGGCTGCTAGGTCGATCACGCGGCCTCTCTGCAGTGGATCGTGACGCGCGCCGCTAGCATGTCTCGATCGCTGACGTCGCTGACGTGACGTCCTCCAGCAGCGCCGCGTCGGCCGCGACCGCATCAGCCGCGACCGCAGAGGCGCTTGCGACGGCGTCGGCCGTGACGGCACACGCGCTTGTGACGACGTCGGCCAGGACGGACACCGCGCACTCCGTCACGTCAGACACGGTCGCCTCCGATGCCACCACGTCGATCCACAGCACGGCTCGAGCGCATTGGGCGACCTGCCGATCTGAGACCGACAGGAGCCCGAGCAGCGCGACCTGAGCCGGCGAGATTCCGCCAGCGAGCCCGAGCGTGGCAACGCGGAGCGCCGAGATCGTCATGGGTCACGAGTCACCGTCGTAGTGGTCCCGACCGTTGCGATCGTCTGCGAGATGGCAGCGCCCGCGTCGCGCGTCGTCGGCGTCACCACCAGCGGCTTCGACGGGTCAAGGCCCATCAGTTCGAAGAGCTCCACGAGCGCTTCGCCCATACCGCCTGCGTCCTGGTTCGTGGCGCGGAGAGCGGCCCACACGGCGGCCGCGACCTGCGACGGCGTCGATCCGCCGCCGGCAGCGGTCAGGATCTCGCCCATGGTCCCAGGGTCGGAAAACTCTGCTGCGACCGCGTTCCACACGGCGCGCGCAAGCGCGGTCGGGCTCAACGGGTCCTCGGGCGCCGAGGTCGTGATCGTCGCCGAGAGCTGGCCGAGCGCGCTCGGGGCCGCCGACATGGACGCCGACCCAAAGAGGGTCGCGGCGATGTCGGACACGGCCGTGAGTGCGGCCGCGGAGATCGACCCGCTGCCAGCGAGCGTCGCCGCTCCGGAGATCGATCCCGACGGCGTCGCCGTGATCGAGCCAGAGCCGGAGAGGGTTGCAAGCGCGCCGACGAGTAGCCCGAGCGCGGCCGTGACTGCGCTCGAACCGGAGAGCGTTGCCGAGGCGCCGATGCTGCCAGAGACGGATGCCGCCGCGATGGATCCCACAGCAAGGATCGACGCCGACAGACCGGCGAGCGCGCCCAGTTCGGCGGTCATGTCGCCAGCGCCCGCGAGCGTCGCCGAGGCGCCGAGCCCAGCGGCCGCCGAGCCGGAGACGGACCCCGAGCCGCCGACGACGGTTGCGAGCCCGCCTGGCTCAAGCGGCTTCGCCCACGCGTCGGAGCCGTAGCCGTCGGGCTGCGCCGCCTTCGTGAGATCGTTCCCCTCGCCCGCTGCCCACGCGGCCCCCTCGAGAACGGGTCGCCCGGTCTGGGCGATCGGGCACGTGAACGCGTTGCCGAGCAGTCGGCCCGTCACGCGCGTGAGCTGCGAGTAGTTGGCGAGGAGCATGTCAGGCCCAGAAGAAATTCAGGTAGCCGGAGAAGGCGCTGTTCGCGGGCGTCGCGACGCCAGAGCCGATCAGCCAGTACAGGCTCGCTCCGTCGTAGATGCGCGGCGCGGGCGGCAGCCCCGTCATGAAGTTTTGCTCGCACGCGAGGCCGAGCGTCGAGATCGGGAACTGCGCCAGCTCCTTGACCAGCGCGACGGTGTACGATCCGGAGACGTACGACACGCTGTTCTGAATGGTGTTGATCTCGGCGATGCCTGCGTCCGCGCCTTGGAGCGGGACCATGTAGTTGTATTTTCCGGTGCCCGTGGCGCCGGTGTAGAGGATGTGGCTGTTCGACGCGGCCGTCTTACCGATCGGCAGCACCGTCGGCGTCGCGCGAGACGTGGCCTGCGCGCTGTTGGTGTAGCCGAGAGAGAGGTTCGGCGTTGCTGCGCCCATCGCGGTCGCGGCCGGGTTGAAGATGATCGCGTTCACGCCAGCGCCGTTCGTGTACCGCGGAAGCAGCCACGTGATCGTGTGCGTACCGGTTCCAGCGTCGGTGATGTTGATCGCGGTTCCAGCGATGGCGTTCGCGTGGCTCGTCGCGAGCTTGAACGTCGTATCGGAGACGCGGATCACGTAGTAGTCCGTCGCCGTCGCGAGCCCTGCGGGGAGCGTCGTTGTCGTGGTCAGCCTGACGCGCGTGCCCGTGAGGATGTTGCTCGGGACGCTTGCGCTGGACGTGTACGTGCACACGTCCGTCGACGCGTCGGCGGTGAAGGTGTCGCTCTGTCCGAGCGTGTTGGTGGTGGCTTGTGCGGTCGCGGTTGTGACCGACGTCACGCGATAGAAGCCGATGACGTCGACGAGCGCCGCGGTGCACGGGGCGACGGTTGCAGCGGCCGAGACGATCGACCCGCTCGAGAGGTACTTGTACGCCGTGGGCTGAACGTCACCTCCAGGGACGATCGCGCCCGCGCTCGCGAGCGTGTTGCGCACGGGCTGAAACGCGAGGTTCGTTCCCGCGTCGAAGATGGCGTCGGCCTGCGGGTTGCCAGCGCCGCGAAACAGCGTGTGCCATTCGTTCGCGACAGCCGCGGCGGTCGGGTTGAAGTTCTTGCCGAAGATGGAGCGCCACACCTGGCCAGCTCCGACGGCCGCGTTGAATTGGTCCCAGCTCGAAAGGCCCGGCATGGTCAGCTCCAGATCGCGCGGAGACCGCCGCGCACGGCGAGGCCCGAGAGCGAGCCGTTGGGGAGGGCGAGCGCGCTGATGTACGCGTCGTCAAAGATCACCGGCAGCTCGGCCTTCTGCCCGAGCAGGTCGACGTCGTGCGGCGCGTCGATGCCTCGGATGTGCGTCTCGAGGAGCGGGCGCACGAGCACGATCGCAAAGAAGCCGGTGTCGACGCCAAGCATCTGCACCGACTCGACGCGGCGAACGCCCGTGTCTCCTGATTGCAGCGGGATGAATGGGCCGGCTGCTGTGCTGACCGCGGTCGCCGACGTGGTGATCGTCCCCGGCGCGGCCACTGCGTTCTGCACGACCGTGCCGCTCGTTCGGCCCGCGACGCCGTCCTGGTTTGTGTAGGTCACGTAGAACGACTGCCCGCCGGTGCGAGCCGAGATCGTCACGGCCATCATCTGCACGCCGGCCCCGTCGCTGTATCGAGGGAGCGCGAGCGTGTTGTCCATGACCTGCGGGTCCGGGTTGCCGTCCTCGATCGTCGGGTAGTAGAGCAGGTAGTCAGCGACGAGCAGCGTCATCGGCAGCGGCGTCGCCGACGCGCACGAGAACCGCATCCGCCGAAGGTGCTTCGTTGCCGGTGCGACGTTGGACCCGTGGTAGATCCCGCCGTCGACCGACTGCCTGACGGGCTGCGCGACGAGCGGGGCCGCGTCGAACCACTGCTTCGCTCGCGGGTTGCCAGCGCTGCCGCTGAGGTCGTACCAGCGGCCAGCGGTCGTGGTCTGGTTCACGTTCTTGACCCACTCGGTCACGCGCTCGCGACCATTGCGCTCGGCCTCGAGCACGTCACGCAGCCCGCGGATCATTTCGTCGCGACCCCACCGCGACCGGCGAGCGTCACGCTGCACGACGCGGAGACCGGAGCGCCGCACGTGCAGCCGAACACCTTGTGCTCGCCGAGCACGACCACGCCGAGGCCACACGCGGAGCACGTGAACCTCGGCGCCTTCGGCGCGGACTGCTCAGTCTTCTTGGACATGGAGCGCGCCCGCCGCAAACTGCGGCTGAATCAGGTTGGAAATCGTCAGCGACGCGTCAAGCGCCCCGCTGTAGAGGATCTGGCCAGCGCCCGCCGAGGTCGTCACGATCGCAACGTGGGTCGCAACGGCGCCCGTCACGCCGCAGACGGGGAACTGCAGCAGGTTGGTGTTGGAGAAGTCGCTCCCACCGTCGACCCAGTCGGCCACCGGGACCGCGACGCGCGCATAGTTCGTGTACGCGATCTCGCTGGTCGTCGCCGTGCCAGCCTCGCCGGGATCCGCGGTGTACAGCGCGAGGTAGCGATTGGCGTTGGAGCGCCACGCGGGATCGGTTCCCTTCAGGTTTGCCTTGAGGACGTCGTTTTCGGTCGCGTTGGATTTGCTCACGGATAGTTCTCCACGTTGAATTTCACCACCGATGGGCGTCGCACGACTCCCGCCGGGAACGTCAGTCGCAACGCGGCCCGATACGAACCTGCGTGCGGCAGGTCAGACCCGTCTGCGGCCATCGTGTGCGTGACCACAAGGGTCGTGGCAGTGGCTCCGCCAGAGATGTCGAAGGACCACTCGGCGGTCGTCCCGGCTGGCGCGTACACGGTCCCAGACACGGCGCTCACGGTGGTCAGGTCGATCCCGGCCGGAGCAGTGATCGTCACCTCGAGGGCGACGGGGTCGAAGTCTCCTACTCGCAGGCTCATCGGGTCGGCTCCAGCTCGTCGAGGTCGGCGGCGATCGGTCGGTCGGTGTCGCTCGTGCCCAGGGCGCGCCAGTCCTCGAGGGCCACGCGGGCGCACTCGAGGCAGCGCGACGTGAGCACGGGCAGCTGCTCGGGCCTCGCCTGCACGGCTACGAGCTCGCCCGCGCACAGCTCGACGCCGCACTCGCAGACGATGGGGCCGGCGCCCGGGACGAGGTCGAGCCGGGAGATCATGCCCCGTCGTCCTCGGGCTCGGTCTTGGTCTTGGGCTTTAGCGCTGCCTTGAGGGCCTCGATCTGCTCGCGCTTGGCGATCTCCTCGCGGTAGGTGAGCGCCAGGTCAGGGAGGGGCCCGTGCATCGACGCGAGCGCCGTGCGCAGGTTCTCCTCGCGCTCGGAGGCGAGGAGCTTCCCCGCGGCGGTGAGCCCGCCCACGATGGCCTCGGCAATGGCAGCAGCGGCGCTCACGAAACCACCTCCCAGTCCTCGGCGAGCATGTCGGTCTGAGACGCGAGCCACGGCACGAGGAGGCCCTGCGCGTCGCTCATGTAGATGTAGGGGCGCCGCATCTTGCTGTGCTCGTCGGGCACCTGCAGCGCAAGCCACATGCCCTTTCCGTTCCATCCGGCGCGGGCGACGCGCTTGCCTTCCTTGAGGGCGATGAGCGCGACGCCGAAGCCAAGGTTGACATCGACGACCAAGGGGTAAACGGCGCTCATCGCGCACCTGCCACGAGCCGGATCGACTCGGAGAGGCCGAAGGCCGCCTTGCCCACCTGCACCACGAGCGGGGCGAGCTTGCCCGGGTCGAGCGTGCCGGCGTCAGCGGCGAGGATGGCGCCCCGCAGCGACAGGTGAGCCACGCGCAGCGAGTCGTAGGCCAGCATGGCCGGGTCGCACGCCTTCCGCAGCTCGACGAGCTCGGCCATGGTCGCGCGGGGGATCGGCTCGATGCATGTCTGCTCGAGCACGGGCTTCGCCTGGTCGCCGACGAGCGCCGCCGAGTCAGCTACGCGGATCGCCACCAGCGTCGGAGACGCGCACCCCGAAAGCCCCGCCGCCACCCCGGACAGCGCGAGCAGGAGGAGGGCCGCTCCAGCGCCGCCGGGGGGCTGCGAGTTGGACCCGCGCAGCTTCGCGATCGAGTCGACCAGCGAGCGCGCGTGTGGAATCAGCGAGCCGACGATATCGGCCGCCGCGGGCGAGAGCGTGCGCAGCACCTCGACCAAGAGATTCAGCAGCGCGACGACGAGCGCAGTCGCCAGGACGGGGTTGTCGTTGAGCCATTGCACCATGAGTCAGCCTCCACCGAAGACGTACTTGACCAGCTCGATGGCCACCGGGGCCGCCGCAGCCGCTACACCTGCGCCGATACCGACGCGCTTTGCCAGCCGCGCTTGACCGGCCACGAGGCGACCGACGACGCCGGCCAGGCCTGTGCCCTGCTCCAGCTCCGTCAGCTCCGCCGCGGTCAGCTCGCCGACCTGCGACGAGCGCTGGTCGAGCTTCGTCGGGGGCTGGCCCAGGCGCGTGTCGAGGGCCACCACGGCGGCCTGGAGCTCGACGATGCGTGCGAGCGCCTTGGTCTGCTTCTCGAGCGCGGGGATGACCTCTCCGAGCATCGCAGCGCGCAACGTGTCGACGTCGCCCTGCAGCTCGCGCATGCGTTCGCCGTTGCGGTCAGCCGAGGTCTCAGCAAGCTCAGCGTGAGCGGCCGCGCGCGCCGTGACGAGCTGCGCCTTGTGCGCCTCGTCGGCGAGCCGCTTCATCTGCTCGCCAAGGTAGAGCACGCCCTCCTCTACGCCCATGTTGCCCAGCGTCTCGAGGTCGATCCCGCTTCCCGGAGTCGGCGTATCGTCGCGGTGGCCGTTGCCATTGCGCTGCTCGACGGCGCCGAGGCCAACGACGGTGTGCCCCGAGGGGCGCGGAGGCGGTGCGATTCGCTGCCCGCTCACGGCTGCGCCTCGAGCACGTCGATGGTCTGCTGCAACAGGAACGGGTTGAGCCGCCCGCCGAACTGCGGCGCGTCAGCCGCGGCAGCCTCGAGCCGCAGCGCGAGCGCCCCGTTGCTGGCCCGCACCTCGTCGGCACAGGACAGCAGCAGCTCAGCCGATGCCGTCGCGCGCACGATAGCCTCTCTCAGTTCTTCGACCATCACGTCCTCCCGATCGGCGGTACCTGCTCGAGGCAGTAGTGGAGAATCAGCTCACCCGCGGTGAGGTTCGCGAACACCTCGCCTGTGAGCACGATCGTCAGTTGCAACGCCCACCGAGCCGACCATCCCCAATCGGTGGCGCCCGCGACGAGCGGCCAGTGCGTGGTGCCCATCTGCAGGTCGACACCGCGCGACGCATTGGAGAACCCTGCGCGCTTCTGGATGCCTGCGAGCGCCCCGAAGCACACCGTGGACAGGATGTACGCGTCGTCGTCGGCGAGGCCGTGGCCGACGTCGACGTATCCGAGCTTCGCCGTCGCATTGGTGAGCGTACCGCCCGCGAACGGCGTCACGATCTCGAACATCGCGTCGCGGATGCCACAGCGGAACGGGATGTCGATATAGGAGACGAGCGTAGACCCCGCGCTGAACGTCCCGTTTTTGATGATCGTGTACTTGTACTGCTCCGCGTTCCAGCCGCGCGTGTTGACGCCGCGGATCACGCGGTTGCGATCGGCTGGGTAATAGGTGATCTCTGGGACGATTCCCTGATAGCCCATCGGCGCAGTGCGCAGCGGACGCAGGCGCCGCGTGTAGCCGGGGCCGGTGCCGAAGCACCCGTCGACCACGGCGTCGATGTAGTTCGATCCGCCGTAGGTATACGCCGGGTCGATCGCGTTCGTCGTGGTGCCGGACCCGCACAGATACGGGATCTCGTCTGCTGCCCAGATGTGGCAGTTCGTCAGCGTCTCGCGCGAGCTATCGGCCGATGGCCGCGACAGGTCGCCGCTCGCGAACTTGGACTGCGTCAGCACATACACCGACGAGCCGCTGCTCTTGATGTCGAGCGTTGCGCCGCCGCTCGAGGTGCGAAGCGTGAACGTGTACACGCCGCCGCCGAGCGAGGTTACGTCGCCGAGCCAGTAGGCGACCTCGGGCGATGCTCCTCCCGGAATGGTCTCGCGACCGCCACCGCTACGAAGCACGACCTCGTCGCCATCGGCTGGTGTACGCTCGCTGCCGTTGCTGGCGGTGAGCACGTTGGTGCCGGTGTTGATCGAGCTGACCGTGAGGTAGACGCGCGTATTGACGTAGGTGCAGCCGATCGCCTCGTGAACCTGCTGCTTCACCGCGACCAGCGTGGAGTCGGTGCTCAGGTTCCAGCTGTTGTTGATCTCGACGCATCGGCCGCGGCCACCGTAGATCGCGCTGCCGCAGCGCTCGGCCTCTGCGTCGCTCACGCGGAGGTACCCGTTGTTGTAGATCGCGATCTCGCAGCTCTCGAAGTGCGGCGTCACGACGCTGATGTTTTCGCTGGCCGACTCGTGGTCGATGCCGCGCCGGAAGTACCAGATTTGCGGCCTGGAGATGTGGTGGATCTTGGTGTTGTTTCCGTCCCAAAATCGGATCCCACAGCCCTGGTTCCCACTCGCCGTGGCCTGCAGCACCGGCCGCACGATCTCGACGTTGTTGATGTCGCTACCAACGGCCGGATTGCTCGGCGGGCGGCCAATGCCGATCGCTGCGCTGTTCCAGTTGTCGAGCGGAGAATAGACGGCGCACCCGATGATGCGCACGTCGCGCATGTTCGTGGCGTTTGGACGGTCCGGCCGGATGTCGACGTGGATCCCGTGGGTCGCCTTGTCGTCGCAGTCGAAGCTGAGGTCCAACAGCTCCACTCCGCTCGCGCCCTCGAGCACCAGCATCGGCAGGTGGCGCGTCACCACGTAGCCGGCCGTCGCGGCCTCGGTGTATGGCTTCATGCCCTCGGTATCGAAGCCGACCGTGGGATAGGTGGCCTCGGGCGCCGTGATGGTGAGCGTGTTGTTGCCCGTCCCGCCGACGCTCGCGATCGAGTCGAACAGGCGCACGTTGAGCGTGCTGACCGCGGTCGGATTGGTGACGAGCACGCTTTGCCCAGCGGCTGCGCCCGTCGTGACCCACGAGCCCGACGCGCGCACGATGGTGCGCGCGGTGCGGTCAAACGCCATGTTGACGCCCGAGACGCTCCACGCCGTCGCGCCGGCCCAGGTGAAGCCCGGGCCCATGCCGCCGCCGTTGCCAGCTGCGATACCGCGGATCCGGCACGTCGCGTAGTCGGTCCGCTTGACGTACACGCTACGGTTCAGGCTGAAGCGGGCGGGGATGACGAGCTCGAAGACGAGGTCCTGGTTCGTCGGCGTGTCGTAGTCCTCGAACGCGTCGAAGAACGCCTCCAGCGCGCTCGTATCCGCCTCCGCGTCGCCTGCGCCGATGGGGCCGACGCCGGTCGCAAAGTGCTCGAGCCTGAAGCTGCGATCGGCAGACTTCATCGCGAGCGGACGCCAACCGGTGGCGGCCTTCCACTCGAAGTGATGGCGCCCGACGTGGTCGGCGTATCCCGCGCTCGTGCCGTCGGCGTTGACCATGTACACGCGGTGATGACTCGCGTCGTCGCGGTCGATCGACACCACCTCGCCGTCCGTCGTTCCGTCTGGGATCTCGTACGTACGCGCGGCGGTGAGCGTACCGCTGGCGATGACCTGCCGCCTCGCGGTGAGCGAGATCGTGGCGTTGCTGTCGGGGAGGTTCGTCGTGGCAAGGCCGACCATCCCGCCCGGAGCTCCACTCGACATGGCGAAGGCCAGCGCAGTCGTCCCGATGCGCACCGTGCCCGTGGTGGTAAGGGTCCACGTTCCAGCGCCGACGCCTTCAGTGACGCGCACGGTGGTTCCGCTTTTTACGTAGGAGTCGCGCGCCATGTCCTCGGCGCGGGTCCAGGCGTTGACGCTGGCGACGTAGATGCCAGCCGTGCGACCTGCGACGGCGTAGAGAACCCGATCGCCCTCCTCGACCGTCACGCCGGCGCTGGCGATGGTCTGCAGCCCCTGCAGCGTGATGGCCTCGGTTGCGACGACGCGGCACGCGTTCTTCCACGCCGTGCCGCCGCTGGCGACCTTCTCGAGAAACGTCTGGAGTGCGGTTCCCATGGTTTACCTCAGGCCGTGGTGTCGAGGCTGGTGACGGTCCCGCCCCAGGCTGAGACGCGCCATTGCGCGCCGCCGCTTCCTACCGTGCCCAGAATGGTCACGGTGAACGCGTCTGCCGTCCTGGTTCGAACCACGCGCAGGTGCCACCCGTCGCCGCGCACCAGCTCGACCCATCCGGCCGCGCTGGCCGAGATGACCGCCAGGGTGGAGGAGCCGCCGCCCGGAAGCGTGTAGGAGCGGTTGGCGGTGATCTGCGGAACGCGGCTCTCGTACGTCGCGCTGATCGAGCTGTTGGCATCCGCGAGCGTCTGCACGTCGCGCAGGAACGTCCCGGTGGTAGTCACTGAAAGTGCGCCTTGGAACGCTGCCGTACCAGCGACCTCAACATTGCCGTTGAAGAGCGCATCAGCGCCGCTCGACAGCTCGAGCCCGTAGGTCCCATCCGGGTCGATGGTGACGACGTTCGCAGCGTCCCACACAGCCGCGCCGGTGAAGGTCTGCGTTGCTGCCGCGAGGTACGCCGCGCCATCCGCCTTGGTCTTGAGGTAGCCGAGACGATCGCCGATCGAGTCCGACACGAGATCCATGTTGGCCTCGGATGCCGGGTCGCCGTCCTGGATCGTCGCAATGGTTCCAGCCCATGCCGCCGCGGTGTCGATCGTGGTCGTCTTCATGTGAACTCTTTCCCGAATGCAAAGGCGCCGAAGTACGCGCCGGGGTAGCCGAACATCTGCAGCTGGAGCGGCATGCGTACGTGGTCGTTGAAGTCGTGCCGATCCAACGTGTCAGTCGGATCTCCGGCGTCCGTGAGCACGAACACCTCTCCGCCGGTGACGTGCGCGGGCCGATAGCGACGGAAGAGCCGGCGAATGCGCGACAGCTCCGTCCCTGTCATCGTGATGCCCCACAGCGAGTCAGGGCCGAAGCTGAACGAGCCGAACGTGGGAACGGTCCACGGGTGGGGGGCGCCGATGACGATCCACAACCGCGACCAGTTGTCGCCGTTGGAGTCGTCCATCGTCCCAGTAGCTCCATCGGTCCAGGCGTCTCCGGCGATGTCGTATACGTACAGTTCATCCACCTGCACGTAGTCGCGAAGGATCTGCTGCAGCTCGGCCTTGGTGTTCGGCCAGTGGTCCCACGCGCCTTGCAGCCGCAGGCGCCAGGCGTCGTCAGTCTCGCCGGGGATTCGCTCGATGTTGCGCGCCGCTGCGTGGTAGGGCAGCGCATCGGCTGGGCACTCCGCAACGAGCCCGGCCTTCGCGGCCTCCTTGGCGCTTTCGCGGATCCCGTCGACGCTGCCGAAGATGACGGTCCATAGCCGGTCGGCCCAATCGCCACGCATCCAGCGCGGAAGCAGGCGGAAGGCGTAGGCCTCGGAGTTGTCGGCCACGCGTCAGGTCTCCACGTAGGTCAGCGAGACGGCGAACACGGGGATCGCCGTCGTGCCCAGGGTGATGTTCGGCGTGCCGGTCCAGGCCGAGCCGATCGCGAAGTCGACGACGCCGGTGGGAGCCATAACGCGCTCGATGACCTCGGCCTGTCGGACGATGCCGCCGATGTCCACCTCGAGCTCGTAGGCCGTCAGCGAGTCGTTGATGGCCGACTCCGCCGCGTCTCGGTACGCGCGCTGCACCGTCACTACGCCCGTCACAGGGACGGACTGCGTGGTAGCCGCCGACACGGTGCAGACCGAGCCAGCGGGAACGCGGGTGTCGATGTCCGCCTGAACGGTCGCGACGAGGCCGGCGTTGTCGATGTACAACCGCGTCGTCCCCGGCCCGTCCGGGGCTGCGTCGTTGAGCTTGGCGCGGGTGACGCCGGCGATCGCCAGCGCCCATGACTTGTAGGCGTCTGGCGGGCTCCCAGTCGACAGGGTGGCCCACTTCAGCGGCAGGCGCTCGGTGAGGTCGGCGTCCGTCTCGGCGTCGGCGCCCCAGGTCGTGATCCACGTGCCCGTGCTGCCCACCTCGGGGTTGTTCACTGTCACCGTGGAGAGCGAAGTCTCCATGATGGTGATGGTGCCGATCGAGACGTTGCTGGACGCGCCGGTCTCGTAGGCCTGCACCTCGAGATCGAGCGTGCCGCCAGCGGTGAGCGTGCCGCCCGTGGTGTTGCGGAAGCGCTTCCCTGTCGTGGTCTTGACCGTGACGTCGCCGACCGCGATGGTGTGCCCCACGCTCGCGCTGGTGAGCGTCACCTGCCCGATGGTGGCGACCGCTGCGATCCGCTCCTCGTCGTATTGGCTGCGCGCGAACAGGGTCAGCCAGCGGCCACGCGAGAGTCCCAGGATGACGCCGTTCGCAATCTGGGCGACGCCGAACCACACGTCAGCCATCACGAGGGCGAAGATATGGATCAGCGTGCGCGCCCATGAGAACGCCTGCCATTGCGTCGTCGGCAGGTCGTTGGCCTCGGCCGCCGCGTAGATCGTGGCCTCGACCGTGTCCGTATCCTCGGGCACGATCAAGTCTTCGAGGTCAGCCATGGTCTCAGCCCTTGTCCGCGCGAATGATTGTCACGTCGATCGATGAGGCATTCAGCACAAGGGAGAACTCCCCCTCGGCGAGCGTCACCATGATGCGGATTCGGTACACGCCGCCGCCCTGGTCGCTGAAGTCGTTCACCTTGGCGCTGAGCACGCCCTTGACGCGCTCGCACTCGTTCTCGATGTCGGCCTTCAGTCGGATCTTGGTCACCGCGTTGATACGGCGGCCCATCTGCGCCATGAGGTCGAAGCCGCCATCGGGCGCGTCGTCGAGCAGCCCGCGGGGAGTCATCAGCCGGCGCGCGCACAGCTCGAGGATTCCGCGCGGTCCGCTGATGGGTAGGAGGCCAGGATCGATGTCCACCCCGCCGCCATTCGGGAAGGTGGACAGGTCGAGGCCGTAGCTCATGCGCCCTTCGTGATGGTGGTGTTTGCGCCGACGAGCGGCGGGAGGGTCAGGCCGATGCCGACGTTCTGCAGCCCAAGCTGAGACCAGGCAGCGGCGAGCACGTCATGCAGCACCAGCGACAGCGATCCGCCGGCCTTCACCTCGGAGGCTTGGATCTCGTAGGTGCCAATCGACGACACCGTGGCAGCCTGGACCGTGCCCATGTAGAGCGACGTCACAACGGGCTTCGTCGGATCGCCGTCCTCGTGACCGATGAGCACCGTCGACCCTGGCACCAGGCGGATCGAGCTGACGCCGCCCATGCGGATAGGCACGTTGCTCAGGCTCGGCATACGCGCGTCCGTTGGCGTAAGCTCGAGGGAGTCGTCGCTGTTCTGCGCGTCCACGCGAGCGGTGTACAGGCCGTGATAGTCGGCCTTCCGAGTCTCGCGCCGCACGAGCTCGCCGAGGATGCTCTGGATCTCGCCACGCGCTGCCCCGTAGCTTACCCGTGCACGAATCTTCCGGCTGTCGAAGGTGTAGACCACGCCCGACACTTGGTGCCCGCGGAACGTCACGCCAGGCACCACTGATGCAGCCTCGAGCGCGACCGTGAAGGCCTCGCGTGTGGGCTCTTCGCTTTCGAGCGTGTGCGTCACCTCGAGCGGCAGCCACGTCTCCGCGCCCATCCAGATCGAGCCGTCTGCAAGCGCGCGCCAGTTGAGGCCGGCATGCTCTGCAACGTGCCGCACCACGTCGGCCACAGTGGACTCGAGGCGCGTCCAGTGGCCCAGGTACACGTCGAGCCCATCAGAGGTCAGTGATAGCGACTCGCCGACGGAGCCGAGCGCGTCAGCGAGTACCACCTTGCGCGTGGTCTGGTAGTATCCCTTCGCGGCCACCGTATCGCCCAGCCCTCCACGGCCACCGACGACGCGCACCGTAACGCGGTTGCCGCTGTCCGATGCCGAGTAGACGACGGCGCCGACGAACGGCACGCCGCCAAGCGAGAGCGTCGCAGACTCGCCGACCACGGGAGCGTCCGCTGTCGCGAGCACGGCCTCGAGGTGCCAGGCCCCGACGAGCGGTAGCCCCAGCTCACCGGATACGACGGGGACGCCTGACAGCGTGATGATGCTCACGGGTCGTTCGCCTCGTCGTCAGCGCCCGGGGACTTCTGGCTGCAGCCGTTGCGATCCAGCTCGCCCTGCACCTCGCGCATCTGGGAATTGATGTCGTCGAGGATCGACTTCTGCCGGTCGATGTCGCCCTGCGTGACGCCGAGCCCGAGCAGCTGCTGCGTGTTGTCGCTCTCGTAGAGCGCAGTGAGCCGGTTCAGCTCGGCTGCCTGCGTGTTCCACTGGATCAGGAGCTGGGCGTATTGCTGATAGAGCGTGTTGCAGTTGCCCTGTGCGTTCTTGGGGTTGCCCGGCCCGTTGCGGCCGCTCGCCGTGCCGGTAGCATTCTCGCTCGTCGGCTTGCGGTACTCGGTCGCGGTGATGGTGATCGTGCCGATGCCGTTGGAGACCTTCGGGCCGTCGATGTCGTCGATGGTGATCGACTCCACCTTTCGCAGGATGGTCACTGCGTGCTTGATCGACACGGCGTCTTGCTTCGCCTTGCCTGGCGTCGGCTCGATGTCGGGCAGGAACTCGCGCACCTGCTCGTGGTGCTCCGTCGTCCAGTAGCGGATCTCGATGCGCACCGGAGCCAGGTCGGAGCCCTTGAACTCGCGCTCTGCGCCGTGCGACCCCTGGGCCTTCTTCGTGTCCCATTTGTTGGCGCGGCGAACCTCGACCATTGCGAGGCCGGGCCACACTTTGCCAGCGAGCTCGACCTTATCCCAGTCGTCCGGCGTGTCGTGCCAGGGGCCGTTGGGGATCTGCTCAGCCATAGGATAACATCATCCCGCGCAGCTGCTCGACCATGCCGCGCCCGCCGTCCTCGCTGCCGCCGCTGTTGATGCTGCCGATCGACAGCGATCGGCTGTTGTCGTTGCTCGTCGACGTGATGGCCTGCGCGACTCGCTGACCGGCCCGCAGCGCGTTGCCTGCGAGGTCCTGCGCTGCGCCCTGCGCCACGTTCGCGCCGCCGCGGAAGCCGCCCGCCATGCCCTGTGCGGACCACTTGCCGACCTTGGCGAACTCCTTGGACGGCGAGGCGATGCCCAGTTCCTCTTTCGCCGCCGCGAGCGCGTTGGATGCGACGGAGGTGATCGACTCGACCACCGCGGAAGCGCCAGACTCAATGCCGGAAACGATGCCGTCGATCATGGCCTGGCCGATGGTGGCGAACTGCTCGCCAAGGCCGGTCACGATGTCGGCCCACATACCAATCTGCGCAAGCACCGGGGAGACGCTCGCCAGCAGCGTGTCGAACACGAATCCGCCGATCGCGCCAAGCGACGTCAGTCCGCCGCTGATGCTCTGCAACTTCGCGTCGAGCCAGTCGATCCGGTCCATGAGTCGCTTGACCTGCTCGGCCGCGAACACGAGCCCGTCGGCAAAGCGGATGATGAGGTCGCCGCCGAGGGTGAACGCCTTCTCGAAGCCGCCTTGGTCGACGCCTCCGAACAGGGCCTTCATCACGCGCGAGGCCTGCGTGCCGATGGTCTCGAGGAACTTGGCGCCAGCCGGCGACGAGAGCGCGGCCATGAGCGCCTTGACGGCGTTGGTGATGGGGCTCCAGTCGATCTTGATGGCGCCGAGCAGCTGCTCCTTCAGGTTCATCGCGCGCGCGATCGCTCCCTCGAGCGAGCCGTCAGCCTTCTCCATTGCGAGTGAGCCGAAGTCCTTGCCGCCGATCTGGCCCTTGATGCTGGCCATGATCGCGTTGATGGCCGTGTCGCTGCTGATCTTGCCCGCGGACTGGAGCTTCTGCACCTGCTCGGCGGCGGTCATGCCGGCCTTGTCCACAATGCCCATCGACTTCGCGATCTGCTTGTAGACGTCGGAGACGTTCACGCCGGCCTCGGCCAGCTGCATCAGCTCGTCGCCCTGCAGCTTGCCCGTGGTCTTGATCTGCGAGATCGCCCGGGTGATACCTTCGAGGTTCGCCGCGGGGTTGATGGTCTGTAGGTCAGCCATCGCGCGAATGATCTGGTCGGCGAAGCCTGCGTCGAAGCCCTGCGCCAACAGGGTGTTCATCGCCGTCATCGACGTTCGGAAGTCGGCGCCCATATCGAGCGACGTCTTCGCGGCAAGGTCAAAGGCAGCCTGCCCAGCCTGCTTGCTCTTCAGGATGGTCGTGAAGGCGAACATGGTGGATTCGCGGAAGGCCTGCGCCTCGCGAATCTGCACGAGCCCAGCGGCTGCTCCGCCGACTGCTGCGACACCAATGGCAGCGCCGACAGCGGCGGCAGACATCGCAAACGACGCTAGACCAGCCACAGCGGGGCCGATGACGCTGCCCACCTTCTGCAGCGACGGGCCCCAGTCGGCGATCCCGCGGCCCACGTTCATCATGGCGTGAGCGGCACCGGGGCCGAAGCTCTTGCCCATGAACTGGACCATCTTGGCGAAGCCGCCGAGCTTCGGCGCTCCCGCGTTCAACGACCGGTTCATCTTGTCGAGCTTCAGGTCTTCGAGCGCCTTGCCCGTGGCCTTGGCGCCCTTGCGGACGTTGGACAGAGCATCGCCCAAGACATCAAGCGACCCGGCCGCCGCTTTCGCGCCGGGGGTCACGTTGTCTTTGAGCGAGAGCGTCCACGTCAGCGCCACCGGTTAACCTCCTCCACCGAGACCACGCAGGAACGCGAGGATCGTCTCGCGGTATTCGACTTCAGCCATTGCGCCGGCTAAGGCGAGTGGCGATGGCTCCACGCCGCGCGACGCGAGCAGGTGACGCCCGAGGGCCACCAGGTCGCGACCTGCAACGGTGCGGAGCCTTAGACTTCCCCCACGACGGCGGCCTCGTTCAGGCCAGCGACCTCGAGCATGTAGTGGGCGAGTGCGATGTAGAGCCCCGGCGCTTTCGCCTCGAAGCCCTTCGCGCCCCAGACGGTGATCTTGTCCACCATCGTCTTGCAGGTGCGCACGGACTCCTTGTTCACGCAGGCGTCCACCTCGACCTCGCGAGGCTCACGCAGTACCAGCTCGAGCAGCTCTCCAGCGTGCTCGACCTGGAGCGCGTGGAGCGTGCCGAAGCCCTTCTTGCTGGCCTCCGCGTAGCCCTCTGCGAGCGCGCCGTCCTGGATCTCGTCCTCGGACAGCTCGGTGATCGTCGCGGCGACGCCGGAGGCCTTCCAGTACAGCATGCCCAGTTTCGGGCCTGCTGCCGGCTTGGCGCGCATGAGGTCAGCAAACGGCGGCGACTGCGTGCAGGCGCGCGCCAGGTCCTTGAACGACTCCGGCGACGCAGCCGCGCCACGCACGACGTCGAGCTCGTCCATGGTGGGCATACGCCCGACGATGTCGAAGCCCCAGCCGCTGATGCGAATCACAGGACCGACCGATCCACGCTGTCGTCGCTGTTGCCCAGCAGCACGCTCACCGGCGAATTGCCGTTGTAGCCGACCAACAGGTCCAGCGCCTCACCGGGCACCGTCACCTTGATCGACTCGGTGCCCTCGCTCGGGGCGTCGAAGCCCTTCAGCGTGAGGTTCACGAACACCACCTCCGCGCGGTTGGCGCCCTCCTCGTAGGTGAGCGACAGCGTGGGGATGATGACGCCCAAGAACCCGGGGTACTTCTCGAGCCAATCGAGGTAGAACGACGTCGACTCGAACACGAACTCCGGCTCCACCTTGAGCCGCCCGCGAGTGAAGCCCAACCCCTTCGGGCCGGTGCCGATCGGGATGTCGCGGCCATCGATCGAGGCGCCAGGCTTCACCGAGACGAGCCCCTTCCAGGGGGCCGCGCCATTGAGAGCCGTCAGCGAGTTGTGCGAGAACAGGAAACCGGGCGTAACGGGGTAGGTCAGGGCCATGATATGCTCCTCCGGCTACGCCGGCTCAGGCAGCCGCCTCGGACAGAGCGGGAGCGAAACCGATCTCGCTCTCCATCGTCTGCACGTACGAGCCGATTACGATCCGGATCTTGGCGCGCAGCGTGGGATCGCTGCTGAGGTTGTCGGCCCGGTTCACCAGCACGCGCACGCCTTCGATGGCGTCGCCGAGTGAGGCCTTGATGGTCTCCTCACCCTCGCGCTCGATGGCGCTGGCGAAGCTGGTTGCGATGTAGCCCGTGGACGGGTTCTTGCGGACCCTGCGCGCGAGCTGGACGGTGGCGAACGCGTGCCACGTCTCCACGGCCTTGAGCATGATTTCCGCGTGCATGTGCTGCTGGAAGTCGCTCGACAGCCCCGAGAACAGCGGCGTGTTCGTGACGTAGTAGCCACTCTGCCCGGTGACGGTCCGTAGCGTGGCGAACCGCGCAGCGTTCAGCCCAGGGGTGGCGTCCTCGTCGTGGTATCCGGTCGACGCGGACGAGCCACTGGGCACGAGCTCAGACACGTCGGAGAGCGGGTCGATCGTGCTGTCGGCCTCGTTGCGGAGCGCGTGGATCGCAATCGGGTTGCGAGCGATGCGCGGCACGATGCAACGCGCCGAGCTGCGCTTCTGGATCCGGTTGGTGGCGTCCTCGACGATCTCCGCGAAGCCGGCGCAGCCCAAGACGAACTTGTGCTCGAAGCTGGCGAACTCGGTGATGATGCCAGCCTTGTCGAGCGCGGGCGCCTCGAAGATGCAGTAGAGGTACTTCGCCACGAGGTGCGCGGCGTCGACCTTGGTGCCGAGCAGGGTTGCGATCGTGTGCGCACCCGCGGCGGTCGTGACCTGGCCGAGGACGTGAACGCGCCGCCCGCGGTAGGGGCTCGCGATGATGGCGTCCAGCGCGGTGCCGATGTCGCCCGACGTCATCGCCGGAGCCGTATCGGTCCAGCTGTAGGCCTCGTCGGCGACGTAGGTGCCGACAGCGAAGGCCAGCGTGACGCCGCTCGCGAGCGCGACCGTGGCCGCGGTCGTGATGACTGCGCTGTAGGTGTCTCCACCGTCGAGCGAGTACTGGAAGGTTGCGGTTCCGCGCGCGCCACCGGTGACGATGACCAGGCGGCCGTCGAACTGGTCGTACGGCGTTCCGCTGCCCACGGTGATCGCGGGGCCCGATCCGCTCTGCGTGATGGCGCTGGTACTGCCCGCGGTCGACGGCGCGACCTTGTAGCAGATGACCTGCTTCCCCTTGCTGCGGATGAGGTGCTTGATCGCCTGGTTCACCAGCGGCCCGGACCCGAGGTCATCGGATACCGTCGTGGTGTCGCTGCCGGCGTACGAGTAGAAGCTGCCAGCGGTGCCGGCCGAACTCCCACCGACCAAGAACGTGACGTCTTCGGCGCCGGAGGGGACGATACCGAGCCCCCCGTCTGCAATGGTGTTCGTAACGTTGGGGATTGCGGGTGCGGCCATCTCTAGCTCTCCTTGGACTCGATCGAGTAGGCGGCCTTCACGGCCTCGTCGTATTGGGCTTCAGTCACCTTCATGCCCTGCGCCCATTTCATGTGCTGGGCGATGACCTTGATGTGAGGGCCCTTGTGCGCGTCTCCGCGGAACACCATTCCGCGTCGGATGCGTCGAGGATTGGCCTGGTCGACAGGAGCGACGCCGGTCTTGTAGCCATCGGGGATATGCCCCTTGGCCAGCGCCCAGCGCTCGAACTCCTGAGCCGCGGGCGCAGCTTCGCCTTCCGACGCATCGGCGCCGGCCTGGTTCTCTTCTTCCATGGCTCCTCTACGGGTTGATGACGGTCACGATGAGCTCGCCGTCCGTGTCGCCATCGGGCGACTGGTAGGCGTCGACACCGGCCGCGGTGAGCAGCTCGGTGGATTGCTCCGGCTGCTCCAAGGTCGTCAGGTCAATGAATGCGTCGGGCACGGGCGACTCGAGCGAGAACTCGAGCACGTAGACCTCGCCGCTTTGGTTCCACGCCTGCGCGGGGTCGATCCATTGGCCGCCCTCGATCTGCGCAGACACTCCAACGCTGCGATGTACCGCCACGAGGAGGTTGTTCCGCAGCGCGAACGCCTGACGGAACGACGTACCCCAGCAGTGCACCTCGACGTACTCGCGGACCTGGCCAATGGCGCGCAGGTCCTCGGTCTTGGCGGTCGGCGTCGTATTCTTGTCGCGGGTCCTGGTAGGCACCCACACGTAGCGCGGGGCCGAACCGAGTGCCGAGATACCGCGCTCCCCGAACGTGTGCGGCGTGGTATCGCCGGCAGCCGTGAGGATGGTCACGGCGTCGTCCTTCAGCGCCTCGAGCGGGAAGACGAAGTCAGCCACCGGCCGACCTGAAGTGCTTCTTGAACAGCGCCATGGCTGTCTGCGTGAACCGGAAATCCCAGCCCGAAGGGAGAGACGCGCCGGGCAGGAACGGGCGGGCCGGGAGCTTCCCGCGCTCTGCGCCCTTCACTGTGACGCGCTTGCGCCTTTGCTTCCACCAGGCGCCGCCGCCGTTGCCGTCAGATAGCCACACCTGAAGCAGAGGGCCGGCCTTGAGCACGCGCCGCTTGCGCTTGCGCAGGATGGCGCCGCGCTGGTGGTAGATGCCATAGCGCGCGCCACTCGACACGGTGAGCGTTGAGCGGTTGGCTCGCGCTCGCATGCGGGACATGAGGTTCCCGGTGCGCTTCAGGATCCCGCCGCCGCCAAGGCTCTGCGTGGTCGGCTGCCACGGGTTGCCGTAGGGGTCGGCCTCGTCGACGAACACCTCGTGCACAAGCTCGAGCGCGTCGACGGCGATCAGCTTTGGCACGCTCTCCACGGGCGTCGTGTAGAACTCCCGCACAGCCGCCCGCAGCTTCGCGAAATCGCCGGTGAGGTCACCACCCACGGGTCGACTCCCCATCCGAGCCGACCACCGAGAAGACGCGGGCGACGCCAGCCTTGGCGCGTGCCGTGGTCGTCTCGACGGTCGACAGGTTCGCCAGGCCCTTGGCCACGTCGCGCAACCACGCAGTCGCGTCGTCGCGTCCCTTGGCGATTGCAGCGTGAGCCGCGTCCTCGGGGTTGACGCCGCGCAGGTGGACCAGGACGTCCCACGCAGCGATCTGGCAGACCGCGCGCGCAAGGTCCTGGCCCCACGCTGTCAGCGGCAGCGAGTATCCTCGGTTGGCGATGTAGCTGTCCGCCATGGCCGAGGCTCCGGCGATAGCGTCGTTGATGTCCGCGTCGGCGAGGCCAGACGTAGCGACCCCCGGGAGCCCGTACTTGCCGAACTCCTCGAGGCTCGCGTACTGGCTCACTTCTTCGGCGGATCCGCTTTCTTGTCCTTGTTCGCCAGTCGCGCCCGAAGCTCAGCGGCCCTTGCCTGCTTTGCCTCGAGCTCGAGCTGGGCCTGCAACGCAGCGATCTCAGCGTCGACCTTGCGGGACGCGTCCATCGCCTGTGCCACCGGGTCGACGTATGGCTGCGGGGGAAGCTCGTAGCGAGGGACGCTGTCCTCGTCCACGTCCTTCGGCAGCTGCGCGCCCTCGTTGACGGCCAGCATCTTCTCCGCCTTAAGGGCGGCCAGAAGCTCCGGCGTGACGTACGCGAACGTGTCCTCCTTGCTCGACCAGCGACGCCCACCGCGGCAAAAGCCGTCGTAGCCGCGCCGGTCGAATGCCCTCACGCTCACGAGTACGTGGCTCATGCGTTGGCCTTGTACGCCTTCTGCCAGATGCCGAACCCGGCGCCGACGCGCCGATCGATGCCCCACTGCGCGACGTTCCGGTTGAACACCGGGGCGTCACTCGGGCCCATCAGGGCGACGAGGTTGAGCGGCTTGCGGTTCTGCAGGATGAACGGCTTGGGGCCGGGAGACAGCGTGTCGAACATGTACCACTCCGTGTCGGAGATGGCGGCGAGCTCGGGGATGACCTCGACCTTGGCCTGGCCGCGCTGCACGTTGGTAGCGCCGCTGGAGCCGAACTCGGCGGTGACGATGTCGTTGGCGGTCTTCTCGAGCGCGGGCGGCACGACGAGCAGGTTCGGGATGATGCCGAGCGGTCGCCCGTTCTCACCCTTGAAGCTCATCATGCGCTGCCGCACGGTCTGGAAGTTCGCCGAGGACAGAGCGAGACCGGTCGAGGTGTAGTTCGCCTGCGTGCCGGTCGCGTCCAGGTCGGTCGGGTGGTCGGTGTCGAAGAAGTACTGTCCGTCGTAGCAGGCGGTCGAGGTGCCGGTGGCGAGCAGGCCGGAGATCGCGCCCATCGCCGTGCTCGACGCGTTGAACAGGAAGTCGTCCTCGAGCTTGCGAGCAGCTTCGAGGAACACCTGCATGCGCGCCGAGGCATCGCCGATCGCCGTCATGGGCGAGTCGTCGAGCTTGTCGAGGTTCACCTCGAGCGTCTTCTCGTAGTGCTTGTTGTAGATCGCGAAGCTTCGTTCCTTGAAGCCCTCGACGATGCGCGGCCCGATCCACTCGCGCATGCCGGGCATGCTCGCGAGCCAATCGTAGGTGTTGTACTCCGTGTCCGAGTTGAGCACGGTGTACAGGCCGAGCCGGGCGGAGTGGACCGGCGCGCCGCTGAGGGCCGCCTGGAAGTCCTTGAAGAGTCGCGTCTTGAGCGCCGCGAGTGCGGTCGTCGTCTGGAAGCCGGTCATGGTCCTATTCCTTTCAGCTCAGGCCCAGACCGATGCGAACGATCGGCTTGCCGTTGGGGGAGAGGCCGACCATCTTGCCGGCCGCGCTGCGGGTGCTGGTTCCGTCCGTCGCTCCCACCGTGTTGTCGTCCATGATGTAGACGGTGTCCCCGATGTTCGCGACGGTGAGCGCGTCGGCGGCCGTGCCGCTCTCGAGCTCGAAGTCACCTTCCTCGAAGGCGACCTCGGCCGCGCCGTTGCTGCCGCTGTTGACCTTGCCGAGGCTGCAGATGCCGCGGGCGAACTGGCCAGTAGCGACGGCGCCAGGGGTGGCGTAACCGCCGGCGTTCGTCATCACGATCGAACCGGCGTAGAAGGTGGTCGAGGTGGCCATGGGCGCGCGGCCCTGGGCGATCGGCTCACCAAGTCGGAGCCGGGCGATATCCTTGGAAAGTGCGGTCATGGTTCAGCCCTCACACGTGCCCGGCCGCTTTGGCCGCGCGGTAGTCGTCCTCGGTCACCCCGGCGCGCACCAATGCGGCCTTGAGCTCCGCTTCGATCGCGGCGGTGTCGGTGTCGGCGCCGATGGACTTCGCGGTCGCCTCGGTACCACCGTGAATCGGAAGCTCGGCCACCAGGGCGGTCAGCCACTCGTGCCCGAACTTGGCAGCCTTATCGGCGTACTCGGCGCGCTTCGCTGGGGTCACGCGACCCGACTTCACGGCCTCGTCCAGCGTCGACTCGAGCGCGGACTTCGCAGCCTTCTCGCGGTCGAGCTTGATCTGCGCCTCGAGCGCGTCGAGCTTGGCGGCCTTCTCGCGGTTGGCCTCGAGCGATGCCTTCAGCACCTCGACGGCGCCGGCCACAGCCGAAAGGCTTTTGGCACCAGTGGCGCCGAGGATCTCATCGGCGATCGACTCGAACGTCTTCTCAACGTCCTCTTCGCTGGCGCCAGACTTGAGGCCCAGCGCCTTGGTGATGTTCTGCATTCTGTTCTCCGTGGCGCCAGCACCGTGCTGGTCGTGGTCTTTGGCTCGGCCGTCCGGGTTGGCGGGAATGCCGACCACAGACAGCTCGAACAGTTCGTTTTGCGAGAGCACGGTCACGGACTTGCCTTTGACCTTCTCGACGGTTCGCTTTCCCGGCCGGAACCCGACAGACACGCCGGATAGCGCGCCTTCAGACATCAGCTGCAGCACCTGCTCGGCCTGGGGGTTGGCCTTCTCGCTGACGAGCGTCACCTTTGCGCTCAGCACGCCATCCTTGACCGATACGTCAGAGGCGCGGCCGATGGGGAACCCGTGCGAGTCGTGGCCGAAGAAGACGACCGGGTTTGCGAGGTAGCGATCGAGGTTCCAGTCTTGCTTGACCACCTCGCCGTAGGAGTCGACCGCCTCGGAACTGGCGACGACCTCGAACGTGCGAGCCTCCACGTCGAGCGACGTGACTTCCATCTTGGCGCGCTTCGTTTTCATTGGTCCTCTGCGTCCGGCGGTGCGTCTTGAGCGGCTGGTGCTGGTGCGGCTGGTGTTGCCTGCGGCGTTGTCGGCTCGGGCACCTCGACGCCCTCGGGAGCCTCCAGGCCGAACTCTTCCAGCACGTCCTCGACCTCGATGCCGATGGGCGCGAGCAGCGTCAGTGCCTCGCCAAGCGTCTTGAGCGTCTCGGCACGAACCTTCTTGTTCTGCGGCGGCCTGGTATCCCAGCGACCCCACGCGGCCAGTTCGAGCTGAGCCGGGTCCACGTTGAAAGCCACGAAGGGCTTCCAGACCTGTTCGCGAATCGTTGTAGAGAGCGGCTCAGCGTCGCTCGACAGGAACTCGTTGCGCCCCGTCTCGCTCGCGAGTTCGCCGTCTCCACCCTTGGCGCCACCGTCGCGGGGTCGTCCCAGGAGCGCCGTCTCGATGTCGTTGGCCGCTGCCTTGAGAGAAGCCGCGAAGCCCTCGAAGCTTGTGCCGCGAAGCTCCAGCCAGTCAGCAGTCCATCCGCCGTCGTCTGGCGTCTGGCCCTGCGGCAGTCGGATGACTGCGCCGGAGCCGAGGCCGTTTCGCATGGCCGCGTAGACCGCATCTGCCTGTGTGCTGGCCTCGCCGTCTGGCCCCTCCACGTCATCCGACGCGAAGTGAGGCTCCTTGACGGCAAGGACCGGCATCCCGTGGCGCTCACACCACCGGGCCCGGTCGCGCTGGGCGTAGCGGCGTTCCAGCCACGGCTCTGCGATGGAGCGAACGGCGCCCCACATGTAGCTTCGCTCGCCGTGCGGAAGGTGCAGGAACCACGTCCCGTCTCCGGGCGTGACTCGCAGCCGATCGCCGGCGTTCGTCGTGTAGTACCAGGCGCACTCGAGCTCGACGTATTCGAGACCGTGCGCCGCAAGATGTCGCAGGTGAGGGATCCACTCGGTCGCGGACCGTTCCCACCAGATCGTCCCGACTGCGACGCCGAGCATGATGGCGTCGCGCAGGATTGGCTCGATGACGCTCTCGGGGCACGCCGTCCACCAGAGCTCTTCGATGCGCTCGCGTACCGACTCAAGGCGTCGTTTGTCGCCTTCGCCAGCCTCGACGCAGAACGGGAGCGCGTACTTCGAAGCGAGGGCGCGAACACGGGTGGCGAGCGCGCCGAACACCACGCAGTCACGGCCCACGCTCTCGGACAACGCAGCCGATGACGCCAGCACACCAGACTCGTGCTCGTCGAGCGCGGCGCGGAGCGTTGCCGGCGTCCACCGGGGCCCGGCGATGGTATCAGCCCACGCGGAGGGGATGATGGCTGCGCGCGGAGCGGTACCCGGCCTTACCCGTTGGGGCATAGCTGCGGGTATTCCGTCTACCATTCGTCTCAAATGCCAGTGATCGAGGGGTGTTCACGCATGGGAGCAAGCCGGGCTACGCCGAGGTGGAAGCCGAGCTCTGTGATGCCCCAAACGAGCGCGTCCATGCGGTCGGGGCTGGTGGCCTGTCGTCGGGCGCGCTGTTCGTCTTGGGATGTTGGGTCCCATTCGCACATCTGCGCCTCGAGCTTCTTGAAGGTCTCAGCGTGATAGACCCGGCCCTGCTCGTAGAGGGCGGCGACGGGCTCGGCTCGGGTGTCCTTGCCTCGGTTGGCTCGAACCTCCTTCACCATCACGCTGCGGTCGTATTGGCGGATCGTCGTTTTCACGAGGTCGCCGCCGCGGTTCACCTCTGCGACGATGCACTGAGCCTTGTGCTCGCGTGCGGCTCGTACCGCTCGCTCTGCCCACTCCTCGGGCGTCATCGTGCCACTGTAGTCGGCGAGCACGTAGGCTTTCTCGCCCACGCGCTTGACGACCACGAGTCCGGTCTCGTCGTTCCGGGTCGTGATAGCCGGGTCGACTGCAACGACTGTGCGGCCGCCGGGCGGAATCTCTGGCAGGTAGCGGAACCACTCGGAGCGAAACAGCCCGTTCGCGGGGCCGAGGATTTCGCCCTCCAGCTCCTGCTTGCCGAGGCGCGTCCCGCCGTACGCGGCGGTCATTTCGGATATGAACTGCTCCGGCAGGTTGCCGGCGTTGTCCATCGTGCGGCCTCGCGTCACCACGACGCCACTTGCCGGGTCGGTGGACTCGGCCACCAAGGTCTTGAGAATCTCCAGCGGCCTCGGCGTCGTCGTTACGACCAGCCTCGGGCGCCTGCCAAGGCGCAGCCCCATTTTGAGGTTCGCTAGCGTCTCGCCCAAGCGGGCCCACGCTGCGAACTCATCTGCCCACCCAATGTGGTGCTGCGGGCCGCGCAAGCGGTCTGGCTGCTCGGCGGAGTAGAGGGTCGCGATGTCCCCATTGTGGAACACCACGCGTCGCTTCGACGGCTCGTAGACGGGCCGCTGCGACTCTGGGAACACGTTGCAGATGCCGGACTCGCCGAGCACCATGACGTCGCGTGCATCGGCCGCCGTGGCCCCGACAAGCGCGATGCGCAGTCGCTCCGGAGGATGCTCCTCGGAGCACACCTCGTCGCGGATTGCCTCGGCGCCCGTCCGGGTCTTGCCCCAGCCTCGGCCAGCGAGGATGAGCCACGTCCGCCAGTCGTTGGCTGGTGCCAGCTGGTCCGGGCGAGCCCAGAACCGCCAGTCGTAGGCCAGCCCCTCGAGTTCGTCGTCCGTCGCTGACTCAAGCAGCTGCGGCGCGAACTCGTGAGCCAGTGAAATCATTCGGTGCCGGTCTTGTCGGCGTCGGTCTGCTCCGTGAGCGACTCGAACACCGCCACGGCCATGCGTTGCGTCTTGCTGAGCTTCTCGAGGCGCTGACGAACCATCTCGGCCGCCTGGCTCCTCGGCGCTTGGTCGCGCTCTACCGCCTTGGTGAGCACGCGGTGCTGGCGGATCGCCTTCACCGTGTCGTTCAGCGCCTTGGTGAGCTGGCTCAGTCCCTGGGCGTTGTGGTCGCCCACTTCGAGCTCCAACTTGAGGCGCTCGAACACCTGCATCTGTGCCGCCTCGAACGGGTCGAGACTGGGCGCGACCTGGGCGCCACCGGCTCCGATCCCGCTGGCACTTCGCTTCAAACTGTTGTCGATGTTCTGCGAGGAGGTTCCGAGCGACGCAGCGATACTGGTCGTTGACTCACCCGCTGCCCGGCGCTTTGCAATGTCCGCCTCAGTTTGAGGCGTGAACTTCCGCGGGCGTGACATGCAAATCGGACGCTCTCTGACCGGCTGGCTGCGGGCGAACCCACAGCTCCAGGTTCTCCGGCCTGTTGTCCGTCCTGATACCGTTCTTGTGGTGGACGCTCTCGTGTGAAAGCAGTTCGCGTCCTACGATCTGACTCATCACGACTCGGTGCTCGAGCCGACCGCAAACGACGACGTAGCCGTCCTTGTTGATCCGGCGAACAGTCGAACGCTTCGCCTTGGAACTGCACGAGAAGCACAGCTTTGCGGCAACGGACCTGGGCTTTCCACACTCGCACAGCCACTGACCGAGCACGCGATACACCGTGTCGCTCTTGACCTTGGCAAGCCTGGCGATTTCAGACTTCCTGGTGCCGAGCATGGCCAGGACTCGAATGTCCTCGCGGCGCTCCTCGTCCAGATGGTGCCACTGCGGAGGCTTTTGGCACTCTGAGCACTTGCCACTCTCTGCCCGAGTGCGTTTCCCACACCCGCCGGAGCACTCGACTCCGCACGTGCATCCGTTCCCCCGCCGCGCCGACTCGCGAAGTTTGCGGATGGTCCGGACTTCCTCGCGGCCACAAGAGCAGGTCACCTGACACTTCGTCCGGTCACCGGTGTGTGCGCCAAAAAGCGCCTTCACCGTCCAGGGTCCCCAGACCTTGCCGACTGTCCTGCTTGCGAAGTTGAGGGAATCGCTCAAGTTTTTTCCAAACAACCTAAACAGGAGATCGGAAGAGCGGTTCAGCAGGAATGCCGAGACCGAGGTCCTATCTCGTA
>ERZ869925.378-NODE-378-length-34211-cov-11.419224_pt1 | contig 34211 bp, 55 predicted proteins | sample MGYA00579311_ERZ869925 | MGnify/ENA primary metagenome ERZ869925 (study PRJEB32216, sample SAMN09231817) | wastewater metagenome | place: USA: Maryland | collected 2016-07-30 | study: EMG produced TPA metagenomics assembly of the PRJNA472060 data set (Reclaimed...
AGCTTTTTTCTTGTCCTTGTCCGATATCTTCGATAACTCCTGACTCAGGTTTACTTTGAATGTCACTCGGTCTATTGCCATCGATCATCCCTTGTAATATTAAATTTTTCTCAATTAGCTTTTCTTTTATAACTCTAGTGGCTCGCTCAGTTGCTTGTTCAATTGTATATTGAGGATTATCTAAAATAATAGAATCTATAATTGAATCAAGACCAAGCGCCCTACGTTTTTCAATAATTTCTAATTGATCTTTTTCGGTTTTAAATACTTCTGGCTTAGGGAACTTAACAACTAAATCTTTTTCATCTTCAATAATTCCGTACTGATATAATTCAGGGTATAAAAGATTTATTTCATATAAGTATTTAATCCACTTAAAGATGATTTCAAATATCTCTTTTTCTTTATCAGTAAACATTTGAATTTTATTCTTAATAGATTTTTGTATCTCTGCTTTTTGGATTATCTCTTGAACACCAGAACTTGCTCCATCAGTAGTTAAGTCACCTATAACATCACCAGGATTTAAGTCATTTGCTTTTAATATGTTTGAAAGATGAGATCTAATTAATCCAAGATACTCAGTGATAGGTGGATTAGATGAAGCAAAACCAATTTGTGGAGTTGGTTCACCATCTTTAACTTCAACAATAATTGCTTTTGACGGACCCACTTTAACTGATTTCGGGACGTTCTTAGCAAAAAGATAAAATAACCCCATACTCTGTACCTTCGCGATGAAGTGAAGGTCAGTTAATAATTGGTTTACTGTGATTGATCCATCAGCAAGATCTTCTCCACCCTCTGCCCAAAACTTTCCATCTTGATCTAGGTGGAAGAAAACAAAAGGCAATTCTTTGATAGGATTTTCTAACTCAGCACCAGAAATAATTTCACCTTTAGAATTAGTAGTGAAATGAAATTCTTTACTCCACCATACCATGTATTCATTTTTATCATCGTTAACATCAGCAATAACATTATTCATCCCATCGCTGTTGCTATTCTCTTTAGGTGATACTGAATGAAGACCACCCATTGCACCTTGCATTTGATAGTTAGCTGTTGAGTTGTCATCGTAATAAGAAAAGATAACAGCTCTTGGCATTTCAGGGTTTTCACAGTCATTAATTACATCAAGATTATGAGGTTGAAGAACATTAAACTTAATAGAATACATTCCATTTTCATCTTCATATGGGACTATTTGAGCAATAGCATTCTTTTGAGCCTCTAGAGTTCTATTAATCTTCTTCATTTGAGTATCTAGATTTAATTCATCTATTATTATATCTAGCGCTTCTTGATTTGTTTTATATTCTCTTTCAACACCATTTGCATATATCTGTGCTTTCTTATCTACAACAGCACGAAAGATTGAAATATTACTTGCTCTATGCTCCATCTCATCACATGTATCAGAGTCCATTTCTTTTCTTAAACGCTCCATCACATATTTCTTATTGCGATCTTTCATTAAATCGTAACGTCTCATTGATTCTTTTTTACGATCAAGATTTTCTTTTGATTGAATTTCCTTAAGAATCTTTTTTCTATAATCAATGTCTAATAGTTGTTCGTCACTGTAGATTGAAGCCATATTACTCGTCCTTGAAAAGATTAAATGTTCTTGATCTTGATGGAGAATTATCTAAGCTAAAGAAGTGATAAGCACCATAACCTAACGCATCTGTGATGTGACCTATTAACGGATCACTTGTGTCAGGCATGTCACTACCTTCTTTATATGCTATCTTTTCAAGATCTTTAATTAGTTTAGTGCAAGATTCGTTTATAATCAATTGATCATCTTCGAGCATTTTATTAATAAGATTGTACCTATCTCGTCTATAAGGGTTACGAACTGATGGGATAATGAATCCATGGTTTCTTAATATATCGTGATCTGACTTACCTGCTGATGAAGATACTAATCTTTTGCCAGTTGCATCTGGAATAATCTCTAAACCTGAACCATATTTTTGTTTTAATTGTACTGCCATGATATCAGTATTGGCATCCATTATAAAAAACTCATCCCACACATACATTTTATTATGCTCAATAGTGAAAACAATTGCAGTCATTGGATTAATGTTAAAGTCCATTCCAATATACGGTCTAAAACTTCTCCCTTTTTCTAGTTTATGCGTATGCCTTACTCGATCAAAGTTATAATAAATTCTACCTGTAGATATGTTAACAAACTTCCCCTCTAGTTCTTGTTCTTGCATTTTAGAGTCATATGATTTTAATAGTGTTGCGTGGTAATCATCTGGTAGATAAGTATTGTCTTTTGTTGATGCGGTAAAATAACATCTATCTTCATGTGGTTGTTCAACAAAGAATTCATACAACCAATTAAACCCTCTTGGTGTTGTTGTTACTTTTACTTGACCATTGCCACCCTTATGCCTAACCCTTCCAATCACTACATCCCAAGCATCTTTCTCAGCATAAGCAGCTTCATCTAACCATGCCCACCCTATCTCTACCCCCCTAATCGCATCGTAGTTATCTAGGGAGTAGCAATATACTTCAATGTTATTTATCTTGAGTATCGAATCAACTTTGTTAAATGAATAAGGTATTTTATTTTCATCTAGGATTCTGAATAAAGTTTTAAGTGTCGCGTTTCTTAATTGTTTATATGTGTTAGCAAATATGCCACCAGTACATTTGTACTTAGATATCATCGTAAGAACCCAACAAGCCCCTGCAAAAGATTTCCCACTTCCTAGGCCAGAAGAAATTAATGTATATTTTTTATCTGACTCTACAAAATTATACTGATGATCTAATAGCTCAAGTCTTGCCATTTGATTTCTTAACAAGCTCGATGTTTATATTACCTGACGTTACATCAACCTCTTGTTTATCAGACCAACCAAAACGATTCTTCATATTGAAAACAAATGAACCAGTATTTAAAACTGGCTTACCATTTTTCACAAGAGTATTTTCTATTGCTAGTTTTTCCCAAAAGAACAAACAATCTGCATAGCCTCTTTTTTTGGCATCGGTAAAATCTTCAAACATCTTTTCCCATTCATATAATGTATCTATATTTACCTTTGCAACTGAAGCAAATGATTGATACGAATAACCTTTAGACATATGCTCAATAAGCATTTCGCAATACTCTGGCCTGTACTTTGTTGGTCTACCTTTCGGTCTTTTATTACTCATCTAAACTCACAAACCCTACGGTTACATATTTTTTATTATCTGCAAAAAGTCCCATTAACTTCATTAGTATTTCTTTCTCATCAGGATTTAACTCTAATGAAACTAACACAGAACCATCTACATTAGTTCTTATTCCTTTAATTATAGCATGGCACGAACCTATCTCATTCATTTCTAAACCACCTATTAGTTAGCTCACATTTCTGCCAACCATAATCAGTCATCCACTTATATAAATTGTACTTTTCCACAAACTTATTAAGCCCACTAGCATGAATAGAGTGATGGTGCTCAGGGCAAACAGGCATTAAGTTTTCCATAACATCCGATCCACCAGCTCCACGAGTTTTAATATGATGAGCTACTACTCCATCAGTTTTTCTACAAGCTATACAAGGCATCGTTCTATAAAATTCAAGTAGCTTTTTATTTACTACTCTCATATATCATTCTTTGTTTCCCACTTAGTAGCAGTCATTCTCTCTGCTTTCTCATGATCATTAACCATGATTCGGCACCATGCTCTTGTTAGGTCATAGATTATTTTCTTAGTTGCATAATCATCTATAAGATAGCCGGCAAGTCTTGCCCCTAATATCTGTTCAGATAGTTTATCTAAAAGCTTTTCTTTAGCAGGATGGTTTTTAAAAAATGTTCTGTGTGTATCATTTTCAAATAAATCATGAACACTCTTAAAGAATTCACGCTCTAAAAATGATCTATCTACTGAAGCACTAGATTGCTTAATCCGCTTTTGCATATACATTCATCTTTTGCATCACGTACTTTGCAGCATCTTGATTCATAGATTGAATTTTTATCTTGTCCGATTTTAAGTATTCCCAACCATGTGTATGAGAATCATGTGGAAGGAACTCACCTTTCTCAGTCATCGCAGGGCCAATTTCTAGTTCGAATTCACCATCAACCTCTGTTACTTTTACAGAGTGAGTGTGTCCACCAGTCATGCAGGCCTTCGCCATTTTTCTACCTTGAGAATCAAAGGTGTGAAAGATGTGAGAGTGCTCCATTTTTTGCCATTCAATATGCTTAGCATTCTTAATCCAAGGAGCTGGATTTTTTAAAAAGTGAGCTACCTTTAACTTAAAAGTATCTAGGTCAACTTCATTTTCATTAGAATAAATACGCTTAGTTTGTTCTTGTTTTTTGATTGATGCCATTCGCATTCCTTTACGTTTGTCTAACCAATCATTAGATGTTTGAATATACTTCTATCTTAAACAGTTGTTATTATTTGTCAAATATATTTGATTCCTCAAACCAATGTAACCAAAGCTCTCTGTACACATGATCCTCATCCCATGGAACAAGCACACTTCCTCTTCCAGAGTTAACAGATATATATTGCTTGCCTAAAAACTCCTTAGTAGGGAGCTCTTCCAATTCATATATTTCTATCTTATGATTTTCATTCATCAATAAATTGTAACCAAAAGGGGCAAAAATGCGTTACTTAATTTTCTTAGTTTTACTTTCATGCACTAATAAAGAGGTCACACAACCTACTAAAGAGGTCGGTCAACCTACATCATCTACATCTACACCAATTGATGTAACGTCAACTAATGCAGATTGCAAATGGGTTGAAAAATCAAAAGGTGTGTTAAAATATTCTAAGATAACTGAAACAAGTGGGATGTGTTTTAACGGTGAATCACTTTTTTTACATGATGATTCTGGTAACCGCTCAAGAGTTCATACTACAAAAGACTTTGTATCGTTTAAATCTATCGACATTCCATTTAAAAATAATGATTGGGAAGCAATCGATTGCAATAAAAATACTTTTACAATATTTGATATTGGTAAGTCTGGTTGGAATAAAGATCCTGCTACACTCATTACTTGTAAATATGACGGGACTAATTGTGTCTCTAATAATTTCTATTGGCCGTCAATTGGAAAGGATGCTGAGTCAGCTCTAATGTATGAAGATGGAACATTCTTTATAATGGAAAAACTTTATGACCAAAAAAATCCAGATATCTATAAAGGTAAAATTGGTAACTCTAAATTAGAAAAAGCATACACTCTTGATTGGAAAATAATCAAAGGTGATATGAAGATAATTAGTGATATGAGTTTATCGCCAAGTGAAAAGAAGTTTATGTTTGTTGAAATTGATAACAACGATAAAAATAAAGTTACTTGGTTTGTGTGTGATGAAGATTTACGTATTGGATTTAATCATAAATGTACTAAACATGAGAGTCGTAACCTAGGACAGATAGAGTCATCTGTTTGGTTAGGTGAAAATGAAATTATGTTTACTACTGAGGGAAGCAATCCTGAATATTACATTATGGCGTGTAAATAATTATATAAAGCCCTAGAAGTAGGAATGCAACTAGGGCCATAATTTGAAAGAAGTCGTTCATTGTTTCTTACCTTTAGTTAAATCATAAATCAAATTTGCAGTAACCTCACTTATTATTTCTTGCATCTCTGGTGCTAGCACTTGATTTAAACCTACAACGTAGTGAGCTACATGGGATGTCTCATGGTAAAATGTAATGAGTGCTTCATAAGGTGTTAAGTCTTTACATATAAAGATAGTTTTCTTATCCCAATCAAGATAACCATCTGCTTTAAATCCCATTTCTTTTTGTATCTCAACACTTGTTTGTCTTACTACTTTTATATTACGTCCTAGAATATTTACTTTGCTAGGGATTTTCATAATATTTTTCCTATCCAATTATTTTGTTTATCTAAAACCATTGGAATCAATCTTGGTTGTCCATGAATTATAACTGTGCATCCTAGTATTGGTTTTGGTAAATGATTTTTCCCATAGCTAAATGCAATTGATTCAAGGTCGATAAGACAACCACTTGTAACTCCCCAATAAACTTTATTCCCATTAGACCAATACTGTAGATCAAAGGTGCTGTGATGATGGCCTTGTATGTAGTTCATTGCTCTAGCTTTAGAATTATTTAAAGCATTTCTTCCATGTCCATGATGACAATAAACTAATCTTCCATTACTCATTTTACAAAAATATTCAAACTTCCATTCCCATCCTGGTGGTGCTTGTAAAATTTCAGAATATGACTTTAAAACACTTCGAGGAAGTCCAGCATATTTAGAACGTCTATAAAATAAACTAGTGTGATTGGATTCTAAAACTACAGCGTTTGGAACTATTGAATAAAGTTGCTCTAAATGCATTACAGCTGTTGCAAGTTCGCTAGAAGGACTAAATGGTATGTCAGGGTCTTTTTCGTGAAACGATATTTGATTCCCATCTATCTCATCACCTAATTGTATTACATGGTCTGGCTGATATTTTTTAATTACGGCGTCAATAAATTTGAAAGCATGCTTATGTTCAAAAGGACAATGCAAGTCAGGTAGAACAAGTATTCTTTTGAAACCTTTAGTCATCCATGACTCCGAGTTAAATTGAATTTATTTAATTGTCGTGGATTATTTATTTATTACAAGTGTCAAACATTTGACAGTATTTATTTATTTAATTGATCAAAATGTTCATGTATTTCTTTGTTGCTTATAAAACTGTTATCGTCTATGTCTCTATAAAACATATCCTCTTTGCATTCAAAGACATCACTCTCATCATAAGTTCTATAATTTAAGTTTTTAATTCCTGCAAATTCAATTGACTCTAACCAATAATTATCATGTGCATATTTTATTTTTCTTTCATAGTCTGCATTTGTTTCGATGTAATGTTTGTCGACATTTTTTGTTTCATCATCGTTAAACTTACAACCTAATAAAACAATAAAACTAGATGGCCATACACTTGAATAAATATAATGTTCACATTTTCTTTTAGTTATTTCTTGGTAAATAACACTGTCACATTTAACATCATCGACATCTTTTATAAGATTAAAGACGAACTCACATTTTTGATTATAGTCTTTTGATGTAAAGTTATTTTTAAACTTCTCAAAAATTTCACTGTGTTTAAAATAAAAAACCCAATCATGATTAAGTTTATCTATCCTATCGACTAAGGTTTTAAATTGCAGTTTACCCTTTGTTGCACCACATACCTCTAGTTTAATAAACTTTTTCAAAACCATATCTATATATTTATCTGAATTCTTTAAGCAAAATAATCTATTTTCAAACTCTGTAATTATTTCTTCACTAAACTTAAACCATTCATTTCTTATTCTTAAATTTTTAAACTTCTCATGGAAATATCTTTCAAGACTTATGTCTCCAGGAACATCATATAAGCACACTATTTCATTTTCGCTATATGTCTGACATGCCTTTGCTCTTGATTTTGAATTATTATGTGAGCAATAACCAATCTTTAAATTTTTAGTTTCAGTATTTTGTAATAAGTAGACCATTTTATTTTATCTATAACATAAATTATTCAAAGTAAATCAATCGAATAACCTATCATTTATGTAACAATGCACAAATATTAGACTTCCAATTATGTTTATATGTAGAATTTATATATGACCGAATCAGAAGTACAAAATCAAATACTCCACTATCTAATTGTGAAAGGTTTATTTGTATGGAGAAATAACAACACCCCTATATTTGATCCAACAAGAAAGACATTTAGATCAATGCCTAAGTACTCGCTTAAAGGTATCGCGGACATCCTTGGAGTTAGCCCAGTAGGTGGAAAGTTTATGGCCATCGAAATCAAAAAGCCTGTTAAAAGACCTAGGACAGTTGAGAAACTAGAAGCCTTGCTACGTCCTGAGCAAAAGGAATTTGCTAAAATGGTACGTCAATGGGGTGGGGTTTTTGTGGTGGCCGATTCTCTTGAGTCTTTACAGAGTCAACTCTATTCACACGGGATTTTTCTTTAAGCCTATCTCTTTTTTGTTTTGAGATATCAAATATCGACTTACTGAAACCTGAGTCTCTCCAGTCAATAAGCACACACCTTTCATAAACCATTAAAGAGGTAACGTTTTTTAACCCTTGAAACTCAACCTCTGTATATTCATACGCCTTAATAAACCATGCCTTAATCATGCGACTCATTAAGTCTTTATACTTAGTCTCATCTCCCTCACATAGAAGCTCAATAAACTGCCCTTTTAAAGCATCAACAGTTTTAAGCTCATCTTCTAGTGCCTTACTTTGAGAAGCGTAAAACACCTGCTTCCCATCATCCCTACGCGGTAAGAATTGTAGGAACTCAGAAAGAGTAGGAAGTTTATCCATCCTTGTAACAATCTCATCAATGGCAATACTAATATCCCTGTGACTAAACCCTAGATCTTTAATCTTATTAGCGTACAAAGCTCTCTGTTCAAGATCAGAATCAAAAGACTTACCATAGAACTTAAATAGTGATGCCAAAGCAATATCATGCTCACTAGCTTTGCTTCTAGTCTCATACATATCCATTTTGTTCTTCCATTTCATTGCTGGATGCTTTGGGTCAATGTTCATTTTCTAAATACTCCTCAAAAGAAAGGTCGCCAATCTGATCACAGTAATCAGCCCATGTTTGGAAAAATCTATTATAAACGCGTTTCTCAAGTACATCCACATCAACCCTAGATGCATCTTGGATGAGTCTTCTTATATCATCAGGAAGAAATTTTAACATAAGAAGAAGGTAGTTAAGTTTGGTTAAATTATCAGTCATTTCTAACTCCAGGCAATAGTTATCATTTAGACTCTTTTTGGTGGAAAGGCACCTTGAGTCTGGTTAATGCACTAGTTAAGCTTACTATTCTCTTGTGATTGTGAATCACTGTTTTAATACCACCTATTAAAGAGAACAAACTAAAAAACAAACTCTTAACAAAGACACAAGTATGATTAGAGATAGAACCTTGCACCTTAGTCTAGAATAGCTCGCTTAATTTATAAGTTAATTATTTAGTCATGAGTCTATTACTTCAGTTTATGACTAACCTATCAACTAGGAATATTTTAATTAACCTGAGATAAGTACCTAAGAACTCAGTAGCCTTTTATTTTAAAACTTAAAGGGATAATAGTTTTGGAATGTTTTTTAATTGATTGGAAAATACAGAAGTGCTAATCTAGCCTTAAGTGTTTTCGCAATACAAACCCAACTGAGGAATTCCACTTCCTATGACGTTGGGTTTTTCTATTAAACTACAGAACCTGTAAAAAATACACACATTTAAATAACGCTTATTGTAAAGTTGATCTTACATCATTTCTTACTTTACTATTCCTGAGATTATTGGTACTGTATATGTATAACTAACATGTGGGTTTTTCCCACCATAACTACGAGGCTTTATGAAACATCCATTCCCAGCATTCCTTTCTATTCTTTTTCCAGGAGCAGGCCATTACATAAAAGGCGAAGGTGTAGTTTGTGTTATTGTTTGGTTTGCATGTACTTTCCTTGGTTATTTATTTTTCATTATACCTGGTGTTTGTATGCATCTTAATTGCATTAGAAGCGCTTATAACGATGGAGCAGTAAAATGAAAATAGCTAATAATCCAAGTATGTTTGTTATGACTTATCTTCCTAAAACAGTTGGTCATTATTATTTCAGTGACTTTGAAAGTGCTTTGGAATTTATATTACAGTGCATTGAAAACGATGTTCACTTTGATGTGTTTGCTGAGGTTGATCCAACTCCTTGTAAGCATACTAAGCCAAAGAAAAAAGTTTACAAGAAGAAAAAAGTTAAATAGATTTAGACCTCACTTCGATAACTACTAAAGGAAATAACTAATATGAAGAACTTGTTTGATGCATTATCTAAATTCCAATCTAAAGTAAAAAATCCAAGCAAAGAAAAGAAAGGTGTTCACGGTGCTAATTATGCACCGATTGAGGTATGTTGGGACGAAGCTAGGGCACTACTTGGAGAGTTTGGTTTATCGTTAATACAGTTTCCTATTAGTAAAACAGAAGATCAAAAATATTATATAGGTCTTAGATCAATACTAACTCACTCATCTGGTGAATCATTAACTGATGAATTCTATTTTCCTCAAATATTAATTGATGCACAGAAGGTGGGAGGAACAATTACATACCTTAGACGCTACTCTGCTTGTTCTATACTTGGAATCACTCCTGAGAATGATGATCTTGATGGTGATAATATTGATACGCAAGCTGTTAAGAAAGCTCATGATATTGTAAATAAATCTAGTATTGAAAAATCATTAGCGCCTGGAGCTAAAATTTTTGATATCCCTTTTGGTGATGATAAAGGAAAGAAGTTTAGTGAAGTTCCAATTAGTAAAATAATTTCAGCCGTTGCATGGGCAAAAAAGAATGGAAAGTTTTTAGACTTTGTTGAAAAAGCTGAAAAATATATTAAAGAAAAAGAAACAATAAACCCTGATACAATTCCCTTTTAAGGAGACAATATGTGGATTAATAAAATAGAACTTGGTGGAAGACTTGCACGTAAATTTGAATTAAAAACCAGTGGGACTGGTAAAAACTTTATCAACTTTACTATTCATTCTAGCAAAGAAAAGAAACAACAATACACTCCATGTGTGGCATTTGGTGATTTAGCATTAGTAATTAATGACTTACAACCTGAATGCTTTCTTACTATAGAGGGAGAGATATCTACTTCTAGTGTTGATAATAAAATTACTGGTAAGAAAGATTATAAAACAAGCGTAATCACGCATCGCATAACTACAGGTTGATAGTGAATAGAAAATATAGTTACGAGACAATTAAACAAGAAGCCTTGAAGTATAATTCTATTGATGATTTTAGAAATCACAGTAATAAAATATACCAAGCAGCCAAAAGATATAAGATAATTAGGGAAGTAACTACACACATTGTTTTAAAGAATAAAAAAAGACTAGATATTGAAGTTATAAACTCTGCAAAAAAATTTAATACTTTAAAAGAATTTAGAGAAAAAGATAAAGGTGGATATAAAATATGCTTAGATAGAAGCCTTTCAAAAAAAGCTTTCTCACATATGAAGTGTAGTGGGTCTATAAAAGATAGGCTTGTTTATGCTTTTATATTTGAAAATAATGACTGCTATATAGGCATTACATCTGATTTAAACAAAAGAATTTTAGAGCACAAAAGATCAACAAAAACAATTATTAATAATATAAAAAATAATATAAAATACAATGTGGTAGAGCTTACTAAAAAAATTAATTACAAGAAATCTCAACAAAAAGAAGAATTTTATATAAACAAATTCAAAGGTAGTAATTTTAATATTTTGAATAAAAATAAACCAGGATCATTAGGGCCCAATAACACAAAGTATACTGATGATTATTTATTGAACGAAGCCTCTAAGTATGCAAGTGCGTCTAGCTTGCAAAAACAAAATTTAAAGATTTATGCGGCTTTATGGAAAAGAAATTTAAATAAAAAAGTTTTATACTCTGGTGACTTATGAAATATCTAATTTTTGATTTCGAATCGACATCTTTAAATATAAATTTAGCTGAACCTTTAACTGCTTATTTTATTTTATGCAATGATAAATTTGAAATTGAAAATGAACTTGATTTAAAATTTAGAACTCAGGTGAAAGATGAAAAATACTGGTCGAAAGAGGCACAACTTATCCACGGAATTTCTTACTCTAAAGCTAGAACATTCAAAGAACCCATTGGTTCAATTAAAGAGCTCCTTGCGTTCTTACCAGAAGGTGATTTATGTGCTGTATGTTATGCTAATTATCACACTGAGTTTGGCCATTGTTACTTTGATTTCGCTCTACTTAAAAATCTAATGGATGCGCACTATGAGTTTAACTCATGGACTGGATTATTTACACATAGGTTTTCACTTCATACTGAGTTTAAAAAATATCAAAAAGAAAATAAATTTAGAGGTGGAGCAGGATTAAAAGATGCTTGTAATCATTTTGGAATCAAGTTAAGTAATCATCATGATGCTAAAGCTGATACTGTTGCAAGTTTTGAATTAATGAAAGAGATGAATAGCAAGATGAAGTTTATAATTGAACCTTGGATAAACTTAAGAAAGATAATTGATTATGAGGTTTGTGTATGAAAGCTAGAGTTTATGGTTGGGCAGAATTAAAAGATAGAAAGAACAATGATTCTGAAAACTTTAGATGGGCATGTGGTAAAGTTTTTTTAATTGTCGAAACTTGGGAAGCTGGTGAAGTAGAAATAAAAGATGAGAATAATAAATTTTATATAGTTCATAAATCACAAGTTGAACCTATAAAAGAAATTACTATTACTGAGGAAGATTTTAATAAGGCAGTTGATAAAGCTATTTTATCCCCAAAAAGCAAAGGCATACTTTATGCTGATGACACTTTTAGATTTAAAGAATTAATAAAAGAAGAATTATTTAAGGATGTAAAATGAGTGACTGGAAAGAAAGAGACATATCAATTTTAATAACCATCGAAGATATAATTGAAAAGATAGCTATAGAAAATAATAAACATTTGTTTAACTCTTGGAGCATGCGTGCTTTATTCTTTGTAATTGGATTTACAGTTGGGATTTTGTTGGGGGTAATATTATGAATATAGAGAATGGTTCAATATTCTATAATATTTTCAATGATACAATTATAGAGGTTGTACATTATCCAGGCTTACATAATATTAGAGAAGAGTCTACATGGGTTGAAATCGAAGGAGTTTACCAAAAGTCTATTTCTAATGGTTTGATGGGAATTTTTGAATTACTTAGTGATGGATATTGTTATATTGGATGTGTATGAGTGAAGAAAAAACAGAACAAGAAATCATTTCAGATGAAATAGCTAAAGCACAGAAGGCCATGTTTCTTTTAAAGAAGCACACTAAATATGCTGACGCTATTAACCAACCTGTTAATGAGCACTTCTACCTGTTTAGATATACAGAAAGTTTTGAGGATGTGATTGCACCGATACAAAGATATTTAAAAAATAGTTATGATAGATTGATGAAAGGTAATAAAAAAGTAAAGACATCTGAGTTCCGTCCTATTAGAATGAAAAACTTACAAGATAAAAAGCAGAAAATTAATTCTGTTAAAAAAGGAAAGACCATGGCTGCCAAAAAAGCAACTAAGAAAAAAGCTCCAGTTAAGAAAGCACCTGTTAAAAAAATGGGTAAGAAGTAATTAGTTGAGGAGTCACATGGAAACTGAGTTTACATATCTATTAGATAAGTACGGGTTTGAATATCTCGTATTAAAACATGTAGAAGAGCACTCAGAGTTCATGACAGCACTCCTCCACTTACCTAAAACAGGCGACTATGAAAAAGTGTATGATGAGTTTTCTGATTTACTTATCACTATTGACCGTCTTCTCCACGCTCTTGATTGCCATAATAATGTTATGGAGTGGAAAGTTAAAAACTTAATAGAACTAAAGCAAAAGGTAAAAGATAAGGTATTATGACTGATACATATAAGCAGATGATTGAAGATAAAGAGATATATATTAACAATGATCAGTATGGTCTTTGGCAAAAAAAGTATATAGGAACCAATAGCCTTGATAAAGCGTTAAACATATTAAACAATATAAAGACCAAGTCTTTATTTGAGGTGATGTGTGAAAAAAACGGTATACGGTTTGATCGAGAGAACAACAGAGAGAATTAAAGAATTAGATATAGCTATTGAAAAATCGATGGATAAATATCACAAGCATCTATTGATTGATTCAAGAAAACAAAATTATAAATTATATATAAGCTTAACTGGCAAACCTTATCCTCATCAAGAGGAGTTGGTACAATGAAAATATTTAAAGATTTTATATTATTAGTAGCATTAATAATTATAGCACAGTCGTGCGCACATAAGGATAATTATGATAAACATTCCGATCAAACAACGATTGATCCTAGCACACATGGCGAGTCTAAACTTCCCAATGAAACAAGTACTACACCTGGACGAAAGATTAGTCTTACCAGTAAATGGTCTTTCAATTTTAATGAAAGGATTGATCGCCTTCCTACTAACAACGACATCCTTCTTCTTGGGAATGTGGATAGTGTTAAGGCTGTTCGAAACCATGTAGGAAAAGAAGAGTTATTAATTGGATATATTTCAGTTGGATCTTGGGAAGCTTACCGAGATGATCAAGCATTGTTAAAACCTTTTTGTAAGAAGTCCTACCCTGGTTACCATGATGAGTGTTATTTGGATCTATCGAAATATTTATCTTATGTCGATGTGATGTTTAGACGTATCGATAAAATTAAGTCTGATGGGTACGACGGGTTATACTTCGACAACTCATGGTCATTTAAAGAAGGTGTTGGAACGTTAGAACAAAACATTAAATACATTAAAATGCTTGTTGATTATTGTCACTTCCATGGTTTAATAGTAGGTATAAACAACGCTCCTCCGGTAGCAGAAGTTGTTAAACCTGACTTTATGATTCAAGAATCATGCATAAGATACAATGAATGCAATCTATATAATAATATTGTTGATCTCGGCATCCCAATTTTTCATCTGGAATTTTCCACAAAGTATTGTAAACCTGTTAAAGGCCACTCTGTTAAAGTTTATGACGAAAAAGAATTAAACAAATGGATAAAGGATTGTGATTGAAAGAGCGATACTTTAAAAATAGTGTATGTATTTTAGATGATGATTGGTTTGAGTTTTTAAAAGAAACATCAATGTCATTATCAAAAACCAGTTGCTCTTATGTAATGATAAATACAAAAAGCAGAAGGAAAGAAAGTTTGCACAGGGTAATTTCCGGAGCCATTAAGGGAGAATACGTTGACCACATTAATTCCAACAAACTAGATAATAGGTTTGAGAATTTAAGGATATGTACATTTGCGCAAAATATGCAAAATAGAGATAAAAGAAAAAACCAAAACAAATCGTCTAAATATAAAGGTGTTTTTCAAGAAAAAAGGAACCCTAATTTAAAAAATACATGGGGCGCAAAAATAAAAGTTGATGGAAAAACTATATCATTAAAATATCACGCCACAGAAAAAGAAGCAGCTCAGGCATATAACGAAGCTGCAATTAAATACCATGGAGAGTTTGCACGTCTTAATGTTATAGACTAAAATTAATCAATGGACACACAATACAACCTTTTTAAATCTGACACTAGGCAATTATGTTTAGGTCTTACTCATGATGAATTCAAATGCCAATGTAAGCATGCATCATGCAAATACACACCAATAAGAGGAATTTTTATTGAAGCGTATGAAAAGCTCCGAATGAAGCTAAACATACCCTTAAAGATTAACAGTGGGTACCGTTGCTCATACCATAACCATGATATCGGTGGTACACCTAGGTCAATGCATCAGTCTGGGCTTGCAATTGATATTGCATATACAGGAGCACTACTTAACTACCCTCCTGATATTGTTTTAAAGCATGTCACCGAGGCAGGTTTTCAAATGAGTTATTTTGATGATAGTAAAATGTTTTTTCATATGCAGGTTACCAGGGGATAATAATGGATAAATATGAATTTTTAAAGTATTGCGATGTGATTACTGCCAACTTAGAAACATTTAACCAAGATCAAAAAGATAGTTTGGTTCTACTGTTTAACATAGTAAGGGATGAGGGTAGTCTAAACTCTACTCAAGTAGCAGAATTAAAAATATTACTTTCCCCAATTGTTGATTCCATACTTGAGTCTTCTGCTACATTTATAGGTCAATGAGCTCAGAGTCTTTTAATAACACATCTATAATTAAAATTCGCAATTGCCAAAATGGTCTTCATATCACGCATAGATCAAGTGTTAATCCAGATTGTATTATTGAGCATGTTATCGAGAAGAATGAGGACGTGGATCTTAACTACACTGTTAAAGTTCTTTGGCAATTAATCGAGCTACTGGACTTAGATTATCGTTTAAAACATGTGGAAAACCCAAAGCGGTTAGAAATAAATGTTCTTGATGAAATGCAAGATTGTGATTAAAATATAGACTCAGACATAAGCTTCTTGGAAATTCATTTTAGCCTCACATCTTCATACCGTGTGAGGCTTTTCTATTTTACATATTAAAAATTCATGAGATCATTTAATAGTGTGGCACAAATCTTTTCAAACTAAGCGTATACCGATGGATTGGTTTACAACCTGTTAGATCTTGCCACACACTATTTTATTTTTTCTTCTGCTATTAAAACAAAGTTAGCTGATCTGAACTTTTCAAAGTCTTCTTTCTTGGTTAGATCTAGGATATCAGTTTTCCATTCAACGCACTTATTAGATAACCACTTTGTTTTTACACATGTTCTATAACATGCCTTTGCAATTGGTTTATCTACCTCAAAGTCTTGGCATAATCTATAAACACGATCATTGAATTTCAGCTTGAAATGTTCTTGCGAAATTGCACAACTCATCACGAAGCATAATAATGCGCTCATCGTCACGGTTAGGGAAATCTTTCTTGAGTTCATCTTCATACTCGCTTTTTAGTTTATAGAATTGCTCTTTCTTTTTCTGGTCATAATTAGGAAGTTTTTTAAGGACTCCATCTACAACAGATAGAAGAAGTCCTACTATTTCAACAATTCCCATTATTACTTCTTAACTAAATCAACGATGTCTAATAAAGCAACACCTACAACTAAAGCAAGCTCAACAGCTTTCTCTGCTTTGTCGTTTTCTAGATCAAGAGATTTTACTTCTGCTACTAGTTCAGCTTTCTTAACATCATCTAGGCTAGCAAGTTCTTCTTTGATTTTACTGATGTCAGTAAATGCTGGAACCGCATCTAGGATAAGGCCTGGAACAAGTGCTGCCATTTGTAACCATTCTTTAGCTTGTCCTGCTTTAACTGATTTCTCAATTGCCTCTGATAATTTAACAACAAAATGTACTAATTCTTTAGTTTCTTTCATAATAATCCTTTATTATTTAATGCCTAATACAGCATTGATTACATTCTTAATCTCACCACTAGCAAAGCCTATCAATATCGATATACCGTAAACTCTAAACTTTAAATCAGTGTGCTGTTGCGATAGCTCTTTTAACTCAACTTTGATGATTCTTAATTCATCCATTATGAGTTCAGTGAATTTTTGATCCATCTCATTCATCTCTCTTCCCTAACTCTGAAGCCTTCTTAGGTGCTTCGCAATTAGCTGATTTGAAATTAGTTTCTTTACAGTGATCATAACGAACTTGCCAGTTATAACCAGATAAAAAAATAAACACTCCTAAAAATACAACCATAATACCTCCCTATGTTACTGAGTTATATTCAGTTACTAACCAATCACCACCAGTTAAAACATCTCCAGCCTTATACCATGTGCCCACTAAACTTACTGGTCTTACCTCAAAGTTAGCTATTGCAGTGACTTCAGTATACCATCCTGGAGATAAATTTGTAGTAACTACAAAAGCCGTAGGAGCATCAGGAACTCCTTGATTCAAAGAAAGCGATGCAATGTTTGGCCCTATTAAAGCTCTATATGCTCCACCAGTATCAAATTTTCCAAATGTTGTATTTGCTGAAACAGAAGTTTCAAATGTCCCTGTAAAGTTATCAGGAGCAAGGTAGTATTTATTATTTGCAGCAGAAGTAAATGATCTATAAGTACTTACAGAAAATACACGAGTAGAGTTAACGGTGCATTTTACATCTAAAGGAATTGCCCAACAATATTTTCCACTTCCTACTGTGTAAGAACTTGTTTTCTTAGTTGTTGTTCCTGCGTCAAAGTTAAAAGGTATTACTAATGGTGATGACATGTTATGGTTCCCCTATTAAATAAACATTAAATTTTCCACAAACTCCTCCACCAGGCAGAATAGTCATATCAAGTCTTAACCATTCTCCAGCAGCGATCGCTTGTCCTGTAGCATCGAATACAGCATTGGTTGATTCAGCATAGTCTGATACTGAAGCAAGAACTAATTTTGGTTTAGTTGTAAACACTGAAGTCATCCCTGTGTTATCAACTGATGAATTTGTTTTAACATCAAACTCAATAGATCCTGTTAAAGATCCTTTTTCATATATAATTATTTTAGCATCTGTTAAAGTGAAAGCCGATGGAGCTCTCCAGTAAGTAAGTCCTGTAAAAGTAGCTGATGATGTTGCATTTAATACAGGGAAATTAAATACTACTATTTTATTTGTTGCAGCCTCTACAGATAGAATTCTTGTTTCATGATCATCTAAATCATCTTTTACCGTACTCCATAAATCAGCAGTAACAGGTTTACCAACTTGTATAGCTGTAGAACTTATAGTTGTATATGCCATAATCTATCCTATTAAATTTGTATTTGCTTCTACATCACTAGATGTGTCAGGCAAATGTTTTGTACTATCAACAATAAACCCTGCAAGCATTTTCTCTCTATCGGTTGCAGATGTAAATACTGCTGTTGAATTATCTGCAATACTAGCAACGCGATTAAACGCATTACCTAAGTCTGAAAATTGTACTTCACAACCATTGTCATCAACACCTACACTAGTTATTATACCTATTTTTTGAGAACTTGCTTGACCAAATCTTTTATAAAGCCTGTCTAAATTTATCCACATTTTATCATTAACTGATTTAGTTGCAAGTCTTAGATCGGTACTTACTTTAACTATAGATTGTGCTAGGGAATAAATAAGGGATAGTCTTTGTGTAATCATTTCAGCCGAGCTTGTAGCGTATAAATATAAGTCATACTCTCTTTCTTTTACAAGGCCAGTAACATAGCTTACGAAGTCTGAATTAAAGCTGGTAAAACTAGAACCAGTCTGGCCATTGATACTATCAGCTTCGAAATGATTATATTTACTCTTGATTGTTTTTAAAATATCTGATTTAGTTGCAACTGAAAAAGAAAAGACATCGTCGTTTTCAATAACATTTAGATCACTTCCCTTATCAGGTTGAAGAACCGAATAACATATCTCATAAGAAAAATTATTATAAAGGTTTCCAAATATTGATTTATTAATATCAGTTATTGCGTCTCGTATTTTAACAAATGAAGTTGAGTTATATGGAATAGAGTAACTTAATATATAAGCACCGAGCTCATCAGCAGCTTGAAATGAAGTCGTATTAAGTGATTCTTGCAATTGTGCATCAACCTCTAGCATGTGTTTAACAGCATCTGAGGCTGTCTTAACCCAAGCGCTATTGTACTCCATCCCATAACAATCTGTTATAACAGTGGACTCATCATTAATAACATCCATCGATTTAATAAATGTATTAGTACTGGTATAATTTGAACCAGCATAAACAACTCTTAGTTTTAAAGATAATCCATCATCAGCAACAGATAGAACTTCATAATATATTGAGGTACTTATTCTATCGTCTTTAATAAAATCTCTAGGAGCAATAAAATCTAATGCGTTACCAGCAGAAACAGTCACGTCTCTAGATCCATTGGTAAATACACAAGTGATAGATATAAGGGAAGGGTTTATAAAGTTTAGTTCTGCATCATCACTTAATGTTATCGAACATTTTGTAGATGTATTACTAACTGTAAAATCTCTATTCTCTACTAAAGTATATGTTCTTTTTTCACCAATAAACTGTAAAGAATTAATGGGTGATTTTCTTACTGTCTCACCTACTGTTAATGTAGTTTGAACGTTTGAATAAAGAACAACATCATTGTTAAATATTCTTCTTATTCTATATAGAGTTGAATCAATATCTACTAGGTCATCTGTAAATAAATCTAGCGTACTTGATAATGTAAATCTATTTTGAGAATCAATTGATGTTATAGTTGGAACAGGTTCACGAAGCTTGTGCCCTGATATAAACCAATCTCTGTTCTTTTTTCTCCAACCTTTCTCAGGCTTTATTTTAAAACTTGATGTTGATATATCAATGTCACTAACCTCAGACACCACAAGAGATGTATTTGATGTAATTGATTTTATTCTATATGTATAAACATCTAATGTTTGAGTTATTATAATCTCATCATCTGGTGATAGCTCATCTAAAAAAGCTGTGCCAACTCCAGTAACTGTTGATGATGCAAGTGGCAGAGATATTGTACCAGTGCCAGTAAATCCCTCTAGTATACAATCTGTTGAAATTAATTTCTTACCAGTCACTCTTCCATATATTCTAGGCTTTGGAGTTCCTATAAATGAATCAAGTAGAGTACCATCACTAGCAGAGAATTGACCTGTTTTAACATTATCATTTAATTGAGATACAAAGTCCCCTGCACTAAATGTAACCGACACAGAAGAAAATGATTTTGACTTAATATATCCTTTAAATATTACGGCCGCATCTGTTATGGCAGTACTAGGAAACCATGAGTAAATTGATACGTAAGCATTCTCCCATACGTATGTGTCATATATATCATCAAAATATCCATCAGAGTTAATAAGAGTAATGGAGCAATTTCCCTCAAGTGAAATACCAAATAACTCTTGAGGATCAATCTCTTGTGAAACCTTTCCAATTGAACTGACACGCGAATCAAACTCAACACTAAACCCAGATGATAAATCATATGGTTGTATTGTTGGGACATTTGCGTATGTCATTATAAATGTAGCTGATAAAAAAACATTGCTTGGATCAACCGAACCAGATGTTCTAACATACAATGTTTTATTTACTGCATCAAAAAAGTATTTACTAGCTGATGAAATTGCAGCAATAGAGGCAACTTCAGTTAATGCTGTCCCTGCTTCTTTTACTCCAACAACATAATTTTCTACAACTTTTTTATAGACACTTCCAGAGTGAACAGTCCACACTTGTAATCTTTTAGATGGTTTTATTGTAACTAGTACAGATTTTTGTGAGCTGACTTTTAATGATTCTGTAGCGTATGTCATAACCCTTCCGACATTCTAACTGATAAATCGAACTTAGAAAAAACTGAGTTACTTATCTCTGGTATAGCATCTAAATAAACTTGACCACTAAATCTATCAATATCATTTGCTATTGTTGTTTCACCTATTTTGATAAACATAGGTTTTGTTAATCCGTTATAATCGTTAATTAAAAACCATTGATCAACTTCATCTTTAGTTAAATATTTAAATGAGAATGAAAACTCTCTTTGTCTGTTGATTACATCAGAAAATCTCTGACCGTATAAGTTTTTAGTTAGTTTAGAGTTATCGTTTAATTGATATTTCCATCCGTAGTTAAAAGATCTTCCAAGTATTGTATTTCTTTTACCAAGATATAATCTTGAGAATTCCACAAAGGAAGAACCTGTTGCAGTAACTCTCCAGTATCTATAAGTTTGAGTAGCACTAAACTCTTCATATGCTGTATTAAATGTTAAATCTATATCTGTTCCACTTGTAAGTGTTACGCTAAATGAAGGTGATCCCCAAGAATCCGATGTGTGTGCTTCCACTGTAACGTTTCCAGTAAATCCAAAACCATTACTAAAATGAGGAACCATTGCAAAGGTGTCACAATCCATTGCTGATCCAAGATCTATAACCACTGAAGTTGTAGTACCTGTTGATCTATATACCTTTGTACTTCTTGGATCTTTAAGATTACTTAATGGAAAGAATGCATTAGTTGTTGTGGCCGTAAGTGAGGTTGTAGATAGGTCAATAAGGTTCTTATAAATAAATGATACACAACTCATACTGCCATCCTATAACCAGCGTCAATTTGATTTTTAACTGCCCTTGCTATTTCTCTTCCATCTATTTGTATTATTATATCACCTTGTCTTTGTGGTTGATTTAACTGTCCTACTAAATTATCTTGCTGAGCTCTATTTAAAATTAACTCACCACTGTTTACATTCACTCCCACCTTATCTCCTGTAAAAGAAGTACCAGGAACAATACCACCTTGCTCAAACGATGGAGCTTTTTGAGATGCTATACTTGAAACGTTTGCAGCAGTTGCAACTCCCACTAATGCAGCAAGTGCAAAGTTGAATGGTGGTGGTGCTGATGCCAATGCTTTTTGAACAGCAGCAAACCCATCTATTATAGCAGTACTTACAGCGGCTGCCTTACCAACAGCAAATAATTCTTTATTAGAACTTTTTTGTAGTGTAGATATTGTTCCAAGCGTTGACTGCATATTCGCAAGTCTTTCTCTATTGGAAAGAGCATTGTAATCTTGTATAGCAAATATATTATCACGTTCTTTATCTTTTGCTTTTTTGTCTAATGCAGCTTGAGCATCATCTTGTTTCTTTTTAGACGCAAGATCAGCAGCTTGATATTTTTCATTAAGAAGTCTTAATGCTTCTTTGTGTTTTCCTTCTTCTTCTAATTCTTTTGCTCTTGATATTGCTTTAAGTGCTTCTTGAGTCCCAAGTCCCTCAGCAAGTCTTATATATTCATCTTCAAAAAATACTTGGTTTTCTAATGCTTCATTTTGCTTTCTTAAAAGATCTTCCTCGGCAGAAGCTTGTTTTAATAATTGTATTTCAGATAGATTTAAAGCAACTGTTTCTTTGCTGCTTGTAGCAGTAGTTGCAATGTTTTCTATTTGATCTTTTATTGGAGATAGAGATCCACTAGCAATTCCCTTAAACAAATCATCAATCTCTTTTAATTGTACTTTTGCCTCTACAAGAGGTTTGCCCATAGATTTACTAACCGCATCATTTACAGTTAAATCATCTACTACACCAATTAAATTACCAAGAGATAGTGCTGCAAGTTTTGCACCTGGAGCAAGTGCACTTAATACCTCATATGCACCTTTAACAGCAAGGCCGTATTTACCAAAAAAAGCGACTGACTCATCAAGTGTTAAATTAGTATTTAATAACTCTTTTCTAACATCTTCATTTGCTTTGCTCTTATCATTTAACTTATTATTAACATCCAGTAGAACTTCAGTTAAAGCACCAATACTTCCTTTAAAAACATCACTTTCAATTATTACAGTACCTATACTTTCTTGGACTTCACCAAAAGCTTTACCTAATTGCGTTAAAGAACCACCAGCTCCATTAATATCATTTTCTGCAAATGAACTATATCTTTGAGATAGCTCTGAAAGCACATCTCTATTTTTTAACTGCTCTTCAGTCAAGCCTTTATACTGAGGTATGATCCCACCAATTGCTCTATAATTTCCATTAACTGCTAGTGTAAGTGCTTCAATTGCAGCACTTGCATCAACTCCAACGGCAGCGTTTAAATCCAATGCAGTATCTACAATTTCTTTTATTCTATCTTTAGGAGCACCTAAGTTGGCCGCAAGTGCAATAAATGCGCTTGCTTGATCATCTGTAAACTTTGTTGTTTGTTGAATTATACCTGCGTATTCAGTAAAACTTGCTAATGACTGTGCTGACTCATCACCACTTGCTCGTAATGCTTGAGCAAGTTTCTTTTGTGACTGTTCTGCTTCTAAAGCTTGGTCAATAGATTCTTTAAATACATCTACTGTTTTAGATACACCTCTTTCTAAAAGATTGAATGCACTAAGACCTGCACCAATTCCAAGGCCACCTTTAATTGCATCGCCAAATTGTTTCCAATTTTCTTCGAGTTTCTTTGCTGACCTAGATGAACTTTCAGATGCGTTATCAAGACCTTTAAGTTCTTTGATTGCATCTGTGACAGACGCTTTAATTAATATTTGTAATTCTAAATTATCTGCCATTTATTTCTTCCTTAATATGACAAAAAAGTAGCAGTTTAATTGGTTCGATATCTTCCATTCTAACTGTTACGCCAAGATTGATAATAGATTGAAGTGTGAAGTATTCATCAAAGTCGCTAGTCATTGAATACATCTCCTCCATTCTATTTTTATCAGATACAAGATCCTTTAACTCGTCCCTCTTAATATTTCTAGAGTAGACGTTATAGGCATCTCGTATCAGTTCTTTTTTTTAGATACCTCACCAATACTTTCTAAAACTTTTAGAGACAACTCAATCATTGATTGAACTATCTCAATGTCTTCAAGTGATTTTTCAAATGAATCAATTCCTTCAATTCCTGAGAAATCAAAGTGATCTTTAAGAAGCTCTATTAAAGCAGCGCCATAATCATCCATAGACAACTTGGCACCGTTGTATTCAACCTCTAATTTTCTAACTAGATTGCCCCTGAGTTTTACCAACTCAAGGACATTCATATGTTTTAATTTTAGAGTACCTTTACTTGTAACCACTTCTTTCATAAATTCCTAAATTCCTAAATCATGTTGATGTATAAATCTTTTGATGAAGAAGTAACAAAACCTTTAAGCTCTAAACTCATAAGAACAAAGTCCTCACCAGTTGTTGTGAACTTGCTTACTGTTGCATTTCTTAAATATACATTTAAACACTTACCAGGAACCCAGTCACCACCAGCAGTTTTAGGCCCTAGGTTTAACATAGCTTTTAGGCCAGTGTTACTTTTCATTCTATTGAAAGCTAGTACATCGTGTTTATTTAAAAGCATTTCAACAGACATAACAACGTCACGAGAAAGAATAGTTTTTTCTTGAATACCACTCTCACTACAAATTGATTCAATGTTTGTAACCGGAGTTGAAATTTGCAAGCTGATACTTCTAGCACATTTACAAATATTGTCTGTTGCGTCCCCTAGGAAGAACTCAGCATTCTTAACAACCAAGTTCGTTGCATCATCATATGAAGGAGTGTAACCAGCAACGTAACTTTGAGCATTGTCAGAGGTGTATGTAAGGGCACCGGTATCGTTAGAACTTACAACAAATCCGATGGTTCCACCTATTGATGAAGCTGCTGAAGTACCAGTAGACCATAGGATAGAAAATGTAGAACTTGTTGCTGTTGCTATAGTGAACTTACCAGTAGCATTATTGTATACACAAGTATACACTTCACTTGATCCTGTTAAATCATTTAAAGAAGTTTGGATTTCACTAGCTAAACTAATTCCATCATAAATCCCAACTGGAATTACTACTGCTGTGTCAGTTACATCATCATCAGTTATGTCGAACTTGTTATTGCTTGAAGTTATAACTATTGGGTTATAGTAGTATTTGCTACCTTCATATGTAAATTCAACCTCAGCCTGTTGACCAGCTTCGAAGTTCATTGTTATACCACTTACTCTACATCCTGCTGCTGCTTGAACAGCTCCAACGTTTCCATTGTACATCCAAGCTGAAAAAGCTGGATGAGAAGTTCCTGGCTTATAAAGAACTGCTTTACCAGTTCCTATGCCAGTGCCTGGAGCGTTTGATAAATTAAAATTCAAACTTAAATCATTTGTAGATATGTCATCTATATTTCTAATTGAAAATCCATTAACAGTATCCTTAACCATTACTGCTTCGCCGACTTCCTTAGCCGATCCACCCGATGAAAGTTTGATTAAAGAAGTTGTTGAAGATGTAGTTGTTGAATACTCTGTTCCTTCAGTAGATACACCACCAAGGCACGATTCAAATAATAAACCTACATCTGGTTCTGTTCCTGCTACTTCAGATGTTTTTGCGTATGCACCATGAGTACCACTAACAGATTGAAGTCCTAAAACTCCCTTTGCTTGACCTTCATCATTTACAAGTTCATCACTATTAAGAATTTCGAAAGCAGGTTCCATTGTGAAACCTTTTTTCAAAGGTATAAAATCACTTCCAGCACTTGGGATCACCAATGTACCAGCAGTTGTTTCTTCTTTAATTGCAAAAATCGAAGCTCTTTGTAAAACTACATCACATGTCATATTAATTCCTCCATAAAAACCTTGTTAATTAAGTTCGTTCCTCTGAAATTTCTACATAAAATTTAACTTCTATAAATAAAATTGTACCACGTTCAGTGCCCACTTTAGCAATAGAAGCTGTGCCTGTGTGTTTTACAATATCAATAGTGTTTTCAATTCCCAATTGATCACTAGCAACTAATTTTTGTCTCACAGTTCTTGCATCCTCAGATAATTCGTTCATCTTAGTATGAAACAAATCGGCATCATGATCAAGCCTTGGAATCCATTTAGTTATAATAATAGAATAATTATGCCTTGTTCTATCATTGCACAGTACATCAATTTCAGGTTCTTCAACCTCTCCAATAACTAAACCCCAACCCTCATCTAAAACATTATCATCATTGTTTGCAATATTAATTGTGTCAGGTATTTCAATCTTAGTTGAAAGAAGAGTTGCAAATACTGTTCTTATTGCTTCCTGTACAGTTACTACCTTAGTCATCTTCTATATACCTTTGCTTCAAAAAATTGAATTGCCTCTTCAGGATCTAGTATACCATCTTTATCTAAATCTTTTTGAAATACACCTTTCTCAAGACGTGTTTCATATTCTTTTCTAACTTCATTTTTAAGTTCAATATAATCTGGCCCAAAAGATTGGTAGATTAATTCTGCTACTTTACTAACTGAAGCATTGGTCAGTGATTCTTTGACAAGAATTTGACCAGGATGATTAATAAAATTCATTCTTAAAAGATCTTCAATTATTAATTTAGCAGCTCTAACGTGTTGCTCTTCCCAGTTTGTTTTACCAGCTAGAAAACTTGTAAGTGTTTTTGTTTTTAATAAGTCAGGGAACTCAGTTGAAAGATCATTATCGTTTGAAAATAAAGATCCAACCCAAGATAAAGATGTACCAGTTGTTAAGGTTCCATCTAATTTTATTCTAACCCAATAGTGATCATATATAGCAACACCACCAAGGCCAGTTATCTTTTCACTGCCACTTAATGTTTGTGTGTCGTCTATTGACCAAAGGTATTGCTTGTTAGGAGTCCATGACATATGTCCAGAACCAGCAAATACTTTACTTGCAGCCGATGTTATTGTTTCATCAACCACGTTTACACAATCTCTAAATGCAGACCCGTCCCATATCGCAATCTTATCTACTCCAACACTGTTTGTGTTTACAGTTCCAACCTTAAAATAAATATTATTAAAAGGCATTCTCTGACCAATATATAAATAATCAGTAGCGGTTAGATTTATATTTGGAGAGTGATTATAATAATCAGTAACCTGGTGAGTTATGTCTGTTAATGTTCCTGATACCGATCTTAATATTCTCATAAATTCCTTAGTATGCCGCCGTTGGTGTTACTCTCTCTATTGTTACATAATTATCTGCTGCTGCACCTGACACTGTTTTAGTGGAACCAGAGTTTTGAAAGAATGCAATTTCTATTCTATCCCCTGCTTTTAAAAGTATACTAGTACTGCCAACTAGATCAATTGAGTAAGTTGCGGTTCTAGCAATGTGATAAGCAAGTGTGTCGTGAACACCACCATTTAAATAAATATGTGATGAACACCTAGTTCCGTTTGTCCATGCAACTGAAGACATCAAATATCTTGCAAAAATCTTATACAACCCAGCCTCTGTAATTTGAAATCTGTTGTTTGTAGTGTCTGCTGTTATATTGTTTTGAGTTTCAACTGTACCAAAGGTCCAAGCCGTCGCACTAGCACTAGGAATAGAAACAGTAGAACCACTCCCAACTACCTTTGAGTAACATCTTTTAAATCCAAACATGTTTAAATTATTGTTACTTATTCTAGTTGGAGATGTTGCCCATCCTGTACCTGCTGTGTAGAAAATTCTAATTGATCCCATACATCTAATAGCTGTAGTAACTCCACCAGAGGTTACGTATAACTCACTAGCTAAATCAGCCGATGCAGATATTGCTGTAGTAGATACTACGTTATCAGTATTATCAAAAAATGTTTTAGATACACCAACTTGAACAGATGAACCATTCCAGCAAGCATAAACAAATAATTCATCTGTTTCAGAGTTAATTGCATCACACCCAAGTGTTGCGCCTGATGGGACTACTAGTGTTGTTGCAGATGTTAAAGTTTGCTGTGAAGATGTTCCGGTTGTTAATGTTCTATTTCTAAATACCACTTTAACAGAATCAGTTGAAGTTGGAGTTGTTCCAACGTTTGAAATAAGAGCTATAGTTAAAGCATTGGCTGCAACAGAAGCAGATATTGCCGCGTTAGTTGTACCGTAAGGCTCTCTTGCTCCAATAAAATCATAAAGAAAAGCTTTTCTGTTTGCTCCGGCACTTGCATCATAAAACCCAATTGCATCATCTGATACAGGCGTGGCAGTAGATAGTCCATTTATATCCATTGTTCCTGGTACTGTAGATATCAATGCCTTCTTTGTAGTTGATGTCGATACATCATATGTAATCACGTAATCCGATGCAACTGGAGACGCATCTGTTGTTAAGTTGTTGGCATCAATTGAAAGTGTTCTTGTTGATGCAATTGTACCACCACCTGCAAGTCCAGAGTTGGCAGCGGTAGCCATTGAAACAGTTGTATGATCAATGTATTTATTGGCATCATATCCAGAGAGTCCAGTGATCGCAATATTTGCTGGTACAACATCAATATCTACTTCATCATTACCAGTGTCGTCTGTTATAGAGATCTTAGTAGATCCTGCATTAATCTTTTTAAATTCAAGATCTACTCCTGTTTTTTGTTTAAAAACACCAACACCTGATATGCCGATATTTGATGCAGTATTTGCTTCACCGGTTGCAATACCTAGTTGATTTGGAATTACTTTTTTATAAGCAGAAGCACTTGTATCATATATAAGAAGAACATCGTTTGCAGGATCTGCAGGAGCTAGCGATGTCATTGATGGTATATCTAAAGCTATAGTTCTATTTCCATCAATTGCACCACCACCAACAAGAGCCCCAGTAGCAGTTATGCTTATTGAGGTGTGGTCAAGGTATTTATTAGAAGAGTACCCACTTAGTCCAGTTATTGGGATATTAGCAGGATCTATATCAATATCTATTTCGTTATTAGTGGTATCGTCTGTTATTGTAACTTTACTTGATCCAGAGTTTATTTTTTTTAATTCAAAATTAACTCCAGATTTTTGTTTAAAAACACCAACACCACTAGATCCAATATTTGAAACTGTATTCGTTTCGCCTACTGTAATACCTAAATCACTTGGAGTTACTTTTTTGTAATCACTTGCACTTGTATCGTAAATTAAAAGTAAATCACTTGCAGGATCGGCAGGAGATAGCAATGTTTTAGTAGTGTAGTCTAATGTAATATTTCTACTAGTATCAATTGAACCGCCTCCAGTGAGAGCTCCTGTACCATTAACGGATACTGTAGTGTGGTCAACATATGAACTCGAAGAGTATCCAGATAATCCCGTAATTGAAATATTTGCTGGCACAACATCAATATCTATCTCATTATTTCCAGTATCATCTGTAATTGAAACTTTGCTTGAACCAGCGTTAATCTTTTTAAATTCTAAATCAACTCCAGTCTTTGTTTTAAATACTCCCACTCCGGCAGTACCAACGTTTGATGCAGTATTTGCTTCACCGGAACCAGTTGCAATTCCTAAATCATTTGGGGAAATCTTTTTATAATCACCAGCACTTGCATCATAAATGAGCAATTTATCATTGGCAGGATCTCCTGCTCCAAGGTTGGTCATTGTTGATATATCTAAGGCTATTTGTTGATTGGAATTAATTGTTCCACCACCAGTCAATGCTCCAGATCCAGTTATGGAAATAGATGTGTGGTCAATGTATCTGTTTGAAACAAAATTAGTTAGTGTTGTTATATCTATGTTGGCAGGATCAACATCAATATCTATCTCATTATTAGTAGTATCGTCTGTTATTGTTATTTTATTTGAGCCGGCGTTAATCTTTTTAAACTCAAGATCAACACCAGTTTTCTGCTTGAATACTCCTACCCCACCAGTACCAATGTTACTTGCTGTGTTTGCTTCACCTGTTCCTGTTACACCTAAGTCCTCAGGCAGAACTTTTTTATATGTAGAAGCTGAAGTGTCATAAATTAATAAATAATCAGCAGCAGGATCAGCACTAGCTAAAGCTGTTTTAGCTGTAATATCTAAATCAATATTTACGTTTGAATCAATTGTTCCAGAACCAGTTAAAGCACCAGTACCAGCGATAGTAATTGAACTGTGGTCTATATGTTCATTTGCAACAAAGCCACTTAAGTTATCGTGTACAATATTTGTCTCATCGACATTGATATCTAATTCATTATTTCCTGTATCATCAGTAATTGTTACCTTGTTACTTCCAGCGTTTATTTTCTTGAACTCAAGATCAACTCCGGTCTTTTGTTTGAAGACTCCAACACCGGCAGTACCAACGTTACTAGCGGTGTTCACTTCACCTGATGAAGAAGTTAAGTCTATAACAGTACCAGCATCATCTTTTTGTTTTAAATGTCCGTCTGCGCTATCTACGTAAACCTCAAGGTAACCACTTGCTGGTGTTGCTGGAGCTGATCCTTCTTTTATTCTAATATTTCCCATTATTCAATTACTCCTAACATACCATCAATCACTAGTGATCCTTCAATGACTGTGTACTGTAATGAAAACATTGTTTTCCACTCTTCAATTTTAACCGTAAGTCCTTCAGGTATACAGTAAAAACCACCGTGATGATCTTCTGGATATATATAATCAAACGTTCCTGTAAACGGATTGAATGTTAATCTTGCTGAACTCATGACCAACTTCCATTTGGTGGAGTTGATTTACTTGAGTTAGCATATGTAAAAGTGAAAGTAGCTAATACACTTCCACCTTGATTAGCTTCTGAATAAAATCTATATCTTTCTGTAATTGAGGTTGGTTCATCATACCCGTACGATAACCAAGGTATCTTTGATAGGTAAGCACCAACAGAAGATGTCTTCAAATATGTATTTGATTTATCTCCAGCTGTAACTAGCTCGCCAGCTTTCCTTAATACCTCAAGTCCGTGATCGGATAATGTACTCATTGAACCTCATTTAAAATAATATATTGGTTCTAGTCTAACTCACTTATTACAGGTTTCGCATCATCTGGAAGAATAAAGAATAAATACCAATTCTTTCCATCATGAACAGCGTTACCTTTAATTTCTATTTTATATGGGAGTGAATTAACCCACATAAAAATTTTATCGAAGTCCTTACTAAAAACATAACTTAGTCTTGTGTGTAGAACTTCTTTCATGACAAATCATTCCTTGCATAAAAAGGTGAGCAGAATTAACTGCCCACCTAGTAAAAAACTAATTAAGAATTAACAGATGGAGAGTAGTACTCAACAACAACTGCAAATTTACCAGCCGTTAAAGCAGCTGTTCCAATTTTAACATTAACAGCACCATCATTTGCATTCGCTACGTTTGCATACAATGGAGCATCATTTGTATTGTCCCAAAGAAGCGCTCCGGCTTGTTGGCCAGCATTAAATGTTGATCCTGCTGTAAGTGAAGCTACTGCAATACTTGTTAAATAACCATTGTCATCAGTAAGGTTACCAATTTCAACAGTTGCAGAACCACCGCTTGTGCAAGTTGTAAGAACTTTCATCCATACATCTTTAACTACAGCGTCAACTGGAATTACATTTTTACCATTAAGTGAAGATAAAGCAATTACACCAACTGCTCCACCTGAAACGCTAAAATCATAAACATATTCCGCGTATTGTTTTTGTCCTAATAATGCACTCATTTATACTCCTTATAAATTAAGATAATTTTACCATTTTTTGGTTATCTAAAACTTTGATTCCATAAAGAACTTGAGCGTTCACTCTTGTTCCTCTAGTACCGTCAACACCTAAGTTGAAAGCTTCGATAGCAAGATTGTCTTGAACGGCCATAGTCATTGCGTCAGTGTGGAACCAGTAAGAAGTATTTCCAACTCTTGTACCTAACTTGATGTTAAATCCTGCAACTGGAGCAGCAATTTCACCAGTAGTTACTGGAGATGGACTTCCCAATGGAATAAAATCACGGTTAACAAATTGAGAAAGGTTGAAGATGTCTGAATATTGAGCAGAACCTAAAACCGCATGTCTTCCAGAAAGAGGACAATCAGCTTCTAGTAAAAGTTCTTGAACTGCTAAAATGTCAGCAAGAGCAAGAGTAGTACCTGAAGTATAGCTGATTTGATGATCAGGAGTTGATGAACTTGGAACGAAAGCATCAATGATGTCTTGCTCCATTTTCTTCAAAATTGAGAATATCATACGATCTCTGAGCTCATCCATATGGGAAAGTGACTGGACCTGAGCTTTTCTAGAAACGATAACATCTTTGTAAGCCATGCTGTTTACAGTTAATTGAACTGTCTCAACAGTAACTGCGTCAGCTTGACCTTGAGCACCTTCAGCAAGAAGTGAAGCATCATCGAAGTCTGGCATTTTAGAAATGTTTAAGATGTCACCATAGTTAAATTCACCTTCGTATGAACGATCGATGATTGATTGGAACGGTAACATTTCTCTTCTTAATTGAATGTACTTAGCTGACCACAACTCTGGTGTGATAGCTGAGAATTCACTTGCGGTTGTGTGAATTAAATTGGCCATAAAATTTCTCCTTTAAGAAATTAGAATGACCAATCATCATTATTATTTAATTGTTATTATTTACGTTTTGACTCAACGAATCTTTTATATTCTCTATTATAAGCCTGAGGATCTTTTTTTTGCAAGTCTAATAGTTCATTCGGCGATAGTACTTTAGCATTAGCGACAGAACCAGGATTGGAAGAATTAATATTAGGTCTTGAGTTAGTTTTAAATAACTCCGGATGATTCATTCTAAACTCTTCAACCGCATCCTTTGCACCAAGTACATTAATATTTCCTAAAGATGTATATTCAACTTGAACAGCGTCTTGAACTTTATACTTTAAATAATCCATATGTTTTGGATCTAAACCTAAAGACAATGCCTCTCTTTCAAGTAATGAAGTTTTCTTTTCATCAACATATTGTCTATCGATTGTCTCAACTTTAGTAAGTAGAGCTTTCTTCTCAGCTTCACTTCTTTCCCATAAAGCTTTGTAATTAGATTTTTCTTTTAGTGTTTGTTCTTCTAGTTCTGCTTTTGCTTTTGCAAGCTTTGCATTTTCCTCTGCTAGAACTTTAGCTTGTTCTTTGTACTTAGCTAAATCACTTTTGTGTCGTTCTTGGCCTTTAGTTTCTACTGGTGGTTGCTCAGCAACTTGTTCAGTTGATTCTGTTGGTTGTGTATTTTCTTCCATAATATCTCCTTGCGCTCGGCGCATGTATGACCAGCTCGGCTAGTCTGTTATTTCTTTGTAACTCCAGGTAGGTTTTTTATTAAAATTTCTTTTAATGCTCTAAAGATAGAAAAAGAAAATGCTTCACCTTGTTGTGGAAGTAGTTTTCTTATCTTATCTTTATTTCCACCTGGTCCCTCAGTTGTGTGCATCTTAGCAAGCTTACTTTTAAATCTTACGAACACAGTAAACCCTCTAACTTTTGCTTCTAAACTATCAAGCATGTCACCTGAGAGTGTCAAGTTAACTGGTCTTTCTCTTTTACCGTATCTCTCTTTTAAAGATCTAACGTAATCAGTTGCTTGTAATCCTGATTTTTTATAAAGATAATTTGTCTCTGATGTGCTTAATCCTGAGTCCTTTAACTTCTTTTTATTATATTTCTTAGGATCTATTTGACGTTTATATCCTTCACTGTAATCAACAAATCTACCTTCACCTTTAACAGGAGACTTACCAGCTCTTATTTCTTTTAATATTAAATCAGGTAAAACATCAGCAATTTCTTGAGTAGCTTTAAATCTTTTTTCATCAATTAATTTAAAAGCTTTATTTGTAAAAGTATTTATCTTTGAAGTTAGCTGATCAATAGATGATGCCATTATTCAAACTCCTCTATGATACTTTTTACTTGTTGAAGGATTGAAGGTCTGAAGTTATCTTCACCTTGCTTAGGAATAAATCTTCTAGTTGGTAGAGATGAATCACCAGAGTGATTATTGTGCCCGTCTGCTTTTGGTGCCTCATCCCCCCATATACCTATCTCAATCTCATTTCCTTTTATCTCATAATCAAGAGCATCTAACATGTCACCACTAAGTTCTAGGTTGGCAATAGGACGAGCTACATCGGCTTTACGTTTAGCATAATCCTTATCAAGTGCCTTAAAATTTCTTCCAGTAACGGGTGATTTTGCATCACCCACATGTGAAAGTATTTCTTCCTTTAGATAATCGGCAACTTCCTTAATAGCTTTTTTCTTGTCCTTGTCCGATATCTTCGATAACTCCTGACTCAGGTTTACT
>ERZ869925.379-NODE-379-length-34155-cov-3.975073_pt1 | contig 34155 bp, 24 predicted proteins | sample MGYA00579311_ERZ869925 | MGnify/ENA primary metagenome ERZ869925 (study PRJEB32216, sample SAMN09231817) | wastewater metagenome | place: USA: Maryland | collected 2016-07-30 | study: EMG produced TPA metagenomics assembly of the PRJNA472060 data set (Reclaimed...
CAGAGATATTATGGATTTCTTAGAGTTAACATTACCTATTGGTTCGGCTGAATTAAGAACTAAAGACTTATTTACTTCAATTATCGTAAACGATTTGTTTATGGAGAAATTGGAAAAAGGTGAAGATTGGTATTTATTTTGTCCTAACGACATTAAAAAAGCTGGTTTAAAACCACTTTACAATTTACACGGTGAAAAATTCAATGCTGAATATCAAAAAGCTGTTGATATGGGCTTGGGTAAAAAAGTTAACCCTAAGGATATTTTTGACGCTATTGTTAAATCACAAGTGGAAAGCGGTAGACCATACGTAATGTTCAAAGACAATGCAAACAAACGCAACATGCAAGATAATATCGGACCAATCAAACAATCAAACTTGTGTATCGAAGTAATGCAAGCATCTAAACCAAAATATACACCACAATGTACTTTGGCTTCTGTAAATTTAGCAGAACATGATAACTTAGAAACTATCGCACAAACCACAAGAGTTCTTGTAAAAGCCTTAAACCAAGTTATCGATAAAAACAAATGGAGTGATAACTGGAGTGAAAAAGCTGGGGTAGACCAAAGAGCATTAGCTATTGGGGTGGCAGGTTTAGCTGATTTCTTTGCTAAGAAAAAAATATCCTTTGAAAGTGAAGAAGCTAAAAAATGGAACAAAGATATTTTTGAGACCATGTACAAAACAGCTGTTATTGAATCAATGAAATTGGCTGAGGAAAAAGGTCAGAATTATCCAGCATGGGAAGGCAGTCGTTATTCTAGAGGTGAAACATACATCGAAGGATGGTCACCAAAACCAGAAGGAGAACCAATTCCGATGTATAACAGTTTATTGTTAGGTCTTATGCCGACTGCATCATCAGCTATTTTGTTGGGTGTATTTGAATCCTTCGAACCAGCAACCGCTAATTTGTTTACTAGAAGAGTTGGTCAAGGTGAATTCTTGGTTGTTAACAAATATTTGGTTAACGAATTGATTGAAAACAATCTTTGGGACTCAACCATAATCGACAAAGTTATTAAAAATCAAGGTAGTGTTCAAAATATTGTTGAAATACCAGAAGACATAAGATTTAGATATAAAGATGTTTGGGAAATCCCACAAAGAGTCTTGTTAGATTTATCAATAATAAGAAACAAATACGTGGACCAATCACAATCACTTAACGTGTATCATGCTGATGCTAAGTATGGAAAAATCGCTAGTGCTCTTATGTATGCGTGGAAAGGTGGTCTTAAGACTGGTGTGTATTACACTAGGACCAAATCAAAATTAGAAACTAACACGAAATTGGCCAGTAACCAAATTTCAAATCAACCCGAAAAACCAAAAGACAGTCAATTTGAATGTTTTGGTTGTTCAACATAAAAAATTAAAACACAAAAAAAGGGAGCTAATAAGGCTCCTTTTTTTATTTCACATATTTACTAATAAAAATACTTTAGTATAATATTTATGAAAAAAGAACAATATGGCAAACGGAAAATATATCAATATAAACTATCCCAAATTAATAATATATGGTTTGGTTTCTGAGGTCGAACCAGATAATATAAGATATGTTGGTGCAACAAGACAAAATCCATTGTATAGATTAAGTAACCATATTTACGAAGCTAAAAAAATTAGTGATAAAAATAATAGAACAAAATGGATTTCATCAGTTAATTACAAAATAAAGCAAATTATTTTAGATGAAATTGATGATGATAATGATATTATTTTTTGGGAGAAATATTGGATTAACCAAATTAAAGTATGGGGTTTTAACCTAGTAAATTCAAATAATGGAGGTGGTGGTTTAAATAAAAGAGATGAGTCTTTTTCAATATGGTTATCTAATAGAAATAAAGGTAATAAATATAATCTAGGTAAAACTCATTCGGACGATGCGAAATTAAAAATGAGTATTAAAAAAATTGGTAAAACTTCACCTAGAAAAGGATGTGTTGTTAGTGAAGAAACTAAATTAAAACAATCTTTAGCTAAAATAGGTAAAAAAGGTAATGCTAATGGTTTTAAACACACTGAAGAAACTAAAAACAAAAAAAAGAAAAAAGTAGTGGTAATTAATAATGATAAAGTTGTTATGGAATTTAATTCAGTTTCTGAGACAGCTAATTATTTTAATGTTAATATTCCTACGATTTCAAAAAGAATGAATAAAAATAAAGAATATAAAGGTTTTATATTCAAAACTAAAATAGAAAACAATGGCTAATGGTCGCTTTATAAATATAAACTATCCCTTTAAAGACAGTCCTAAGGGTTTTTTCTTAGATTTAACAGAAACAGATAATAGAGCGATTAAAGCTGATTTATTACATTTATTGTTAACTAGAAAGGGGCAAAGACTATACAACCCAGATTTTGGTACTAGACTTTTAGAATACATCTATGAACCATACGATGATTTAACGTTTAATTTAGTAAGAGAAGAAATAGATACAACTGTTCAAAGATATTTACCACAAGTTAGATTAAACGATTTAACAGTGGACCCATCACCTTTAAGTGAATATGCGGTTTTAGTCACAATAGATTACACAATAACAGACGACGTTTTTGAAATGTCTGAAATAATACAAATAAACTTATAAAATGGCCAACCAAGGAATAAATTACGGTTATAGAAATTTTGCAGATATTAGAGCTGGATTAGTAGATATGGTAAGACAATACTATCCAGACATTTTTAACGATTTTAATGACGCATCAGTAGGTATGATGCTTCTAGAATTAAACGCAGCGGTAGGGGATATGTTATCATTCAATACCGACAGGATGTTTCAAGAAACTCAAATTGATTATGCGCAACAAAGAAAATCAGTCCTTTCAATGGCCAGAACTTTTGGGTTAAAAATTCCAAGCAATAGACCATCTGTAACAATAGTTGATTTTAGTGTAACAGTTCCAGTTTTAGGAGATACTTTTGATATTTCGTATGCGCCTATAATACAAGCTGGTTCTCAAGTCACAGGTGCTGGTAAAATATTTGAAAACCTATATGATATAGATTTTAGTAATCCGTTTAACTATAGCGGTATTCCAAACAGAATCATTATACCTAATTTTAACTCAAACGGTACTTTGATTAACTATACTCTAACTAAAAGAGAAATTGTTACTAATGGTTTCAGTAGAATATTCAAAAGAGTTATTAACATTTCAGATGTTAGACCTTTCTTAGAAGTTGTTTTACCAGAGGATAACGTGTTATCGATAGACTCAATAATAACTTTACAAGGTACCAATTTCAACTCGGTACCAACTTTAGCTCAATTTAATGACCAAAGTTTAAAATGGTATGAAGTAGATGCGTTAGCTGAAAATAAAGTATTTGTTGAAGACTTGAATAAAATTAGTGATAATGCTGGTGTTAAACCTGGTAAATGGATAACTGTTGATAAAAAATTCATAACTGAATATACTGATTTAGGTTTCTTAAAAATTATATTTGGTGCTGGAACAAAAGACACTAGCAGTTTATGTGATTTTGATTCAAACATTCCTTTGGCTAATCAAATTGGTGATTTTATAAACAATAATTCTTTAGGCCAAACACCAACAGCAAATACAACTATGTTTATTAAATATAGAGTAGGTGGTGGTGCAGATACAAACGTAGGTCCAAATGTTTTAACAAATGTTGGTTTACTAAATTTCAGTATTAATGGAACCAACCAAGCAATCAATAATGCTGTTAAAAATTCATTAACAGTTAACAATCTATTTCCAGCACTTGGTGGTAGAAATGCACCATCTGTTGATGAAATTAGATATATGACAAAATACAATTTTGCATCTCAGAATAGAGCGGTTACAATAAAGGATTATCAAGCTATTATTTCAAAAATGCCAGGAGAATTTGGTTCGCCATTTAGAATGGGTATTATGGAAGAACAAAACAAAATTAAAATATACACAATAGGTTTAGACCAAAATAGTAAATTAAGTAATAATTCTACCAGCGCTTTAAGGGAAAATATAGCAACTTATCTTTCAGATTATAGAATGATTAACGACTATGTTCAAGTTACCGATGGTAAAATAATAAATTTAGGTTTTGAGATAGATTTATACATTGATAAAAAACAACCACAAGCTCAGATTATAGCTGAAGTAATTAACAACGTTAAAACTTACATGGATGTGAATAAATTTGATATGGGGGATAACATTTATTTATCACCACTTATCGAAACAATAAATAACGTTGGTGGTGTACTTAACGTAATTGATGTTAGAGTTTACAATAAAGTTGGTGAAGGGAAATATAGCCTTAACGAAATTTCACAACCATATTTGGATGTGGTAACTAGACAAATAGATATCAGTGAAGATTATACGTTGTTCGGCGAACCAACTTCAATGTTTGAAATAAAATTCCCAACGCAAGACATCTTAGTTAGAGTTAAATAAATGTTTCCTTATATAATTTTTTTAATTATATTGGTTAATAAAATGTTATAAATAAAAGAATATGGGCTGCGGATGTAAAACAAGCGGAAAACAAGAACCAAATATTGATGGTTCTAATAAAAAAATAAATTCAGGTTTTTCTAATATTATCATAAAAATATTAGCTTTCAGTTTGATGATGTTATTGTTACCAATAATAATGATAGCGATTATTTGGTTCATTTTTGAATTAATTGTTTTAAATAAAGAAATAGATATGAAAAAAATTCTTATGGTTTTAACATCAAAATTAAAACCATTTAACGAAGGTTATGAAGAATTTGAAGATTATGATGAAGATGACGAAGATGATGAAGAATTTACTGAAGAAAATTACGAAATGATAGATGTAGAAGATATAACACCGACACCAAGTAAATAAAAATGTCAAATAATACAATAAGAATAAGAACAACACCAGACGGTAAAGATAAATATGTTAAAGTAAAACTTGACCAAGAATTTGACTTTATTGAGATTTTATCTTTGAAAATAACACAAGCAGAGGCCTACAGAAATTTCTGTTCGGACTATGGTGTTGTTGTTGGTAGGGTTTTCGTTAATAATGGATTTGGGGTCCCAAATGCTAGAGTAAGTATTTTTATCCCAATAGACGATGTAGACAAAGACGACCCAATCATCAACGGGTTGTATCCATATGAAGTTGTTAGTGATAAAGATATTGATGGTAAAAGATATAACCTATTACCAAAAAATAGCGAAACGGACAATGAATGTTATACCCCAGTAGGTACATTCCCAAATAAAAGAGAAGTTTTAGATGACCCAGAAATGGGCCATGTTTATTGTAAGTATTATAAATTTACCACAACAACAAATTATGCTGGTGATTATATGATATTTGGTGTACCTATTGGTAATCATACAGTACATGTTGATGCTGATATATCTGATATAGGAATTGCTTCTCAAAGACCATACGATAGTATCAGTCAAGGGGCTCCTATTCAAATGTTTGATAGTCCAACAAAATTTAAAGGTGGTACAAACTTAGATAGATTGATGCAAATTAAATCAACCAATGCTGGTGTTAACGTACAACCATTTTGGGGGTCTGTTGATAATTGTGAAGTAGGTATTAGTAGAATTGATTTAGATTTAAACTATGAAATAAGACCTTCAGCTATTTTTATGGGTGGTTTATTTGGTGACACTGATAACAACAGTGTTAACAAAAACTGTAGACCTAGACGTAAAATGGGTAAAATTTGTGAACAAAACACTAGTGAAGGAACCATCGAAATGATTAGGAAAAATATAGATGGTAATATTGAAAAATTTGACATAGAAGGTGGTCGTTTAATAGATGAGAATGGCGCATGGGCTTACCAAATACCAATGAATTTAGATTATTATGTAACTAATGAATTTGGTGAATTGGTATTATCCGAAGACCCAAATAGAGGTATTCCAACTAGAGCTAGCGTTAGATTTAAAATAGCCATGGACAGTTCTGGAGGTGAGGGTAGACTCAGAACTAAAGCTAATTATTTGGTCCCTCACAATCCAAATGATAAAAACGAAATTGATTATGAATTTGGTGAATTAACCAAGGATTTTAGTTTTAGAGATTTATATTGGAATAAAATATATTCTGTCTCTAATTTTATTTCCAGATATCAAAGACCAAAAGCTTTTAAGGTTGTAAGAAATAGAAATTTTGTTGGTTTAAAAGATGTTGATGATTGCCCTGGGGATAAACTACCTACTCCATTCAACAGAGTTAACACCGTTTTCAATCCATTATTTTTCATAATTTGTTTAGTTATGAAAATTATTGAATCAATCATGTTTGCAATTAATTTACTAATCATACCAATAATAAACATTGTTGTAAGTATTTTTAGAATTTTATTAGGTGTTTTGTGTAGTATAGCTAACTGGAGAGTCCCTGTAATTAGGCGTAGAATATTTAGACGTTTTTTTGGGTGGGCCTGTGATTTAAGAAACCAACTAAAATATGTTGCATGTTTATACGCACAGTGTCCTTTTGAAGAATCTAGCGTATATTTCTTCGCCCCAGGATGTCGTAACGGTAGTAAGGGTTTTGAAGCTATAGCTAATGAAGGTATCCCAATAAAGACAGAAATTAATCAATTATCAAACTGTGTTTCCGCTGAAATGGCAAGAGCGTTGAATTTATTCCAATTTGATTTTTATAATGATTGGTTAAATGGTTCGTTATATTACTATTTGGTTAAATACAAGAAAAGACGTAGAAAAGAAAAATACTGTGATTATGATTGTTCTGGCAACAATTGTAAAACATCAATACTCTTAGATACATGTTATAATGAAGAAGAAACTAGTAGAAGTATAGGTGTATCAGAAGGTTTGATTAAAAAATATAATAATGAATTATTTTACGCTCCAATTAAAAAAGACGGTACTTTTAAATTATATGCAACTGAAATTATTAACTTAGGTTCTGTTTTCAAATGTGATTGGCAAGGTGTTCCAAAAATACAAGAATTTTTAGTTCCAACAACATATATTTCACCACCAATAATTGATGAATATTCAGATGAAGATGCTAACATATTAGAAACCACAGGTCAGATTGATATTGGTTCTGGTTTTGATGGTGTGTTCTTTAAAATTTCATGTGGTGGTTTATCATCAAATAAAAGACAAACTTTGAATATTCGTCATTCATGTGAGATTGGTGTGGATTTAGATGAAATTGAAATTGAAGACAACGGAACTATTAGAGAACCTAATGCAAACATAGGCTCTTTTGAGATAAATTCAGAGTTTGGAAAATATGTTAGAGACGTGTTTTTTGCGTTAAATAACGTAACAAATAATATTAACGTACAATTACCTTATTCAACTAATTTTAACCCATATGATTGTAACACATATAATTTTGCCACAACAGCAATTAATGATTGCGGTACTGGGCCAAGTAATGAACAGGATTATGTTGATTTTAGAGGTTATTTGAATAACGATTCATTCTCACAACCAAAACATTCGTTTTATTTTTATTTTGGATTAACACCTGGCGCAACTGGTTTAGAAAAAATGAATAATAAATTTTTTACTAGATGTTTACAAGAATTAACTGTTGAGTTCTTTATTCGTATTGATGAAACAACTTCGATATCACAAAATGGTGCTACAGACGGTACAGCTTCGTTTACTGTAATATCTGGAGTTGGACCTTTTAATTTTGTTGTAAGTGGGCCAAACGGTTATAACACTTCTGGAACGCTAACACAACCAGATGTAACACAAATATTAACTGGGTTAGCTCAAGGTGTGTACACTATTAATGTAACAGATGATTCAGGTGTGGTGATAACACAAACTTTTGAAATATCTGGACCTATCCAATTATATGCTGCTGCTGTGGTTGCAGCACCAAACACATCGTTGGTTGAACCATATAATGGTCAAATAACCATGGTATCAGTTGGTGGTGGTAGTGGAACATACACAGCAACTTTATACAACTCTAGTGGTGTTGTAGTTGCGGTGTCTACATGTAGCGCAGGTATTAACAGCGCTACCAGTAACCCTATGCCGTTAACTCAATTACCAGTTACTTTTTGTGGTTTACCATCAGATATTGCGCCTAATCTTAATAACTTACCATTACCAGCTCCACAACATAACGGATATTATATTGTGGTAACTGATACTAGTAACCCACAACAAACATTTACTATATATGATTTAACGTTAGATGGTGTTAGTGCATTAAACATACAAACAACCATAACAAATCCAACATGTTATGACAGCGAAAATGGTAAAATTGTAATTAACGTAACAGGTGGTGTACCACCATATATAATAGAAACAACAGTACAAGGTGAAAATAACGTTGTAAATGGTGGGTTGATATCGGATACACCTAGAGGAACATATTTAACAACAGTTGAAGATTCTTCATCACCACCTCAAATCATATCTTATCCACCTATTGTATTAGAGTCTTTGTTCCCAGAAATGATATTACAACCAGATTTAATATCATTACCAGTTCAATGTGACCCTACTAAATATACAATAAATTTAAGGGTGATAAATGGTGGTGATGGTTTAAACACAACATTACCAACACCAGTATTACAAAACTATACCGAAAGATATCCTAACTTCTGTTATGTCCAATTTAATTATGATGAGGCTGAGGATTCTAATGGTGAGTTATTGTGGTCGTCACCACCTACACAAGTATCTTATTTAAACAATAACTTTGATATTAAGATTGAAATTCCTAGTAATCAATTTATTGAATCAGTTAAAATCAGATTAACTAATTCACAAGGTACCTGTGGTAGCAACCCTGGTGAGGATAATACAGAATTTGATGTTTCAGATATGACATTACCACCAGCGTTTTTAACTGTAGACACATTAAATATTAACAACAATAAGCAATGTACACCAAATAAAGTTTCGTTTAAATTTAATATAAGTCACTTATCATTGTTTGCGACGTACAGAGCACCATATACTTTAGAATATCAATTTTTGGACAATTTAGGGGTGTGGCCATCAACATATACCACATATCCTACATTGATAAACCAAAACCAACAACTAGTCACTTTGAATGTTCCTCCAACAAATATTTTGGCTGGTAACAATGTTAGAGTTAGATTTAGAGTTATTGACAAAGTAGGTTGTATATCAAATGTTGAAGATTTAGGTTTAATAAAAATACCAACAAATGAGTTAAACATTAATAACGTGACTTGGTCATCAACTTTAGTATCGTCTGGTATTTGTTTAAAACGATACACAATTAATAATAATGCTGGTATAGCACCATACACTATTATATCTGGACCAAACTTAGACAACCCAACCTCTAATACAGGTGCATCGCAATTCCCATGTAACTTTATCACAAGTGTTACAATTGAAGATAGCGTTGGATGTCAAGTGACCAAGAATTCAAACATATAATAAAAAATGAGCACAGAAAGAACTAAACAAAGATTAGGTAATCAAACTTCAAAAGAGTCTGTAAACACAGATACATATCTAAATGTTAACATTGAAGGTAAAGAAAGGTTATTGCCGACTAATCAAATAAATCATATTATAGATGTTGCGGAACAATTTAATAAAGAAAGACAGTCATGTACTTTTTATAAAATTTTGGGTTCCATCAATTCAACGGTTAGTAATTGTTTATTTAATCTTAGTGATTCAACAACGGCGAATAATGATTTTACATACGCTACTTTTAACAGTTTATATTTTTTAAGTAGGTCATATCCACAAGATTTAGATTTAAATGATGAAGAAGATTTATCATTTTCAAAATCAATAGATTATTATTTAAAAGAAAAAGATGGTTGGTTTGGTTATTATGACCCTAATATTACTGGTAACACTTTATGTAGTTTTATCGATATGGAACCTAAAAGAGAACGTTTTTCTTTTTTATTAGATTATAACCCATATAAAAGTAATAATGTTTTAGATAACGTTAAAAATTGGGAGTTAACAATTACTTACCCAGAATCGTCTGATTCTGGTCATACTATGGTTAGAAACGGGTTATTACTAGTCGATATAAAAACTGTAACAATCTCTACTAGACAAATGACAGCTTTTGGTCTTGCTTGTAAACATAATTTGTTGGTTGGTGATATTGTAGAATTAACAGGTACAAATGGTTTTGACGGTCAACACACTGTTTACAGTATAGGGTTGGAGAATGGTGATTTAAAAAATTATTATTTTGTCATCGACAAACCAAACACTGGTTCAATTGTATCAAATAGTAGAATGAGAAAAATCGTTGATGAAAAACCAGTTGAATATTATTTTAGAATTTTTAAAAAAATAAAAACAAAATCTTCGGCTATTATTGAAAGCGACGATTATGAAACCTATCAAGCGGGTTTTAGTGAAAACTTTTTTAACGACCCAATTATTCAATTTGTTTTCAATGAAGAAATAGATGTTTCAGAATTGAGAGATAACTTAGGCAGACCTTTATCTGAATTGTATTTAACCGTTTTTAAAACAGATAGCAATAAATTGTTTACTAGTGTAAAATCTGGTATTGAGGCACCTTACATCCCTAATTTAAATAATAGTGATGTTTTAACATACCTTTTAAACGTTCCAGCTATCCAAAAAATACATAATGGTGTAAACATACCATATCCATCACATAATCCATTAGAAACGATTAATTCGATTAGTTTTAAAAATACTTTCTATGGTGACATTGTTGAATATAATCAAACAACATTATTGGAAACAGTATTGGCTGATGTTCAACATAGATTTAACACTGTGAATAGAGAACTAACAAATACCATCCAAGAATATTTTTCAACAACAACTGACATAAATCAAACAGCACAACAAAGAACACTTGATTTAGGTCCTAGACAAGAAGGGTATTATTACAAACCACATCACCAAATAAAGATTAGAAATTTTTCTAATTATATTGAACAAGCTGATTCTGCCATAGATGAAGTACCATCATACGCAACACTTAGAGAAGATGGTAAATATGTATGGAGAGATTTATTATCGATTGGTTTTAATGATGGTGAAGCAGAAATCTTGGATTACCCTTTTTTAAATGGTTCACACTATAGATATCAAAATTATTGTTTTAACCTAAAAAGACAAGACCCATATGCTCAGTGGGGTTTATTATACACAAATTTCCCGTCTGATGCAACTGGTGACAGAATAACAGATAGATTTACAGTAAAAAGTTCAGAAGATGTTTGCTAATAAATACACTTTAAATATAAATAATTTTAACACTGGTGCCACGGAACAGTTTATATCTGTACCAATAAGTACTCAATTTCAAATAGTTGACAATGCTGAACTGATAGACAGGGTTTTTGTACAAACAGAAGCTCAAAACGCTGTAAATAAAATTTTAGATTATGACAGGGTTAGATACATGCCATTAACACCATCTGACAATTTGGTATCGTCAATAACCTATGATTTGAGTTTATTAGACGCTAATAATCAATATACAACAAATTACGGTGGTATCGGTTTTCAATATGATGATGTTAAATTTAGAAAGAACTCTTTTACAAAAAGTTTTTTAAGACTTAATTTTTATGATAGCGATGACCCAATGGTTCAGAATTTAGTTGGTGTTACAACACTATTTAGTAAATTAAGAACAATAGATTTAGAAACTGGTTCAAATGGTATGGTGGCTGGTATTCCAAAGCCAATAAACGATATTCCTATTAACTTTTCATTAAGCAATCCAATAATAAATAAACGAGGTTTTGCTGAAGGTTTTCATGTTTATTATTATCGTGACGCGTTAAATATTGGTGACTCAAAATATTTATATATCAAAGCTAGTTTTAATAACGCTAAAACTGGTAAGTCAGTAAATTTAATGGTAAAAAATTCAGCTCAAACTATTGATAATTTAGTGCATGAATTATATACTAGAATAATAATAACTAGAACAACTACTGGTTATTATTATAAATTCGATGACACGTACCAAGGTAATTCAAATGTTTTACCAAACACACCTAATAATGTAACAATAGTCGGAACAGACGTAAATGTTAAACTATATCAAGTATTGGCGCTATAATGGAAGTTATTAAAAGAAAAATATTTTTAGAAGAAGGGATAGATAGAAACTATAATAGTAAAACATGGGGTGTTTTAACCGCCACTACTTTTTATTTAAACATACAACTAAATCAAACTATTGATGATATTGGTTTGTTTACAGATATTGAGTTCATACCTAAAAACATAAACATATCTCCAGATTATACGATACTAATTGATAAATTGGAAGAACAAGGTTTAACGTTTCCATTTATGGTTGGTGTCACCCCAGCAGCTTTTACTTTAACGGACATTCAAAAAATTGACATACGTGTTCCAGATAAACCTTTATCGCACTACTATTACTATGGTAATAACCCATTAACTGGTAGTACTGATTCTAAGATTGATGATGTACGTTCATACAGAAAAGATGACCCATACGTTGCTGGTCTAAACATCAACGAAGAAACATATATAAACTATCAAGCTATCTCTATTGATGGTGTTAATCGAATTACAAATGCTGGTGAACCAAAAGTTTATGTTTTTGATACAGTTGACGATTTAGCTATCGGTAGACCAAACCAAATTACAGGTATTCAATATAAAGATTTTTCAGCGTCTACTATTAACCCAATATTATTACCAGAAAATATTGAATTACCAACAACAACCTTTAGGTTTATATCTGAGGGTTGGAACATGACTAACACATCACTATCAGCTGTAATCAAAGAAGAATTTTTATTAGGTATAATTTCTCGTCCAGAAGTTGAAAACGATGTATTTATTGATAGAGGGGTAACACCTGTATTAGATTACCATTTGAGGTTATCAGAAATAACAAATTTAGGCCAATTAGAACAATATGGGAATGGTTATTACAGAATAGATAGAAATTAATAAAAAATAAAATAAAAAAAATAATATGGCAACAGGAACATATGGAATAGTAAGACCAGCTGATGTTTTACCAGAAGACGTGCAAATATTTTATAGCTACTCAGCTACTAGAGAAGTACAAGGGACACCATTACAAGAATTAAACCCAAATGAAGTTTTAATTCCAACAAATAACCCAAACAGAACATCAAGTGGTTTTGAAATATTTGGTGGTTTATACACTTTAAAATTACCAGTAACAACCTTTGGTGCCAAGGGTTATTATACAATAATGATAAAACCAGTTGAGATTAGAGCAAACATTGTTGATGTTGGTGTTTTATCTGCATATCCAGATATTAAAGGTTTAGTATTTGACTTATCAACAATAGATGCTAGGTTTTTACCTAAATTCGAAAATAATGGGTTAGTTGGTTATAGAATTGAATATTTAAACCCAAATGTTGATTCAAACAATTTAAAAGTTAACAATTTCTTTAGAGTTATCACCTCTAATAATAGGTCAGAACCTGTTAATCAAAATTTATCTGATTCTAATCAAAAAGCAATCAGATATCGTTTTAACGATAATTCAACACTTACGTTTTGTACAGTATCTCCAGCTTCTGCTTCAAATGTAAAACCTAACGTTTTACCTTTTATTGGTCAACCAAATCAAAATGTTATAATCACAAATACTTTTTTTAACCCTGTTATGATTGAAGTTGAAATGGTTGAACATGATATTGAAACTCTTGCATTCGCATTGTTCGGTAATCAATCTAAATCACTTGAAGATGGTATTTATACTATATACAACTTCACTAACCAAATTTACAAACAATACAACCTATATGAAGTTAAAGACCGATTCACTGGTAAACCATTGTTTGAAGTTAGAGAACAAAGAAATAATGTTGATTTTTCAAAGAATTTTAACAATATAACACAAGCATAACATAAAATGGCTGACAACACAATAAAAGTTGCTGGATACGTAAAAAAAACGGTTTATAACGGCGATATTGAATATAGAAATTATAACCCAGACTTAGTAGGTTTACAACTAACTAGTGCTGGAGGTACCCCATTATTTACTATGGGCAATTTCAATATTACAACAAATTTAGACCCTAAAACAGATAAGAGTTTTATTACTAGACAGTTTTCTGATTTTGTGACTCTTGAAGGTTTAAATTTAACTGTTAGTCAGACTGAAACGTTATTAAATAATAACGCAACAGTATTTTTAAATATAGATAAATCTAAATTATCTTATTATGCTAAATTTGGTTCTTTGACCGAATTTATACGCGTTGCATTAGAAAATATAATCATAAATTGGCCAGCATCTATTTTTATGCAACCAATAGCAACCACATCAATTGGTGAACAGTTGGTTGGTAACACATATGAAAATTATGTTTATGATGAGTTAACGAACACCGCAACATTTAGAATACCAACAAATTTCATAAATAACCCGTATAATATAAATTATTTAACAAATGGTGATATAAGTGGAACGTTTAATGAATCAAATTCATTACGTAACATGGTTATAAACTTTAACTCATATGCGGTTTTAAATAATTCGACAGAGTATGATGTAATAGGTTTCACTGGTTCAACCAGCACAACTAATGATTACATTTATTTTAAAGTTAAGGATAACCCATTTACAGGTTCTAGTAATACAATATCATACCATATAAAACCAAAAGCTATTGTTTGTGATGATTTCTTTAATGGTTTAGACGAATTTGAATATTACCTTCTTAACAGAATGTCATATCCAATATACACCGCTACGTTTAGATATCCGCTTAGAACTGATTTTGGTGTTTTACTTTATACTGAATCGACCTTAACATGGCCAACAACTGACGGGTATAATTTAGATTATGATACTTCAGCGTATGATGATTATGCTACCCAATTATTTAATTTATCAAATGATAGTGATTTAGTTAATAGTAATTTAATGACTAGATTTTTAGTTAGTGAATCTATAACTGGGTTTGACACATTACCTTATTATTTATCAGATGAAGACCAAGATACTTCTGGTGGTAAAGTTAATAAATTATTAAACATATATGGTGTCTCATATGATGACATAAACAGATATATTGAAGGGATAGCGTTTGCAAATACCGTATCTTACGATAAATTGGATAACACACCAGATGTTTATTTAAAAAACATTGCCAGAGTAATGGGTTGGGAACTTATCGATTCTGTTATTAGCAACGATTTACTAACTGATTACATTCAATCAAGCCAATCAACATATAGTGGGCAATCAGCTGGTTTAACGCCAGTGGAAGCTGATGTTGAACTTTGGAGAAGAATAATATTAAACACACCATGGATTTGGAAATCTAAAGGTTCTAGAAAATCAATAGAGTTTTTACTTAGATTTATCGGTACACCAAATGGTCTTATTACATTTAATGAATATGTTTACAAAGTTGATAAACCAATAGATGTTGAATTATTTGTTACTTTATTGGAATTAAATGGTTTAGAAACAGATTTGTCTTTATATCCAATAGATTCTGAAGGCTATCCTAGATTTTTCGATGACACAGACGACATGTATTTCCAAGGAAACGGTTTGTGGTATAGAGAAACTAGCGGTCCTAATTCTATTTTGGATATCACAGCTGGTAATAACCCGCACGTTGGACCATATGATAGAGGTTACAAATACTTTAACCAATTAAGAGAGTTGATACCTAATTTTTCAGCTGTTACGATAACTTCTGAAACAATCACAACAACAAGTCAAGACTTATTCACTAATTACAACACTGGTGAGATAACTGATTATGATGGTGAAACATACGTAGATTTAATGTACGCAAATGGTTTAGACTTACCTAATTGTATTATAACAAGTGTAGATATAATTCCAGACCCAAAACCACAACCAATAACAACAGATTGTGGTTGTCCTTATGACAAAAATGATGATTCTTTAAGTATTTGTTTGGAAAAGAAACCAGAAATCGTTCAACAAGAAGAGTGTTTTTTATCGTATAGTTTTAAAGAAACTGGGTTGTTTGTCTTTACACAATACTATGAAGATAATCAAGGTAATAACACCACTTCAACTTATGATACATTTTTTGTTGATAGAGACTGTTGTACAGCACCACCAGTAGAAGGGTTACCAATGTACAATGACATTATAAATGTTAACACCAGTACTATAAATTCTGGTTATGTTTGTTGTAAAAGAGGAACTAAATGTGCATGCGAGGTTTCTAAAGATTGGGTCATTACTCAAAATCCAACAACCATAAATAACGAACCATTTATAACATTTGTTACACTTAATGGTTTTGGAACACAAGTTGTTGTTGGTTCGGATGCAAGTTTGTGTCCAACTTCATTATGGGCTACAGCGGTTAATAACGTAATTGACCCTAACTCTGGTCTTATTGGCGTTGGTTGTAAATTGACTCAATACGGGTTAACAAACATAGGGGTGTTATATAACGCATTCCAAGATAAGGCAGCAAAAGAAACGGGTTGTAACTTTGTGTTCCCTACTCAACCTACTGACCCAACTGACCCTACCAACCCTACAGACCCAATACCAGTAAGATGTCTACCACCAACCATTGGAAGAATATTTAGAAGTGATTTAGATGGTAGTTTAACATTTACATGGACATTGGGTAACACACCTTGTAATAATGGTATTGTTTATATAGAAGTTTCAGATGATAATGTTAACTGGACTAACTTACCGTTAGCTAACCCATCTGTTTCAGTTTCAGATTTAATAGCAACATCAGTAGGTGGACTAAACTTTACAACCGTTATGTATTTTAGAATTAGATTACAATACGATTTAAGTAATGATTGTAACCCACCATATACTAAATGTGATGTTGTGTCTAACTCATCTACGTTTGATTTTACAAATATTGGCGGTCCGACTGAACCAATTGGTCCAGTATTACCTAGTCAAAAAGAACGTGTTTACATATCTAAAACTAGTGTTGAATTAGAAGATTTTGCTTTACAAACAATTCCAAACCAATTTATAAACATGTGTTTAAGTTTTAATAACGCGACATCAGGTAATGTTGATTTTTTCTATATTCGTTATATTTATGCTCAAAACTATAACACATTTAATTTTACTGTTGGTGATTTAGTGGTTGATTATCAAAATACACCTTTCCCAGGTGGAAATAAATGGTGGGTTTTAGAATACCCAATTCAACCATCAGCAAACAATTTAGGTAAAATTTGTAAAATATCACCTATTGGTGTAATAACACAAATCTACACATTTACATGTGAAGAAATTACACCACCATCACCATAATTTTAAATTAAATATATTTATAATAAAATAAGATAAAAATGCCTATTTCACAAACCCAATATAATAATGTTTTAACTCAATGCGATAAAGTATGGGACGGTATATTCGACTTTAATTCTGGCAACATAGTATTTGTTCCAGATGGTACAATATATGCCGATATCAATATTGGTAACGGTCAAACTTCACCATACCAAATCACACAAACATGTTGTAGTATATTAAAAGATAGGTTATTAACACAAAACCCACCACAATACCCATCTAATGTTGTTCCAGACAACATATATTTTGATTTGGACGAACAAAAATGTAGATGGGGTCAAACACCAGATGTTTCTTGTTCAACAAATGATACGCCAATAAAAATTGTATTAAATCCTGTTGGTAATGATGGTGCGTTTTTTACGTTAACTGAAGACGATACATGTAGACTAGAAATAAAATTTAATTATTTGTTTAAAATTAAGTGTAAAACCTTAGAAGAAATAATTAAATTAACCGAAGCTACTGGGGGTTCTAATCCGTTAAAAACTGACAATAATTTAACTGTTTTAAGACAAGAAAAATTTAAAAAGGAAAGTGAGTTACTAGATGTTAACAACCAACTGGAAAACTTATCTAAACAAGCTGGTAGCACACCATACTCTATTGTTTGTAGTGAATTTCCAGTCGACCAAACAACAGCAAAACAATCTCCATCGACTGATATAACCGTTATGCAAAAATTACCGTTTGCAAACACTGGGTTCGGTTCAATGACCAACACAGATTTAAGTGTTTCAACAACAAAAGTAGCACCAGTGTATGAAACTACTTTTGTTAATTTTTGTTTGACAGATGTTGGGTTAGATAATTGGAGAAATATATTAGGTGAAAACAATTATATTGAATTTATAAATGGTAATCCAAACAGTTACACGTGTTTAGACGTAATTGAAATTGATAAATTAAATAAAGAGGCTGCCATTAATAATCAAGAAAAATTAATTTACGCATGTACAACACCTTTTGGTCAAAAAACTTCTTTATTAAATAAGATATCAGAATTAGCCACAGTACAAAAAAGTTTAAAAAATGAAATTGCGGTTATCGATTCAACCATAACTTTACTTGGTAATGTTGACGACCCTTGCTCAACTTTGTTAGGTCAATTTGAAACAATAAACACATCTGTAACCTTAGATATGATAGACGGTGACAATGTGTTAACACCAAACATATTCTCACAAAACTTTTTTAGTGTAAATGGTAACTTATATGATTATCTGGTATCAACACAAAACAACAGTGGATTTTTTGTTTGTGGTGAGCCAAATAACAATGAAACATGGGCATCTGGATGCACTGGTTTAGTCTATCCAGAATTTACATTTGGTGAAACAGTTGAAGACACCGATGAGTTAAATGTTTCAATATGTAGTGGTGTAAAGGATATTCTTTACCAAGAACTATACAACATATCTGGCCAACAAACTCAAGATGATTTTAATGCGTCTTTGTCTCCAAACGTATTTAATTCAAATTGGTTAACTTACACCACAACAATTGACATTACATCTGGTTTCACAAACAATCAAATAAAATTAAATATTTTAGTTAACAGTTCATGTGAAAACTTTTGTTTGCTTATCGACCAAATTAGTATGACAAAAGTTTGTGATGATATTGACAGACAAAATATTTTTATTAGTCAATCACCAGGTTTTGAATTAACTAGAGTAGTTGACAATAAAAAATCTTGGATTCAAGCAAACACTTATACTGAAAGAGATTTCTATATTGCAAATTATGACGATGCCAATAAAATACGTCAAACTGATTATAATTTAGATGAAGAAAGACTCATCCTAAATTCAAAAGAAATCGATTTGACTATGAATATGGCTTCAGCTGTTGAAAACGATGTTTGGTGTTATTTGGTTGATAATTCAAATTTAATGACTGGAACAACAAATCCATCACCATGTACACCAAGTTGTGGTGATAACATGATTGATATTTCTGGTCTAACATCTACCAACATAAATGAAGCAAAATCTTTAGAAACTTTTGAAGACATATTAACTTCACAATTAATTGACGTTAAAGATAGAAAAGTATTATCTGGTTATCCAACTCTTAGAGCTTTGTATGATAGATATATGGGTGCTTCAATTTATGGTGTACCGACTAGCAATGAATTTACTTATGAAAAAATGGATAAATTCACTGGTCTTATAAAATCATATTGGGATGATTTAATTGAACAAGTAGTGCCAGCGACAACGCTATGGGGTAGTGTTAAGGTTTATACTAATACTATGTTCGACCAACAAAAGTTTAAATATAGAAGTTATTCATCATTGTTTGGTGAAAATGTGTTTGATGGGTATGGTATACCTAGCCCAATAAACGGGACTTCTGGTCAATGTGAAACAGTTGAAGTTGTCACAGTTTTAATACCTGTGTCACAAGATGGTTTACAGTATAGAATAAGACCTATTAAATATCAAAACCTTTGTATTGCTCAAATGAATACTGGTTCTGAATTTATTGGTAGAGTAGAGATAATTAGCGGTTAATTTTATATTTATTAGTATGATACAGTTAATAAAAAATATACAAGGTAATTTTATCACGGAAATAAAAGGTGAAACAAAATTTTCGTTTTCTATTATCGGTGAAGTTCAAAGAGAAGATTATATAAAAATATATGGTTTGACTGCTTTTTTGCAAAATTTTTCAAAAACGCCAGTAACAAAAAGCGTAACAATACCAAACCCATTTGGTTATAAAATACCAATAGGGATAACACAAAAAAACATAGAGATTAGTTATTAATAATGAGATACCAAGAAAGAATATATCCACAAACAAATGTAACTGCACTTAGGAATAAAGATATAAATATTTTTAACACTAGTTCAGATATTTGTATTTTTAACGCGCCATCGTATTATGTAAGCGGTGCTACAACACTAGATTGTACAGTGTTGAGTGCTACTTCAGTTAGTGGTTATTCTCATATAATTTCTGGTGATACACAACCTATTGAATTAAATTTTGTGTTTACATCAAACACAAACACATTTACCGCTAATACAGCGATATTCAATTATAAGTTATATCAATACCAGCAAAATACTAATTCATTTACTGCAATACCTAGTTATACATCAGAAAACATAACCTACAGTTCATTAACCAATAGTGCAACAACTCAATTAATACCAACAAGTGGTTTAACATTAGATAATGACTATATTATTAAGGGTTATTTTAAGTTTTCAGCATGTACCGAATACATGAACAAATTAGGGTTAATAATTGACACATCTAGATATGTTGGTGGTACTGAATATGGTATATACAATAAAAATTTTGATTATTATATTTCAGTAGTACAAGCTGCTGCGACACCAGAATTTAATTACAACGCTAGTAATAGTGTTGCAAATGGGGCATTACAACAAGCGTATTTACCAATTAACTATTATACTATTTTTCCAGACATAGACCAATTAGTAATTGATGAAAATAATGAAGAAAATGTTTTACCAGAAGAAATAGCAGAAGATGTTAATACCATGATTGGTATACCAATAAATATTGATAACCCTTTTATTTTAACACTTAATGGTTTGGTGTTAGCTAAAGATGTTGATTATACCTATTCTGGTGGTAGTATAGTTTATTTGAACGCACCGTTAGTGCCAGAAGATATTGTGACAATAATTTATACTTCTTCATCACCAAACACACTTCAAAATGATATTTTCGAAGTTTTGTCTACTATTCCAAGTGGAACAACAAATGGCCAAGGTGGTTATTCTGTTTACTATAACACAACAACCAACAAGTATGAACTTTTCACTTCAGCTAGACCAATCGATTTTAGTAGAGTTTTGGTGATGATTAATGGGGTTGTTTTGGCTAATGGTATAGATTTTTACCAATCAACTTCAAACCCTAGGAGAATAATATTAAACGGTGATTTAATTTTAAATGATGTTATTACAATTTCTTATTTTCCTGATGGTGTTGTAGGTAACATCATAACGGAATCACCAACAGCGTCATGGGTTATTACACCAGCCCCTACAAAACTAAATGGGTATTTCACTTTTCAATTAGCCACTGATATTGAATTTACAAATATAGTTTACTCATCAACAACAGACTATTTTGTTGGGGCACCATATTACAGTATTAATTTCCCAGTTTCTGGTTACACGTATGGTGACAGGTTGTTTTACAGGGTGAAAAATGATAAAAACTATGAAACAATATGTGGCAATATAATTAACAGTTTCAGTTATAGTGAAATAATACCAATAACAATTGCAACTAATACGATAAATTCATATTAATATTCTTTACAATTGCATATTTATAATTAAAATAAAGACAAAGATAAAATAAAATTATGAGTTATATTATACCAAGTACCAGCCCATTTGTTAGTGTAAAACTAACACAAAAAGGTAGAGAACAATTAGCCAAAGGAAGTTTAAATTTTTCTTATTGGGCTGTAGGTGATTCTGAAATAAATTACGTTAGAGAAGCGTTGGTTGATGCTAACCCAACTGATGTCTCATTGTCAGCAACTAGTGTTGTTATGAGACCTTTTGATAGAGAACCTAACCTTAAATATTTTGTTAAACCAAGCAACACAACAAACCCATTAAATGAAATAAATGCTGGTGTGTTAAATGTTATCAAAGCCGATGTTAATAATGAAGCTATCGAAAGAGGTTTTTTCTCGAATTCTGGTGGTGTTTACACTACTTTAACGGGTAGTACTTACACACCATTTACAACAACTATAAGTAATATTGTTCTAACAGGTGGTACAACATTACAGTTAACTGGTGCTACTGTAAATGTGGGTGATTTAATTCTTTTAAAATTAAGTAACACAACTGCTGGTAATATTGCAGTAAACGCTAATACATTACCTTTACCTAATTTATGGTATAAGGTTCAAGCAACTGGAACTAACACAGTGACACTAGATAGAAATTTACCTAACTTTTCTTCACAAACAATCACAAGTCAAGTAATTGTTTATAGAGGTGGTGAGGTTTATAACACTATTGCAACTGGTAACACCACAGCTTATTGGGATACTGGTACTTTGTCTTTTGATTCCGCAAATAACATCACTTGTTCGGATGTTCCAGTATGGAATATGAATAATGTTTGGTGTGAGAACATTGCTGGTATTACAGGTTTAACTTCAACAAACTTATACGAAGATTACACTAAATTTGGTTCTTTCACTTTCTTAGGTCAAAAACAACCATATTTTAATATAGACTGTGAATCAGACCCAACAGTTGGTCCTTCTACGTGTGATGGTGTAGGATTAAGTTATTTGGATGATGTTTCCAAATCAATTTCAATTTTACACTACACAAACAATACTATATCTAACTTATATGGTGAGTATTTCTACTCAAACTTTGCTACTGGTAAGTACTTAAAAGTTACGTTGCCAGATTTGATGTACCACAGAATGAGTGGTTCTACTGGTAGCGGTACAACAATGGGTATGTCATTTATTGGTTCAGGAACAACAAGATTTGTACAAGATAGTGATATTCAATATATTGATTTAATTGAAGAACCTACGATGATTAATTCTGGACTTACAGCTAATGTTGTAGGTAGAGTATTCCCACAATTAAAAACAGTGGTGTTTACAGATGATGAAATTGTTGCTGCTATGTCATACAAATCTAATAGAAACTGGACACTTCCAGAATTAGCAGCTGTTTTACAAGCACCATCTGGCGGTACTTCAACAGGTGTGTTAGGTGTTAACGAAACAATGTACTTAACATACACCTTGGAAAACAATTATGTTAGTGGTTTAACTACACCATTATCATGTCAAAAATATGTTAAAATTACAAATAACACATCATCACCTAAGGATGTTGCTTTCAGAATAAATGGTACTGATTTGCTAACATATATGCGTAAATTAGAAGACCCTAGCTACGATGGTTATGGTTTTTATGCTGATACTTTCAAGTTATTATATCAAATCGTTGCTGAATCAACAACAAGACCAGCATCTGGTAGTTGGAAACAATACGATTTCACATCAACAGCAATAACAACAAACGCAAACGAAACTATAGACCCAAAATTGTTTGAAAACCAAACTCCTACTATAACTGGTTTTGTGTTAGATAAACTTAAAGATAATTCAGCAACAACATATAGTGCGATTCAATCTTTAAACTTAGCACCAAACACTACACCAACTAATTTACAATTTGGTGATGAAAGATTTTTCTATGGTAACTTAACAACTTATATTGGTGCCACAATATATAAAACATTATTTAACATTTCAGTAAATGCTGGTCAGTTTAATTCTACTACGAATCCAACTAGAAGTACAAACCCAGCAACAAATCCACCTACAATTAAAATTACTGAGGTTGGTATTTATGATTCTTCTAACAATTTAGTTTGTATAGGAAAATTATCAAACCCAATTCCGTTATCTGGTGGTAACACTATAATGCTTGAATTAAGTATGGATTTTTAATAAATAAAAATGGGATATAACAACACTGCAACAACGATTACATTAAACGCTAGGTTAACACCTATTGGTAGACAGAGAATGATTTCGACTAATAATGGTTTAATTAAAACTTTTAGTCTAGGTGATTCAGACGCTAATTATTTTACTAACTTATCATTATCTACAGGTGAAGTACCTAGTATTTCAGGTAATATAGGTGTTGGTAACACTACTAGTAATAGTACAGCTAGAACAGCTGGTATAAAAAATCCGTTAATTGTAAACTCAAGTGGTTTATTAACAAAAGCGGTTGGAAGTCAATCAACTAGTATTTTATCAGAAAATGAAGTGGTAGGATATACAACTGTAAGTGGTTCAAACTTAACTTATTCGGTTATTAACAGAACTGATTACACTACAGACGCTAAAACAAATTTATATTACTCATTTGGGTTACCGATTACTGATGCTGATTTCACAACATTTACATCAACAACATCAACAACAAATGGATATGCGAATACGGCGTTTAGTGGTTTTGCTGTAAATAAAATCATTGCCATTGCTATTGATAATTCTACTTATGGGGAATTAATCGATGGTAAAACATTAAAGATTGATTTACCTACTAGCGCTGGTACTTACACAATTTATTCAACTTATCAATATAGTTCGCAACCTTTAAATATTTTAGATAGCGCACTTACTGATAATAACAATTCTAGAAGTAATATTTTCGGTCCAAACGTATCAATGCTTGTGTGTGACACTATTATGACACCAAATGGTGGTGACCCATCATTAAGTTGGGCAACTGGCTACAATTTAGATAGACCTTTTAGTTTTGCTGGTAAGAAAACATACAACTATCAAACTAATACAAATTTAAGTTTAACTGCTGATACTTTAGTAGGTATCGCTTATTTAGATAAAGGGTTTATTGTAATTACTGACCCTACAATTGTGAACAATTATACAGCTTCTGCTACTACAGCTACCACCGTAAGTTTCAATAGCCAATCAGTTGGTGTTTATCAGATAGTTAACTGTATTGCTGATAGAGGTGAGTTTGGTTCAAGCACTAACCCTACTTTTGAGTTTAACGATATACCAAGGATAAGTGAGGTTGGTTTGTATGATGATGTTGGTAATCTTATCGCTTATGCTAAATCTGATAGACAAATACCTAAAAACATAAATGAGTTTTTAGCTCTTTCAATAAAAATTAGTGTTTAAGACTTTATTTTTAATAATAGGGTCTTAAATTACTATAAAAAAAAGTTATATGGAAAAAGAACCAGAGTTTTTACTAGCATTGGATGTTTCAACATCTACTATAGGTATTGCACTTTTTGAGGATAAAGGAAATAAAGGTGAACTAAAGCTTTTACATCATGTTAGCCCAAAAGTAAAACCTAAACCTACAGATAAAATGGAAGAGCTTTTTAGAAAAGTTGAAATTTTTGAAAGTGAGTTCTTATCTAACTATGCCGATTTTGGTATAACCAAAGTTATCATTGAAGAACCCCTTCTTCAATCAAACAACGTATATACAATTGCCACCCTTTTAAGATTTAACGGTATGATATCTAAATCTGTATACGACACTATTGGTGTTGTACCTGAATTCATATCATCTTATGATGCTCGTAAATACGCGTTTCCAGACCTCATGGCGGTACGTACCAAAAAAAAGGATGGGACTGACCTAACCGAAAAACAAATCGCTAAAAACACACCTGTGTTGTTTGGCGCATATCCATTTGATGTGGATAAAAAATATGTGTTATGGGAAAAAGTTGCAGAATTAGAACCCCAAATCACATGGTTTTATGACAAAAACAACAAACTTAAAAAAGAAACTTTTGACACTTCAGACGCTTATGTATGTGGTTTAGCGTATTTTAACAAACGCAACTTAGAAAACAAAAAAGAAGACTAGTTGTATTTTTAATTTATTATTAGTATATTTGCTAGATGAATTACTTAACTAGCATATTTGAAAGTTTTTTAGGTGACCCAAGAAAACATAATGAAGAGACTGGGCAGATAGCTTTTGACTGCCCAGCATGCTCTGCTGATAAGGGGTTATACCAAGGAGACGGTAAGGGTAATTTAGAAATTAACTACAACAAAGGGGTGTATAAATGCTGGGTTTGTTATGAGACAAACAGAATGTCTGGCCAATTAGAACACCTCGTAAAAAAATACGGTACCAAAACCCACTTAAGAGAATATAATTTATTTAAACCAGAATACAACTATAAGGAAAACTTAAACCAAGAAAAAATAGTTGTTAGACTTCCAGAGGGTTATAAAAAATTATCAGAATGTACCAGCAAAGATTATAAATCAGATTTGGCTAAAAAATATCTTTACGATAGAAATATCACTGATGATATTATAAAAGAATTTGATATTGGTTACACAATTACTGGTGATTTTAAAGACAGGATAATAATACCTTCCTACGATGCTGATGGTAACATAAATTATTTTATAGCTCGTTGGTTTTTAAAGAAAAAGACCAAGGTAAAATATCTTAACCCACACGCTGAAAAATACGAAATTATCTTTAATGAAAATAAGATAAATTGGGATGCCACGATTTATTTAGTTGAAGGTGTTACCGACCATATTGTGGTTCCAAACTCAATACCATTACTAGGAAAATTTATTTCAGATAAACTTAAAAGTTTTTTACACGAAAAAGCTAAGGCTTTTGTTGTTGTATTACTAGATAGTGATGCCTATGAGGATGCTGTAAGGTTGTATTGGGAATTGAATACTGGTGACTTAAAAAATAGGGTAAAAATATGTGTACCACCAGAAGGGCATGACCCATCAAGCGTCTTTCAATATTTAGGTCCATCAGGTATAATAAAATTATTACGTAATTCCAATCAATTAAAAGAGTAAAAATTTGCAATTCCCATAAAAATTAAGTATATTTGTAATAAACATATTTTTTATGGGAAAGGCTAAATTATGGGAAGGTCCAGTATATCTGGAACCAATACAACACAAATATCATCACAGAACTACTGGTAAAATATACAAATCAGTAACTACTACACTTACTTCAATAGAACCTCACTTTGATGCTGAGGCTGTTTCTATGGCTATTGTCAATCAACCAGATAACGTTAAACAAGAACGTTACATTGGGATGACGCAACAACAAATTCTTGATTATTGGCAAATGCTTAACGACGAAGCAAACATATACGGAACTAGAGTTCACGATATTGTTGAGCGTTATTTGTTGGCAAATAAATGGTATTTCCCACCTGACACAGAAGAAGGTAAATTTGAACAAGCTGTTATTGACGGATGGAACGCCCTTAAAATTGATGAAGGGATGGCAATGTGGCCAGAAAGAATTATGTTTTCAGAACAATATGAACTAGCTGGTATGTCCGATTTAATTATCGACATTGACGATGTTTGTTTTGATGTATGGGACTGGAAAACCAACAGAGAATTCAATTTCTTTAACCCATATGGAAATGAATGGTTATACAAACCGTTTGACCACATGCAAGCATGCCAATGGTCAATTTACACGTTGCAACTTAGTGTATATGCTTACATGTATGAATTAGAGTTTCCACACAGAAAATGCAGACAAATCTGTATTGGGTATTGGGATAAAGAAAAATTAAGCTTCCAAAAAATTCAAATAGCATATCTCAAACATGAAGCTAAGAAGCTTATTGAGATGCACTACTATAACATTATGAAAAACGCATAACATGGTTAAAAAAATTGTACATTTAGCTGATATTCACATTAGAACTTATCGTATGCACGAAGAGTATTTATCGGTATTTAAAAAACTAATGTCTGATTTAACAGATTTACTGTTAGACTACAAGCAAGAAGAAATTAGAATCGTAATTGCTGGTGACCTAGTTCATCAGAAAATTGTTATTTCAAATGAACAACTTATGCTAGGTACTTGGTTACTTAGCAAGTTAGAAAAAATAGCGCCAGTAATACTTATTGCTGGTAATCACGATTTGTTAGAAAATAACAAAGACAGAATGGATTCCATCTCACCAATGGTTCAATTCCTATCAGATAAAAACATAAACTATTTCAAAGAATCTAAGTGTTATTTGGATGATAATATTGTTTGGTGTGTATATTCTATATTTGAGGAAAACTCAAGACCAGATATAGAAGGGGCTAGAAAACAATTCGGTGATGATAAAACTTACATTGGTCTTTATCACGCACCAATCATCAATGCCAAAACAGACATCGGTTACGAGATTGACCATGGTGGTGAACTTGAAATGTTTGAAGGGTGTGATATGGTTATGCTTGGTGATATTCACAAAAGACAATCATTCAACCACAAGGGTATCCCTATCGCTTATCCGAGTTCTCTAATTCAACAAAATTTTGGTGAAAATGTAAGCAAACATGGTTTCTTATTGTGGGATGTTGAAACAAAAACATTTACAGAGCATGATGTTGAAAACAAATCACCGTTCTATCAATTTAAAATAAAGTCCCTTGAAGACCTCGAAAACGGGACAGAGGTATTAACTAATATGTAATGACATTAAACGAACTAAAAAAATTTGTAAATGGCCTACCAGAAGAAATGGGTGAATGGTCTGTAGTGAATGGGGAAGTAGGATACTTGGACCCATCTGATGATGATTCTATGGTATATAGAATCGATAAACCAATAATTGCTTTATTTGTGGACCAGAATTCTGAAGAAATTTGTTTGTTCCATCAAACGCAAGAAGATGTGACTGGAATGTTAGATGGAGGTGAGTAAAGAATTAAACGACGAAATCTGGAATTACTGCCGAGCCAACAATATAACCAATATTGATGAGTTTATGGTTAAGTGTCTTAAACAAGGTTTCACCGCTGAAAAGTTTGGTGCCACACCCTCAGTAAGGGAAAAAATTGTTGAGAAGGAAGTAGAGAAGATTGTTGAAGTTGAAGTAGAGAGGGTTGTTGAGAAGATTGTCGAAGTTCCAGTTGAAAAACAAGTCTTTATCACCGATGATAAGGAAATGCAGAAACTAACCGAAGAAATTGAAAAACTTAATCGTATGATTAAAATAACTGCTGAAAACAAAGACAAAGCCATTGAAGAATTGGCCGCGCTTGAAATCGAACACAAGAAATTAAAAATTGAATTAGAGCAAGAAAAAAAGAAAAAGAAAACTGACATTTATGGCGAATAATACACAACACATAACAGATAATTTAACATTGTTGTCTCCCAATGCTAAGATTAAAATCTATTGGGATGATTTACCACACAACTACAGTAAAGAGGCTAAGACTAAGATTAAAAATTATTTTGCGTCTAAATACGGTTTTAACAAAAATAACATAAACATTGTATATCGTCCAATTAAAAGAACGGCCAATGGTGATGTTATTGAGATTACTGGTGCTGGTATTGAAAACATCATGGATGTAAACTATCAAAGAAGCCTTATGAGGGAATATCTAGATAGAGAGGGTAAGAACGTAGATTTTAATAGAATTGTAGCGTTAGACGAAAAAGTAAACGGTGAGCTAAACATTGACTTAAACAATATTCAACATAAGAGCTGGGCAATCAAGTGGATAATGATTGACAATTTCTTGTCTTTTGGTGAACAAAACTATGTACCTTTTACTAAACTTAAAGGTCTTACTGTTGTTAATTCAATCCCACCAAATCAAGGTGGTAAAACAACACTTACAATTGATGCTATAAAGTTTCTTTTACACGGTAATACAACCAAAACAGACACCAATGAACAAATATTCAATCAGTTTTCTGATAAGAATGAATTGGTTGTTAGGGGTATGATTGAAATCGAAAACGAAGAAACAATCATAGAAAGAAAAATGAGAAGAACCGCTAAGAAAGGTGGTGGTTGGACTGTTACAAACAAAGTTAACTACTATAAAATTTTACCAGATGGTGAAGAAGAAGAGTTAAACGAAGAAGACGCGAAACAAACAACCAAGAAAATCAAAGATAGTATAGGTTCTGAGAAGGATTTTGAAATGCTTGTATTGGCAACTGAAAAGAATTTAGATGAGTTGATTGGCCTTACAACCACTGAGTCTGGGAAAATATTAACTAGACTTATTGGGTTAGAAGTTTTGGAAATGAAAGAAACTATTAGCCGTTCAATGTACAATGAATTCGCTAAAAAGAAAAAATCTAACGAATATGATGTGATAACTCTTAAACAAGAAATTGAAGAGCACCAAACAAAGATTCAAGATTACCAAGACTTAGAACAAACTCTGAATGAAACTTTAGAAACTACAAAGGTAAAAATAAAAAAATTGGAAGATGAAAGAGATGAGTTGTTATTAAACAAACAAACAATTGATGTAACCATATCAGAATTAAACCCAGAGTCGCTAGAAGAAACGATTAAGGAGTTAACCAATAAAGGTGTTGGGCTTAATAAGAAAGTGTCTGAAATACAACAAGAGTTGGTTAAAATAGGTGAAATTAATTTTGATGAAGATATTTTTCACCAATTAACAACGCATTCTATTTCTTTATCCACAGAAAAAGCCTTAAAAGAAGCTGAAATAAAAAGATTAGAAAGAGTTGTTTCAGGTTTAATAGCTGGTGGTATTTGTCAATCATGTAACAGAAAGCTTGATGATGTTGATAATTCAGAACACATTGCTAAACATGAACTTGAAATAGAAAATTTAAAGAAATTGTTGGTGCAAATAGAAAAAGATTTAACAACCACTAACAGTGAGTTAGAAGCAATTAACGCGACTAAAAAATTGGTTGATGAGAAAAATAAAAAAGAATTAGATATTGACAGACTTGAGGTTGAAATGGGTGGTCTTAGAAATAAAATCATTGAAAAGAAAAATGACCTTAAAAAATACAACTTAAACTTAGAAGCTATCAGTTTAAATAGAAATATAGACATTCAAATATCAAAAATTAAGACTGATTTATCGGTTGAAAACTATTCAAAAGATGAAACTATTAAAAAGATTGAAAGAGTTCAATCTGATTTAAGAATCAACGCTGAAAGTATTGTTACAAAAAATAAATTAATAACTACCATTCAGAAAGAAGAAGAGATTGACAAGATTTTCAAATTGTATATTGAGTTAGTTGGTAAGAAGGGTATTAGCAAATTAGTATTACGTTCTGTGTTACCAATCATTAATTCTGAATTACAAAGACTTTTAGAAGATGTTGTAGATTTCGAAGTCGAGATATTTATTAATGATAAGAATGATGTTCATTTCTTGTTAACAAAAGATAATGTTCAAAAACTATTAAAATCTGGTTCTGGTTTTGAAAAAACTGCTGCTAGTTTAGCGCTTAGAGCTGTGTTGGGTAAACTATCAACTCTACCGATGCCAAACTTTATTACATTTGACGAAGTATTAGGTAAAGTAGCACCCGAAAACATTGAGAAATTGAAAACATTGTTTGATAAAATTAAAGACATGTATGAAATTGTTTTCTTTATCACACATAATGATGTGATAAAAGATTGGGGTGACAATGTAGTTACAGTGGTTAAAAATAATAATTTATCAAAATTTACAATGAAATAGTTGTAGGTTAGGTAGAAAAATAATATCTTTGTATAAAATAACATATTATGAAATTTAGAAATTATTGTATGGTAGTAGTTGGTGACACCAAGGCTGTTTATCCAGAGATTGATAAAATAAGTGAAGGTAAACCTAACTTTTTAGACGGTAAAGGTATGATTATTGCTACGTTTACGTCGTTTATGGACCCTACCGAACTGACAGATTATTTTAAATTTAACAACAGGAATTTTCTGTTATTTGATTTAAACAAAGAAAATTCTGGTTTCCATATAACTAAACCAGAAATACACAACGGGTTATTTGGATTCTTAAACGAAATGAATGACGAAGAATTAAAAAATAAAGCTGAAGAGTTTTTGAGTGTTTTAAAAACTGACACAACAACGGCTCATACAGAAACGATTGCTACTAAATGTGTGGTCACGGAAAAAGACATAGAGGTCATGACCAAAACAGAAAAGCAAGATTTATTCAATAAAATTATCGATGCTGGGGTTGAAAACCTTACAGAATATGATAAAAAAATATTGGATTTATTAGTAAAATAAATGATAAAATCCCTTGACTTTTAAGGGATTTATCATTATATTTTATTGTTAATAACAATAAAAAAGAGAAAAAATGAACAGTATTAATGAGTAAAAAATTTGTAAATTATAGCACAGACGACACAATATCAAAATATTTTAAAGAAGTAAAAAAATCAACATCATTGACTCCAGAACAAGAAGTGGAGTTAGCGATTAGAATCAAAAATGGGGACCAATCAGCTATCGACGAATTGGTCAATGCAAATTTAAAATTTGTTATTTCGATAGCAAAAGAATATCAAGGTCAAGGTTTAACACTATCAGATTTGATAAGTGAAGGAAACTTTGGTCTAATAAAAGCCGCAACTAGATTTGACCATACGAAAGGGTTCAAATTTATCTCTTACGCGGTATGGTGGATTAAACAATCTATAATCCAAAGCCTTAACGACAATTCTAGAGTCGTTAGATTACCTGCAAATGTTATTAACAAAATATCAAAGCTAAATAAAGAATTTGGCAACGGTGAAGACAATGAGAACGAACTAATGCAAGAATTGTCTGACTTTGACGAAACTTTGTTAAATTACCCTAAAAGCTCTTCTCTTAATCAAAACGTAAATGAAGATGGCGGTGAGATAATTGATTTAATTATTGGTGATGAAATTGAAAGTAACCTAGAAGAAGTTGAAGTTTCAGACATTGTAAAACATGAATTAAACAATATTTTATCAGTTTTAGACGACAGAGAGCGTATGATTATTGAATGTTATTTCGGTATCAACACAAACCATGATGGTATGACGCTTGAAGCCATAGGTGATAAATATGATTTGACTAAAGAAAGAATTAGACAGATAAAAGAAAAAGCAATTAGAAAATTAAGACATAACACAAAAAAATTGCAAAGTCTTATTAACTTATAGTAAATCGCTTTAACTAATATTTATTTGATATGAAAACCAAACTTAAATATCTTATATTAGGCTTAGCCCTATCAGTTGCTGGTTGTGCTGCATACTTTTCAGTGTGGGGTCTTAGCCAGTTATTTGCTGGGGCTAGCACAGCGGTTATAATAATGGCCTCTGTATTAGAAATCGGTAAGATAGTTACAACAACAGCGTTACATACATATTGGGATAAATTAGCCAAAACGCTTAGAGTCTACTTATCTATAAGTGTTGTTATCCTTATGATTATAACATCAGCTGGTATCTATGGTTTCTTATCAAATGCTTATCAATCAACCGCTAATCAATTAGAAATTCACGAAGGTGAGTTAGGTGTGTTAGATGCCAAGAAAGCGACTTTTGAAAAAAACGTTACCGATAATCAAAAACTTATAGACACCAAAACAAAGCGTTTAGACCAACTTTCTAACCTTAGAACAACACAAGAGGCTAGGTTAGATAATTCTGGTTCTAATAGAGCTAGAAATAGCGTTAGAGGTGATATTAAATCAGCTGACAGTGAAATCCAAAAACTAAACACTGAGATAGACGCTCTTAACGCTAAAAATATAGTCTTAGCTGACTCAATAAACAAATACAACGTTAAAGCGATTGAAATGAAAGCTGGTAGTACTGTGGCTGCCGAAGTAGGTCCACTTAAATACATATCACAATTGACTGGTGTACCAATGGCAAGTGTTGTAAACTATTTGATATTATTGTTGATATTTGTTTTTGACCCGTTAGCCGTTGCTTTGGTGTTAATCACCAACAGAGTATTCCAATTGGAAGCTGAAGAAGGTGAAACTAAAAAAGATTCAACTCAACAAGTCTTAGAAGACATAGTTGAAGAATTAAATAACGAAGTAAAAAATGTAGAAGTAGAAAATGTTGAAGTACAAAATGAACCGATTTTTGACAAGTCACAATTTAAGTCACCTGGAATTTCTATTCGAGAGCATGATAACGATGTTCTAGAAGAACCAGTTGAATATGATGATGACGAAACAATTGAACAACCAGTTTTTGAAAACATAATTGACCCTATTGATGAGATTATTGTTGATGAAGAAACTGGTGAATTCAATTTACCAGAAGAAGAAATTATATATGATGAGGAAGAAATTGTGGTTGAAACACCAATAGAAGAAGAAAACGAAGTTTCTGTTATTGAAGATGAAATAGTTGAACCTGAAGAATTACCTATTCCTGAAGAAAAATACGAACCAAAGGGTAAAATAACTCTAGAAGACATAAAAGAAATAAAAGAAAGAAATAGTGAATATTCGATAAACATACCAGAC
>ERZ869925.382-NODE-382-length-34097-cov-6.555255_pt1 | contig 34097 bp, 50 predicted proteins | sample MGYA00579311_ERZ869925 | MGnify/ENA primary metagenome ERZ869925 (study PRJEB32216, sample SAMN09231817) | wastewater metagenome | place: USA: Maryland | collected 2016-07-30 | study: EMG produced TPA metagenomics assembly of the PRJNA472060 data set (Reclaimed...
TTTGGTAAATCGACCTGGTTGTGTAGGACGCGCCGACAAAACCAAAATCCGGCATTAGTTAAATCCCCCGTCCAGGATAAACGCCGCATCCTTGGGTCGTCCCGTCATTAGCACGTCGGGATACCTGGACACTTGCGGTGGCTTCATGTTGGTACGCTTAATTGTAGCCTTTGCCTGGGCAGCGTAGGCACTAATTTGCCCCAATTGCACCTGATTGACTTTGCCATACATCGGCGTCAAACGTTCAGCCAAACACCAGCGCAGCGCCATGTTGTATCCCTGGGGAAAATTGATTTCACCGTACAGGTCGCCAAAGTTGCGGAAAATGGTTTGTGTAAACAAGTGCATTTCGCCCTGGGCTGGGTTTGGCCACAAATAAATGGTTCCCAGCAATTCGGACGGCTGGTAATACAGCGACTTAGGCCACGGGCCGTTCAGGGTCTTCAGGCCAATGGATTCGTATTCTTCCAGGCTCAAAATGGCGATTGGATAGTCCAGGCCGCCCCCATAAATAGGCGCACCGTTTGACGTCGTGGTGACGCGCACAAACGCGCTTTCAATGGTCAGGGGGCGCTCATAGTACGCATCCAAAATTTGCAGCGTTACGGGCGTTGTGTGCGTCCGGCTGACGGTATATGTGCCGCCTTCGTTGACGTTGCCGCCCGCGCCAGTGCCAAACGACACAATGGTTGTGCCAGGCAGCACACCAGGGCCGGTCAATGTCATGCCCATGGTAATTGCGCCCTTCAACACACCGTCGGTTGGGACGGTCAAAGTTGTGCCGGTAATTGACCCTGTGAACCTTGACGACACGTTACCACTGGGGCCGATGGTGTACTGCACCTGGTTTTGAACGCACGGAAAAATGATTTCGGTGCGGTAAAACACCATCATGTTTTCGTTTGACCATTGGGCGATCATGTCGTTCAGCATATCCAGCCCGTCCTGGGCTTCGTCTGCTGTCGGGTTTTCGCCCGCGGCCAACGCGCCAATATCTTTCATGGCGCGAGTAATAATGTCGTAAGGGGTCGTCATATTAGGCCTCTACTGGCTTGTTGGCTTCCAATTCAGCCTGATACGCGGCAATTACTTCAGGTGTGTGAGTAGCGGCGCAAATGGCTTGCACGCGGGCGTTTTCCTGGCTGTAATCATCACCTGGTGCAACAACGTGACGATGAAATGTGCCGCTAATCTGCTTGCCATCTTCCATGATAGCGGTCTTGGTTCGTACTTGGACGCAGCCATTTTCCAAGACTTCGACGCGATCCACAACTACTACTTTTTCTAATGACATAATTTTTTTCCTTTGTTTCCAAATAGGTTATCCGACCTGTTATTAAAGGCTTTCAATTAACTTTATGGATATAAAGTTGGCGTAGATGATTCAGTAAATGTTAAACGAACGTAAGCCACTTGTTCATTAACTCTAAAATCAAACGGATCAAATACATTTGTTGAGTCATTAAACACTTTAAAAAAGTATGTGTGATTTCCCGTATATGGGTCATCTAATGGAAATGTGTCAATTAATTCATTAGCATAATTTAACAGTTCTAACTTTAATGGAATTATATTTGGCGGAACAAAAAGACCGTTTGCCCCAGAAAGAGCTATGGCAGGGTTTAAATAGCCAATTACTGTGTCGTTGTTATAAAAAGGAACGCTGCCCGCACCCGCTACATTTTCTACTTCAATATTTGCAGATGTCCCGCTTACCCCTGTAATCTTGTAAATAACAAATTTTGCATCCCCCCTACCAACTGCATTTCCTTTTTGCAAAAAATTTGGCTGCGTAAGCATTAACTGGCAACCGGCCGGAAAGTTGGAGAGTTGTACGTCAGGAGAAATGTAAATTTTTTGTTGAATTGATTGCGATGGGGCTAAAACAGTTATGTTTCTTCCAAAATTTAACCAAAGAACATAATATGTGTAGATAATGTTTCCAAAATTTGGGCCTATGATTCCATTATTTTCTTCATTTGGTTCGTGATAAATAGCGGTATGATTGATTTCAAAATTGTTTTGTTGAATTAAACAGGCAGGCGCACCACCAACACCAATGTAAATACCTACAATTGTTGGTTCGAAAACATTTTCATTGTTTATAGTGCCTTGCAAAAAATCAGCCGCATAAATGCCTACCCAACAATCATTAAACGAATTGTTTTGCACACCTATTGTTGTTACGCGGGCAAATGGGTCACCACCAATATACGAAGCATTTATAAATAAAATGCCTTTTTTCATTGCCACAAAATTATTGCTTTGAATATTTAATGTGTATGTGCCAGTAACAACAAAAGCGTCAAAGCCTTGAAACATACATCCGCTTATTGTTTTTACTGCTTTAAATCCGTAATAAATACAAGTATCGGCGTTAAAAGAAATTGACCCTGCAAGAGAAATATCGGCTGCAACTCCAAAAGTTTGCATCCACTGCGCGTAATCTTTTTCCCAAAATCCTGTGCCGTTAAGTTTATCTGTTGGGTCATTTGCACAAATATTGTTTGGGGTGCTTGTTCTGTTGCCTTTCCAAACTCTTGCGCCATAAAGTCGTTTTACATCAGGTCTTGTTACAGCCGAATCATAAGACGCACCCGCATCTGTTGCATTCCAATATGAAGATTTATCGGATATAAAACCAATGTTTTTAATATCAACAGCATAAAATTCTGTTGTTGAAACATAAGTTCTAAACCCTTTTCCTTCAGCAAAAACAATTTGGCTATTGTTCATGCCATGACCAATGGTATCTGCTTTAATTATTAGATTATCTGAACAATAATAAATACCAGCAGGAAGTTCTGCCAATTGCCCAAGTTGAAATGCCGCGTCTTGCCATGCTTGCAAAGCAGCAAAATCGTCCGTTGTGCCGTCACCAACAGCACCGTAATCCAACGCATTGACGGTAGCACCATCAATCATTGAATATGTTACTTTTGTCAAAGACATAACTTTTCCTTTTTAAACTTGATACGTTGAGCCAAACGCAAATATAGATGAGTTTGTAAAATTAGCATCAGTTATTTGCTGTCTAGTAGTTGTCTGTTGAACCATCGGATATATGTCTGTTGCAAAAGGTACAGAAAAAATAGCGCCATTTGCCGTAAGAGATTGCATGGACGCGACGGGGTCAATCACGTTTAAAGTTGCCCATTGATCTTTTACTGTAAAAGGCAATCCAGATATTAAAGCGCCTCCAACTGATGAGCCTTTAGACGTTAGTGAAATTAATCCCCAAACAGTAACCGTATTACCGACTTTAGTATATGTGCCTGTAAAAGTGCCTGTTATACCAACAGCAGCGCCACCAAACGTCAATGCTGGCGTCCATGTGCCTTCCTCGTAATCGTCCAGCAACTCGCTGGTCATGCCAGCGGCTTGACCGTCAGCAGAAAAATCAATGCCTTTGCCTGATGTGCCGATTACCAAATTGCCAGTGGATAACGTAACGTCACCCACCAAAGTTGGAGTAGTAATACTTGGATTGGTTGAAAATACTAAATTAGTGCTAGTAGTACCGGTTGCGCCCGATGCGGTGTAACCAGTAATGTTGTTGAAAGCAGCAATGCCAGCAGTTCCAGTTCCAATGCCACCTCGCGCAACAGCCAATGTTCCCGTCCAACCCAAAGTAAGCGAAGCGGCATTTAACAATGCCGTCGCTGCGCTACCACCAAGGGTTAACGTTACATTAGTGTCGTCAGTTTTGGTTAATGCCGCGGGGGAGTTCCACTGCGGGGCTGTTCCTGATGATCCAAGCCATTGACCCGATGCACCAATTGTTAACTTAGATAGGGTTGTGCCGCTCACGTAATACAGCAAATCGCCTGCGGCATACGAAGTCAGCCCTGTTCCGCCAGCGGTGGTGGGGGTTATTTTCCAACCGATAACCTGGACGCTGTTTGAATTATCTTTATAAAACAACTTGCCGTCGGTGATGTTGATGGCAAGTTCCGACCCCAACGTGCTGTTGGTTAAGTTTCCAGCCGACGGCGCTTGGGACGCTGTGCTGCTGCTGTAAATTAAAATTGGGGTGTATCCGGTTTGAGCCATGTTTACACAATTCCAGTAATTAAACCGTTTGTAACGGTTATAGTTTTTCCGTCTTGGCTAGTAAAAGTCCCCGTCGCGCCACCAATTGAATTGTTTAATTGTGAAGTCGTAAATTTGACATTAGCCCCAACGTGCAAACCCGACACAAACGTAATGGTGTCGCTGTCGGTTTCAACGTAGGCGTACTGGGCGCCAGGCCCGTACTGATTAACCCCGTCAACAAATACCGACAGGCTGTTCGTGCCTGGCAGGTATTGCATGGTCGCTAAATTAAACACAGTTTGGCCAGCGGTAGCAGTCTGAATTTCTTGTTCATTAGTGAAATTGACAAAATTACTGTTAATTCCTACTAAATTGTCATAAGTGCCAATCAGGTTATTGACAGAATCCTGAACCACAAATTTGTAGGTAACGCCGTCGGTCAGCCAAATTTCACCACTTGGCACTCGACCAGCGCCGTCAAGAATGATCGGATTGGTGTGGGCAATTGTGCCGCTGCTGTTGGTGTAGGTAGCCGCGGGTGTGGTCGTGCCAGCCAGGTAGGTAAAAATCTTCCCACCGGCCAACGGGTCGCCGTTATCATTAAACAGTTGTCCGGCAACGCCGTAAACAGGGGAAAGGTTGACTGCCATATTTATTCCTCGATCTTAGGGGTAAACACTTGGGGCATCCATGGCAACAATGTTTCATGTTGCGTGGCCAAGGTTTTAAGTTGTTCGGCCAATCGCTTTTCAATCATGTCGCCGGTTTCTGATTTGATCCAGCCAACAATCATGTCTTCGGTGACGTCAGCAAACGGCACAGTCATTTTGGGTTCTTGGAAAAACCATGTGCCTTCGGTGTCCACCGCCAGGTTTTTTTCCGTGGCGCGGGCCTCATACTTGGCCTGTGTGATTAGGCCATTCTGGGCTTTGACGCTCAAAATTTTCCAAGTTGTCTTCAAAATGCACCCCCGCCGATACCGCCCGTTGGGGTCAAAACGCCCGTGGACGGGTTAAATTTTAGTTTAGTGCTGCTTACCTTGGCGGGCAAATTTCCGGTGGAATTAGTCACCCAAACAGGGTAGTAGTCAGCATTAGTGGAAGTATCGTCTGTTATGCCGATGTTTGCAGCATTTGTTGCGTTTGTTGCACTGCCCGCTGATCCGGCGCTGCCATCAATCGACACACCGGTCAGGGTTTGGCTGGCGCTGGCGCGGTTTAGCGCAATGGCCGTCGTGCCAACGTGCAACGTCGAATTGCCCAGGACGGTCGATGGGATCGTGCCGGTCAGTTCGCCCGCGGGCAATCCAGTCAGCCCTGAACCCAAACCAGCAAACGATGTAGCCGTCAGGGCGCCCGTCGATGGGTTGAATTGCAGTTTGGTGGACGATGCGTAAGTTGTCGTAAGGTTTCCTGTCGTTTGATTGGCCAGCAGCGGGTAGTACGTCGCATTCGTTGTGGTGTCGTCGGTCACCGTCGCGTAGGCGACAGGCGTCACCCAAGACGGGGCGCTGGTTCCATTTGACTGCAACACCTTGCCCGCATCCCCAGCAGCGGACGCCAAAAACGTCGTTGTACCGGCGCCGGATTGGTAGGGGATACTAGCGGCTGCACCGCCCGCTAAATTCGTCGCTGTGGTCGCGCTAGTGGCGCTGGTGGCGCTTCCAACCGTAACAGTGGCCGGATCAGTCCATTGGGGGGCGCTGGCCCCCGCGGTCATTAGGTAGGTTGACGCCCCAAGGCCCAGGAACGTAGTAGCGCCGGAACCTGTTTGGTACGGGACACTGCCCGCGGCTCCAGCGGCAAGGTTTGTGGCCGTGGTGGCTGTGGTGGCGCTGCCCGCTGATCCCGCCGTGGCTGCATAACTGACAGAAAGGTTTGCTGCTGGGACGTTTTCCCAGTATTGCGCCGTCGCGTTGTATTGGATAACGTCAAGGTTGTTAAGCGTTCCAAATTGGACGTTGCCATCCGTTCCCCCTAAAACCGACCCATAAGTAGGTCGGACAAACAAAATGCCATTGTTCGTGCCAACGTGAACCACCGCAGCCACCACCGCAATTGGATTTGGCGCTGCGGGTTTATTTTTGGTCAGCCCACCGGTGACAGCGGGGTTGTAATACAGGATGTCACCTTGCACCCAGTTTTCAGCGCCGCCGGTGGTATTGATTTGTTTGACTTCGCCAAATTGCGTAACAAAAATCCAATCGTTATTGCCACCCGATTCGTCAGCCACGCCCAAAATGTAGTTAGCCTGGTCAACGGTCAGCCCTGTGGCCGCAGCGCCACGCAAACCGCCCGATGCTCCAATAGTTCCAGCAAACGCAACAACTTGACCTTTGGTAATGCTACCAACGCAACGAACACGATAAAAAAGTTCTTCGCCAATATGTTGAACCACATTGCCATTCATTTGAAAAACAAGGGTTTCAAATTGATTGGTTTTGTCGTAATACAACCGGCCAGTTGAATCGGTAACCGTCGCGTTAGGGTCAAATTGAATGTATGTCGGGCTGGCAATCGCGCCCGTAATGGCCGACATACTGGTTATGTCGTTGTTCGCACCCAGGACAGCAGCCGACAGGTTTAACCTGGCGCCCGCGGCGTCCGATGCGCCCGTACCGCCATGCAACACGGCCACGTCAGTGGCGGCCCATTCGCCCGTTCCGATGGTTCCCAGCGTTGTGATGCTGGTTTGGCCAGGATAGGTCGTCGAAATGCGTAGGCCGCTGCTGGTGACGTCCAGCGTCGTGCCGTTCAGTTTGACGGAAAACTGGTTTGACAGCAGTTGCAGCCCGTCGCCCGCCGTGTACGTTCCCGCCCCCGAAAACTGCGTCCAGGGCATATTGGTCACGCCAATTGTGCCAGTCGGCCCAGCGGTGGTCACCCAGCCGGTCGCCGATAGGGTCACGCCGTCTTCAATGAACGTGAACGAGCCAGGCACTTCGGCCCACACATTCATGTCCGCGGTGCGCGTCCAGCCACTTGATGCGGCTGCGTAAATGCCGTTTTCGGCCAGGTTGGTCTGATTCTTAACCAGGATGCGGTCGCCCGCGGTCAGGGTCGATCCCCAGTCACCATTGGCCTGGGTGGCCAACCCCGACAGCGTAATGTTGCCGGTGGTGGTGTAAAGACACGACGCTTTAATGTCCAGGCCTTGCGCTACGCTGTCCACGTAGGCCTTGTTGGCCACATCGGTGTCAGCAGTCGGGGTTGCAGCCACTTGGGCGGCGGTAAAGTAGCCCGCTGCGGGGGCGTTTCCACCAATAATCGACGAATCAATCGTCGAATTTGTAATGGTTAACCCTGATTGGATCGGGCTAATTGGGGCAAAAAACGGCGTTCCAGCAGGGCCAACAAAATATTGAATGGCAAACGTCGGTTCAGGATCAAATACGCCCTGAACCGGAACGATGTTAATGGTCTGCTGGTTGGCGACCTGATTGGTCATGGTTTACCCCGCGGCCAACGGTGTCACATATACGTCGCCATTGACGGCACTACCGACAAGCGATACAAAAAAGTTATTGCGCGGGGCCGGTACAACGATGGGATAAATCATGTTGGGCGGCAGCACGACGCCAGGCGTCGATGCGGTGGTCAGCGGGATCACCGGTGCGGGTGTGGCCCCTGAAGTCGTACCCAGGCTGACTGAAACGGTGGCCGTTCCAATGTTAATCAGCGCGACGTAGTTGTTTTCAACGTTGGTGTTGGGCTTGATTTCAAGGGGGGTAGTGGCACTGGTCGCAACAGTAATGCGACTTGTCGGGCCATTGGGTCTGAAATTAGGCAGCATAGGTTTCCCCTTTCGTTACGAAATTATAGGCTTTCAAAGCAAAAAAGCCACCCCTTTTGGGGGCGGCCTTCCCTGTTCATTACATCATTGCCGATTAAGACAAGAATGTTAGGTCATAGCCATAAATGAACACGTCGGCGGTGGCCGCTGCACCTTGCACGGTCGTGCAACGGATGTACAACTGATCCACGTCGATTGCGTCGGTGGAAGTTGCAGCCGTCACGACGACCTTGGCGCTGCTGCTGTTGCCGGATAGCGCATAGGCAGTCTTAACTGCTGTGCCAGTTGCGCCAGGGCCGGTGTAAACAGCCATTTGTGCGGTGTTAAGGTCAACGCTGGCGTTGGCCACAATGATGGATTGAACGCTAACGTTGCCGCTGTCATTCACCATCTTTGCAACCGTATCACCTACGGCGTTAAGGTTCACACCCTGGGCGCTGGCCAACAGGCGCAATGCCTGGTTCGTGGCTAGGTTTGAAGGGTGATTGGTTTGGGTACTTGCTGGGCCTGGATTTGCCATGATAGTTTCCTTTCAATAAGTTGCAATAGGGGGACAGATTCGGCGGTTCGACTGGGCTGGGGTGAAAACGGAAAAACCCCCAGCATCCCGCATCCTCTTATGTCCGTTTAACGTCCCCCTTTATTTAAGCAGCGACGCGGCAAGCGAGTTCCTGGTACAACGGCGCCCAACCGTACAGCACATCCAAACGAGTTGGGATGCTGTCGTTGTTAATCGTGTACTGACGAACCACGCGGATCGACAAGCCAAGTTCCTTATCGGACGCACGGCCAGCGAAATGAACACCGTCAGGCAATTCAAGGTCAGCAGTCGCAAGCGTGAACGCATTGCGGTGCATGATGATGTTTTGCGGGCTGACAGTGCCAGTTGCCGACGTACCGATGCTGAACGGGGTAACCGTTGCAGTAGCGGAAGTCGTAGGAATGGTCACGTTTTGGAATTGACCAGCGGTGATGATTGCCGGAACCACAGTCACCTGCATCGTGGACGAACCGGAACCGGTAACAGTGGATTGAACCACGAAGTTACGCAGTTTGTTCGAACCGTATGCCTGGCGGTTTTGTGGGTTAACAGCAAACACGTTGGCGATTTGGATTACGTCGCCCTGGTTCAGCGTCAAACCGGCGCTGTGGGTCAGGGTGATGGTGGACGAAGACGCCCAGCCAGTTGCAATGCCAATGCTTTGGGTGTTGGCGGTCAATGTACCAGCAGTCGTAGTCCAGGCGCCAAAAGTCTGCGCCACCACGTTCTGATCCATTTTCCAGTTCATACCACCGGAATCACGGCCCATCAAGCCTTTTTGATACTGCTCACTGACGGCCGACTGGGGGTTGAACAGGCCTTTGAGGCTGTCAACGATAGTGGCGCTGGTGAACGGTTCAACGATACATGAACGGCGGCCATCGCGGGGTGCGCCTTCAGAATCAAGGTATGCACCGGCGGTCAGGTACGTGATAAGACCGGTCGGGGGCGTTCCAGCCGTACCAACGATGTTGGCGGTGCTGTTTTTAGCCATAACCAAACCGTCGCGGTCGATCTTGTTGGCGATAGCAGCAACGGCGGGCTTCAGCACTCGGTCGCTGAACATATCCAACGAAAGGGCCAGGTCTTGTGTCGTGAATTGAGTATCGACGTGGAATTGCGTCGAAAGGGTCACGGGGACGCTGGTTTCGTTGAAGTCTTCAACGTTCAAGGCTGGGCCAGTCGTGCCGATAAAGCGGCCAGGACGACGGACGTTCAGGGTGTTACCAATTTTGGCGCCGACAACTGCGAATTGATCGTCATATTCGCGGTTAACTTCGCTTGAAAAGGTCAGTTCGTTTTCCAAGACCATCAACGCTTCGTTGGTGATCTTGCTAATGGTAAGCAAATTGTTGGACATGATAGTTCCTTAAAAAGGGTTAAATGTCAGCGGATTTTCCTAGCCAGGCGGGCGGCTTTCCACTGCTGATAGGTTCCATGAAAATTGCCATCGGCATCCAGGTTCCCGTCAGTCGTGCTGACCGCACCGCGCAGCGGCGTAATCGGCGCTGGCGCTTTTGACTTCCCAACAACAGGCTTCACTTCCGGTTCGCTTGCTTTTGCGGCCTTTTCAAATCGGGCCTCAATTTTTCCAATCTCACGGACGGCGGACACCACTGACATATCGGCCAACTTTTTTGCAAACTCGGCGTTTTCAGCCAGGTAATACAAAATCTGTGGGCCATTCTCTGATTCAATGATTGCATCGCGCACTGGGTCAGAAACCCTGACGTCGCTGCTTTGCACCATGTCATCAAAGTCGGGTAGGTCGTTTTTGGCTGCGTTCACGCGGTCAGCCCAGGCTTTAAATTTCTGTTCCTGTACTTCCGCGGCCTTGCGGGCCTTTTCTTCCCTGTCCCGTTCAATCAGTTTCTTTTCAGCGGTATGTTCGGCCAACGCTTTCGCGTATTCGTACATATCGTTGAATTGTTCCGGCCTGGGTTCCTCGCCAACTTCATCGTCCGGCTGTTGTGCCGGTGGTGCGACTTTGGCTTCCAGTTCCTTCAGCCTGGCTTCCAGAGATTCCCTTGCTTCACGTTCGCGGCGGGCTTCTTCGCGGGCCGCTTCACGTTGCTTGGTTATCTCAGAAAACCGCCTTTCCAACTTCGGATTGGGCTTGCGTTCCTTCTGATCCTCTGTTGCTGTCGCGTCCTTCCCTTCCCCATCCTGTCCACTCTGATCTGCCTCGGCATCCGGCTCGGAAGCGGCGCTGTTTGCGTCTTCGCTATCCGCCACGGGGGCTGGCTTTGTATCAACTAGACCAAGTTTTTGGGCCGTGAATTCCGCTAAAGTTTCGCTTGTTACCACATTGGCAGCAAGTCTTTCCTGCACTTCCGACATAGGTTCCCCTAAGAATCAACCCGATGTAAACCCATCGGTAGGTTTGGGTTATTGTCAACCCGTATTACATCAAAGTCAACAATCCGTTGCGTCCGCCCATTCAGGCAGTGTTTTTAAATGCATATAGGCTTGTTTTATAAAATTTGGTGCATTGTCTTCAACTGACAACGGCACGCCATATTGTTTTTTAATGCTTTGATTATCACCCTTGCATTCAACAATAATTCGACCAGATTGTTTGTCGGCAGAAATATTGGTTATTTTGCAATAAGCCAAAAAAGATGATTTTTGTTTACCCAGTTTTTGTTCACCGTGCGGAAAACGAATAAACGCCTCACCTTCGATTTCAATGATTTTGCGTAGTGCCATGATTTAGTCCTTTACTGTGGTTGCATAGGTTGGCCCATCGGCTGCGCCATCGCGCCCATTTCAGGGGCCATAGGCATCGGCTGTGGTGCGGTTTGGGCCAGCAATTCCTGGCCAGCCTGAATGAATGGGTTGCCGGTTTGGTTAACTTCCATTTCCGCAAATGCGGCGGCTTCCTTTTGTTCCTGGTTGCGCCGTTCAATTTCAGCGGCCAACATTTCAGGCGGCAATCCGCCTAGGATCAACTTCACCAGGGTGTCCAGTTCCATCTTGTTTTGGTCGGTCACGGCCTTTATGTTGGTCTGATTGACCTTGGCCTCGTTGATGGTGTCGGTGTTGTAAGCGCGGCTAATGACGTCCATCAACTTGCGACGATTTTGGCCTTCTTCCTTGATTTGCGCTATTTGGCCACGGTTGTTGAGTTCCAACTGCATGGCAATCATCTTTTGTTCCATGTCCGCAATGGCTTTTTGGGCTTGTAACAATTGCATTTGGATTTGCGGCGGCACGTCTGACTGTTCGTCAATTTGCGACAGCGGGTTCATGGCTGCCAGGCGGTCGGCAATAATGTCCGCGCCTGGGAAGTCCATGTTGCGGAACAGCAAATCGCCCGCGGCCTGAAACACCTGCTGGTCGGCCATCAAGGGCAACATAGTTTGAACGGCTTGTTCGCGCTTGCTGTTGTAGCCTGGGCCGGTGTCCATTACCACGTCATACAGGCCAACGGTTACGTCATTCATCACCTCACCAGTGGCTTCCATTTGGTTAATGGTCACCAGGTCAGGTTTGCCGTCAACGCCAATGATTCGCAACACGCGTTGTGTATCGTAAATCTTTGGAATCAAGTCCAGGATGATTTTGCCCGTTTGCTTAATGCTGCGGGTCATGTTGTCGTAAAAGTGAAAGTTCGACAGGTCAACTTGCATTTGTTGACCCTGCAACGCCTTGCCTGAAATGTTGCCTGGCAATTCCTGGGATGGGTCAAATATGCCCAGCACCGTTTTCAAGTCATTGGCAATGGCTTCGGCGGCCACCATAATTCCGGCCGGTGGCGGTTCAGGCTGAATGCGCGACGGAACGGGGGCGGGAACGCCCTCAATGTCTTTTTGCTTGTACCGCAACACTGGCGTTGACTTGATGTTGGCCATCGCCCATTCGGATTCGTGGCCTTCGTCTTGACCTTCAGCCAGCAGCCACTTGGGTTTGGGCGCCAGGGCAATGCTTTCGGTCATGCTGGTGCGCCAAAAGTTGTACATCCGCTGGGGGTCTTTGGCAAACCGCACCAGGCCGTACTTTTTACGCTTGCCCTCAACAATCACCTGGGCGCCATAGCACGGGATAATCGGAATCCACTTGCCTGGCCAGTCGCGTTCCTCTAACACTTCCATGGCGGTCAACTTGCACCACTTGACCTTTTTGCGGAACGACGGACGGCTGTCCATAATGGTGATATTGCTGGCGGCCAGCAATTCTTCGCTGGGCAGTTCGTCTTCAAAAACCTTGGTTCCATCGGACAGCATGACTAGGGTGGCTTTTTCGCGCTCGATATACCAGTATTCGGCAATGCGTATGTCTTCCTTTGTCACCCATTCGGCGGTCACATCACCCGTTGCGCGGGCGTTGAAGTTCGCGCCGTCGTCAGCGCCAGGGTAGGCCTTACGGAAGGCTTCCTTCGACATGACTGTTGCAATTAAGCAACGTTCAGCGTCCGACCCGTCGGGGGCCACGCTGTTGGGGTCAAAGTAAACCGAAAACGGGTCGTCAATCGGTTCAATATAAAGTTCCTGGTCAAAACTGTCTTCGGAAATGTAATCCGACGTCACACGCCAGTAACCCCAGCCCATTTTGACAGCGTACTCAAACGCGGTGTCATAGGCGGTGTCGGCGTTGGAATTGACTTCAATGTGGCGGGTGATCCCTTCAATCACTTGGGCAAGTTTCATGTCGCCTTCGTTGTTGACGGGGTGTACCTTGATGCGGGGGCGCTGCTGGCGCTGCTGGTTGGTGACCTGGCGCACATAGGCGTCGATCTTGTTGATGGTCAGGCAAGGGCGGGCTTCCAGGTTGCGGCTGTTTTGAATCTCGACTGGCCATTGGTCACCGGCGGAAAACTTCAAATCACCCAGGGCTTCGGCTCGGTTTTGACTGTCCGCTTCGCCCACCAGGCGCAGAAATTTAATCGCATCACCTATGCGGCCGTCGTAGTCAGTGTCCTGATCTGCCATGTTTTGTCCTTTCAACTCATCCAATTGCCAGCAGTAGCCACAATCGGCCGCTTTCTGAGTTTGGCTGGTTCCTTAATCATTAAACCAATGTATCGGAATCCATCGGCCCCGTGTGAATATTGGTCATGCAGCGGTTGTTTGCTGAATTGGCCGGTTTCAGGGTCAACTTCATACCGGTAATGGCGAAGACAGTTTAATCCATCCGCCGTGTTTTCGCGATCAAAATAGCAGTTCGGGAATATCGTGCGGGCGGCGTTGATTGAATCCACGACCGGCACACGTTCCAGGATGCGGGTTTTGAATCCCGCGTTTCGCACAATGTCTTCAATCGACCGACCCGACGCGGCCAGGGTCTTTGACTGCGCGTCATGGGGCAACCAAATGGTGTCGTACACATACCCGTAGGTCTGAAGTTGCGCCAAGTAACTGGTCATGGTGCGCTGGCTGTCTTCAAAGTAGCGGATCAGGTGGGTTTCCATGCCCACAAACTGCACGAACCACCAGGCGGTAGCGTCAGCCCAGCCCAGGTCACACACCGCATGAACGGGCTTGGTCGGGTCATACGGAACCTTGGTGATCCGGTCTTCCGCTTCGGCCCGCTGCATTTCGTTGGCAAAAATGGCCCCGTCGATGGTCTGACGGCACATCCCTTCCCATACCTGGTTGTAGGCTTGCAAGTCCCTGGCCTTCAGCGATTCCATTTCCAACCGCAGCGTTTCAGGGAACCATGGGTTGTCGTAGTAGTTGATCTTGATGCTGATACAGTCCCGCGGCGGCTTGACCACAAACCGTTGGTACGTTTCGTCGGTTTCCAGTTCGGGGTTGAACGACACCCAAATTTCTGACCCTTCCTTACGGATAGTCGGGATCAAAATGTTCCAGGATATGCGGCTAACCGTTTGCGCTTCCTCGACCCAGCACACGTCCACACCTTCAAACGACTTGATGTTGGTCGGGTTGTTTTTCAGGCCAATGAATGCAAACTCAGTCCCGTTGGCCCCGCGGATCGACGCCTGGGTGATTTCATAGAATCCCAACAGGCCAAGGGCTTCGATTTGGTCACACAGCAGTTTGTGAACGGAATCCTTGATGCTGGTCTGATACTCACGGGCGCACAGGATACGCATGGGCTTTTTCGCCCCCAGGATCAATAACGCCCTGGCAATGCCCCACGACTTCGCGCCACCGCGCCCGCCGTACAGCACTTTGTAGCGGCTTTTCCTGAACAGGCCTTCCAGTTTGACTGGGAATTGCGCTTGGGCAATGGCCTGGTCAATGTTCGGTTTCGCGCTCTGATCCATCGGGGTTCACAAACATGACCTGAATTCCCGCCAGGGGGGCGCCGTCCTTTCCGGTGATTTCCTGTTCGATCTTGTCGCGCCAGCCCAGGACATTCTTTGCCGTAAATATTGCGAACGTGCTGTTGTACGCGCCAGCCAGGGTTCCTTCTACCAGGTTGGCTTGCTGCAAATCCTTGGCCTTTTTATAGGCGTAAGAAAATGTTGGATTCCGCAGCGCACCATTGGCGTCTTTGGCCGTGGCCCAGTCGTGCAATGTCTCAGTAGTAACCCCTATATTGGCAGCGAATCGCGACAAGGTGGGAAACATGGCCGGTACTATCTTTTCGACCTGGTTACCATCCTTGTCGTGGGTGGTGACTGTTTTGATTGGGGGCTGGCTAAAATACTCCAACAGCATAACCACGAATTCCTCGCGGTATTTGGTTGGTCTGCCTGGGTTTTTGGTGACGGTTTCCCCTTCACCGGTAATGGTGACGGTTGGGGGCTGCTTTGCTTTTCGCCCCCGCTTTTTGACGGGTGCGGCGTCCATCATTTCTTGCCTTTGGGCTTGGCCGCTTCCCGTTTGACCGAATAAGCAATGGCCACCGCTTGTTTGGGTGGCTTACCGGCTTTGATTTCGGCCTTGATGTTTTTCTCGAATGCCTTTTTACTCGTTGATTTGGTCAGCGGCATTTAATTCCCCTTCAGGTTTGGCCATAGCCTTGGATGTTTCATCGGCAATTAGGCGGTTGTATTCCTGGACGGCTCCGCTGATCTGTAACAACACACTTTCATGCTGCTTCGCCAGTTCTTGCAGTTCAGCCAGGCGTTTTTGCATTTGTTCAAGGTTCATTTTTTTGCTCTCTTGGCGCTTTGTTTGAAGGCTTTGGCCGTGGGGGCGCCTTTGTCCCCAGGGCTTCGCATACGTTCGGGAGTCTTCCCAGCGGCCTTTTGACGTTCGATTCGCTCACGCTTGGCGTGAATGTTTGCGTACATTCCTTTGGCCATTAGTGATTACCCTCACCACATTGGCTGTCCAGGCCTTTGGCGACCTGGGCTTCCAATTCTTTAATCCTGGCCTGAAGTTCCTGGTTAATGCGAGAAAAACCGGCTGCTTCAATCATGGCTTTATCTCGCTGGCTTTCCAACATTTCCACCAAACATTGCACTTCAGGATCAGGGTGTTTCAACATATTACGACGCAGCGGTGGCCAACAAAATCCAGTAAGGCGTACCGTCGGACGCAACGATCTTGATACTCTTGGCAGCCGTGCCAGCCGTTGCCGTCACGATACCAGCCGGTACGTTCAACAGGTTGGTCATTTTGGCTGTGCCGGATTCAGTGAATCGAATAAACGCAGCCGAACCAGGCAAAGTCACGCCTGACGCAAAGTCAGTATCGACCTGGATTGCAGCCAAAGTACCGCCAGGGCTGTTAACAGCCGAACCCAGCGTGAAACGGGCAGCGTTGGCAGCACCGCTAATCGAACCGCCGGTGTTAACCGACAGGCTGATATGGGCGCCGTTTGTGGTTTGGCCCGAACCCTGGGCGGCGGCCACGGTCGAAAATGCGCGTAGGGTTTCACCAGCGCCAGCACCAGTAAAGTTCGTGCGGGCATAAATAGCCCGCATATCGCCGGACGCATGGCTGGCAGTTACATAAAATTGGTTAACGCTTTGTGCAGTTGCAGCAACGATGGGGTTGCTTGATGCACCAGCGTCCACGCCACCAGCAAAACTGGCAGCACCGGTTACTTCGATTGAATCAAATTGTGGGTCAGCATAAGCGACGCCGATTGCTTTGGTATTGGGCATGATAGTTCCTTTCAACAGTTCCAGTTTTTCAATGCTGCCTTAGCCCGTTCGGCGGGGCCTTTCGCCTTTTTTACCACCCCTTCCATTCTCGCGCAAAAGGATGCTTTTCGTCCAGCATCGGCTTTTGTCTTTGGGTTTGGTGCTGGCGGCTTAAGATTTGCGTTGTTTTTGGCGTTGTATTCAGCCCGACCCTTGGCGGTCATTCCCGCGCCCTGTTCCGTCGGTTTGTAATTCCGATCCTTGCCAGTGGTCGTGCGGGCAATGGGTTTATTGGTCGTCTTTGCCATTAGTCAGGCTCCACAATCGCGCAAATGTCGGCTTCCTGAATGATTTGGTAGTCCTGGCCGTCGAATTCCTGGACGGGCCAATCCAAATAGGTTCCGTTTCCGTACTTGATAAAGTCGCCGACCTTCGCCTCATAGACATTAGGGCCGACTGCAACAATCGTACCTTCATTCATTTTCTCACTGTTGATGGTGAAAATAATGTCGGACAACTTGCGTACTTGGGGGCGTACCACCACGCGGTCTTTAAGCGGACGGATCGGACATGACATTTTTTGGCTTCCTACCAGGCTTTTTAGGTTCCACTTGCGGCTGAATGTCCGCAACAGGAACCATCTTGACGGCGGCGGGCTGGTGTTCGCCACACCAGTCCATTTCGTGTTTGTTTTCGGTCTTCGGGTAGCGACGGCACAAACCCATCAACTGCGCCCCGTTCCAAAACCGACAGTTGTTGCAACGAATATCGCTCATAAGACCTTTTTCCCGCTACGCATGGCGGTGTTCAGTGCAGCAGCCATTTCATCGGCAATTGAACGCACTTTCTTTTCGTGCATCCGCTTCATACGATGTTCAGCGGGCGTTGCCTCGCGTCCCTTCGTAGATGGCTTGACTGATTTTTCCTGATCGGTATGCATTTTCGAGTACATCGTTTAACCCCTTCCTGACAACAGTATGGTCAAATTTAGGCAACTTGTCAAGACCGCTTACAACGGTGGCGTTGCCTGGGCCGCGGCTGTTATCAATGACCATCATGTGAAAGCGGTGGTCGTCGCCGTACTTTTCTTGCAACCGTTCCATCACTTCACGCGATCCGGCGTGGGTTTTGAAATGCTCGTCAATCGGCACAGTGCGGCCGGTTCCCAGTTCGGCTTCCATGCGGCTGGCGCGTTTTAATGCGCCGTTTTCCATGGCTTCCACAGGGTCGCGGTATGTGTACACAATGCCGATGTTGCGGCCCGCTTTCAAGGCTTGCTGAATCTTTTTGTCGGCGGAATCAAACGTGTTCATGTTGGTGTCGTACACGATTTCCGCGTTGCGGATGTTGTTTGACACCTTGGCGGCTTCCTGAAGGCCGGTCGTTTTGCCCGCCCCCGTGCCACCAGCCGTGAACAGCACCATGTTTTCTTTGCCAGGCGGCGTGTCTTGCGACAATTTTTCCGCGTACATTTGCTTGACAAATGCGGACGCCGGTTCATGCACGTCGGCCGACCTGGTGCGATCCATGCGGTATTCGGGGGACATTTCGCGGGCGTCGTCCGTGTTCAAGATGCGCCCACCGTCTGTTGACGGCAATGATGCGTATTCAGCGGCCAGGCCGGTGTAGTCATTCGACAGGCGGTCGAAGTACGCGGCTTCAATCGGATTGCCCGATTGGCCCACTTGGGGCAGCGTAGGCTGCGGAACAAGCGACGCCAGGGTTCCCTGGGTTGACGCGGCCTGGGGCTGCGCCTGTTGCTGCCCCGCCGCTGCTAGGTCAGCAAGCGGGATAGCCATTTATTTTTTTTGGTATGACTTGCGGTCGTGCGTGTAGCACATACCACTGTGGCGGCCGCCGTCAAATTCTTGATTTCTGCCAGTGGCGTCGGCTTTGCCCATCGCAACACCGTTAACCACTTTGCCGTGGCGCTCACCGGACATATCGCTTGCGGATGCGCCAGCAGGGGCTTTGGCCGATGTGCCATAACCAGCGGGCTGTTTGCTTGCGTTATCGTGTTTCATGGTTTTCCTTTCAGTCTAGGAATTTCAATTTGTACAACGTGGAACTAATCAGTTGACTAATTTCGTCAATGATATTCTGAATTTCAGAATCCTGGGGTAAATCCTGGCGGGATTCGTCAACAAATTTCTGAATCGACTTCAGGTACTTTACCGGATCAGTGCCGGAATGGTATTCGTCAGGGTATTTTTTGATCTTGCTGTACCGGCCTTGGTAGGCTTCGGCAAAATTGTCCACCAGGTCAACAATTCGGGTGTAATACCGACCCAGCGCCTTGTGCGCCGAAAACGAATCGGTGGACAGGTGCATGAAATGGGCTACGGTGCTGCTATGCAGCAAGGCAGCAATAAATTCGGCGGCTTCGTCATCCATAGCGGTCATCATAATGGAAAAAATGGGGGGCGAATAGCCCCCCGAACCTGATACACCAAGGAGACAACTACAAAGAAAAAAGCAGTTTCCATTTTTCCTCATCAGGTAGCGGTACGTCAATAGGCCATAACCCTCGTTCGACCAAAGTTTCCACAGTCTTACGATGCGCCAGCCACCAGGCTTGCTGCCTTTCCCGCTTTGACCACTTCGCCCCCTGGTCAATGTCGTAATGGCAGTACATACACAGCGCCGCTGTCAGGTTGTCGTCAGCCTTAATGCCCCGACCCTTTCCGCCACCCCAATTAGTGTGCGCTGCCTGAACCATGGTTCCCGACCCGCACAGTTGGCAGTCCAGGCTGGCCACCAACTTCAACAGTTTTTTGCTGCGGACGTAGGGGTGTTTCGGAATCATTCGTGCGACCTGACTGCCATGCGTTCGGTTGCCTGGCGGGTTCGCCAAATCTCAATTTCCAACCGCGACGCTTCCAGTTGCCATTTCAGGGTTTCCTCTGTTTCAACGGCCGCGGCCAATCCTTTTAAGACCCCGACGTATTCGGGATCGGCCAGGGCTTCCCGTTCCTGGGCGTTGGCCGCTTCCACGCCCATGGCCATGCAGTCCTTCATCAACATGGCCCGCTTGCTGCGCCTGAATTCTTCCAGGTAAACCCGCTGGGCTTTGGCCTGGCCATAAGCCGGTGCTAGTTCGCGGATTTGTTCGGCCGCGTCTTCAGGATTCACTCGTTTCTGCATAAATCGTTCCCCACTTTCAATAACCCAACCGCCCGCCAAGCGCTTTCAACGTCCGTCACAATGGCCACAGGGCCACCAGTCCAGGCCCCATGCCATTTCAACTGGTCTTCAGTCAATCGTCGCTCTGACGGCGGTTTACGGCCGTCCTTAACCTCGATAAGAATGGTTTTGCCCTGGTAACCCACCAGCAAGTCAGGGACGCCATGGCCAACTGCCGCCAAAGTCTGTACTGAAGCACCCACAGCGCGTAACGCTTTGACAATTTCGTTTTGGTTTTCATCAACTTTTGCCGCCCTTCGCATTTCGTTCCTTGTTCATGTCGTCAATCAACATTTGCAGCGCAGCCTGGCCACGTATCTTTTCGATCCGTTCCTTGGTTTCGCGCCACCAGGTATCCGCAGCCCGTGTGCCACGTTCCTTTCGGTGTAACACAAACCGTTTGATCCAGTAACGGGCTTCGCATATCCGCCGCCATTCCTCGCTGTACGTGTCCATAGTCGCCGGTGGCGACAAGGGCTGCTGTGATTTGTCCGTAGGTTGCAAATTTCCCGTCCTTTATGCCGTCCAGTATTGCCTGGGCCTCATTGCGCGTCATTGTCGTCCTTTGGTTTTTCGCACCGACGATGTGATTTTTGCCACGATTTCATCATGTCGGAAAACAAACCCATCGGCACAGGAAATGACATTGGGTAACTTTGTTTGCAATGCAAACATTCCATGACCTGTTTTTTCATGTTGAAAACAACGTGGGCATCTTTTGCTTTGGTCATTTTTAATCCACCCTTTTTTCTGGCGGATCACGAAACACCGGTTCGCGGTTTTCAGCGATTGCCAGCATCAATTCCATGCCGTTGTACATTCCGCCCATGTACGGGTCACTATCCCAGTTTCCATCCCGACCTTGCACATCTAAAACTTCCTTCATTTTGGTTAACGCGCTTGGTTCAAGTGTTGGGGCAACATACAACGGCTGCCAGTTGGCCAAGTCTTTACGCAAAAACCCGCCGGTGCATATTTCGGCGGTTTCCGTGTTGATCCAGGCCACCGGTTTTTGTTTTTCTGCCTCTGCAATTGCGGCAAGCAAAAGTTCAATGGCCTTACAACGATTGGCTTCGCCATACGTGCCGTAATTTGCCTCACTAACAGGCATGGCTTTCAAAGCGGTTAGGGCTTGTTTCATTGATTCAACGCTCATTTTGGCATCCTCATTCCGGCAATCAGTTCCTTGATCTTTTGGCGGGCTTCCTCGCTGCGTCGCTTTTCTTCCTCGGTTTCGGCCTGGGTCTTTTGCTTTTCCAAGTGGAAGTTGGGCTTGTCAGGAATCCGCGGGCCTTCGTTCAGCAGTTTGGCAAACGCTAGGGCCGACGGTGGCCGGTCAGGGTTCATGTAGGTCAGGGCGTAATCCATCTTTGGCCGATAGGTCAGCCCAATGCCGCAAACTTCCTTCCAGGTCTGTCGAATCACATCGGCGTCAATGTTTTTCCAGTTGTTTTGGAAAGCAGCACCATAGACCGCGTTCATTTTGGTGAACACGTAGTCAAACCCCGTGTCGGGATCACAAAAGTCGTTTTGTTTCCACATTTGGAATTACCTCTACGGTTTCAGATTTCGCCCAAAATGGCTTGTTTTCCTTCGGCGTTGCTAACCCCCTGGTCAGTTTGTGCATTTGCTCACGGGCGCGTTCGGATTCGGTTTGTTTTTCAATGACCCAGGACGCTTTGAACCCTGTCCAACCGCGGGCAGCCATTTCGGTCATGGCAGCATCCAATGACCAACCAGCCTTTTGGGCTTCGGCCATGATCCCATCTAATGCCCGCTGGGTAACTGGCGCTTTCTTTGCCCGCCTTAAAGTCAAAAACGCTTCCCAGGTTTCAGTACTAACGCCGTCAGGCGCAGCGACGACAGTCGCGCTTGTATTCTTTTTTATTGGTTTATGGTTATTGGTTATTGGTTTATGGTTAGCATTGCCTTCGGATTGCGTTTCCGATGCGTTCGCATTGCGTTTGCACCAACGTGATTCGGCTGAAACCCGCGCCTTTGCTGACTTTTCCCGATATTTTTCGATGTTCTTTTCACATCCCTTGTGAATCCATCCTTCGGGGGTCAAGAAAAAAAAGTTTTTCAGCACCGCCAAAACGGCCGCTTTTTCGTCCTTTGTGCGGGCGTTATGCGTTCGCATTACCACCGCAGTGTCGGGGCATAGCGGACGCTCGTTAAGGTAGTAGGTGTCGATTAACTGGCGGTAAACGCCATGTTCTAGCAACGTCAGGTGGAACGTGTCCCGCCGGTAGTCGCCTATGTTGAATGTGTAGTAGTGCAAATCAATCTCCATTGGTGCTGGCCTATCCGGTGGAAATTCCGGAGGGTCAGCCCCTTGTAAGGGGTTTAAAAACGGTCAGATAGACCAGCCCAATGAAGACTGACTTCTGACCCTCTATGCGCTTTCCACGGCGCCGACGGTCATTTTACTTCCTGAACCATTGTGGTTTCAAGGCCTTCAACTGCCAAAGTCGGGCCTGGGGAACCTGGTCGCCCCACTGGCTTATGGCCTGGCGTGTGATCCCCAGCAACTTGGCCAAGGCCATTGCCGATCCCGCTTTTTCAATTGCTTGTGCTTTGTCCATGTTGACATGGTAAGCCAACTTTCGTTTTTTTGCAACACCCCAAAAATATTTTGTAAGGGGCCTTGACATGATGCGTAAGCGGGCTTAACATTGAATTGTGGTTAATTGATAACGCCCTCACGGGTCTTTTAAGAAAGGAAGTTCAAAATGGCTCAATATTTCTCATGTGCAGAAACCGCCAAGTTGGTTCGCGCAGCACTCAAAGAATCGTTCCCTGGTGTCAAGTTCAGCGTCCGCAGCAGCGTGTACAGCGGCGGCGCCAGCATCAACGTCAGTTACGTTGACGGCCCCGAATACGGCCAGGTCAAGGCTGTCGTCGGGATGTTTGAAGGCAGTTACTTCGACGGCATGACCGACTACAAAGGCCTGAATTACAGCAGCATCGACGGCCAGGAAGTTCGGTTCGGCGCTGACTTTATCTTTGTCAATCGGTCGTTCAGTGTCGAATTGTTCACCAACCTGGTGGCCAATGCTTGCAAATACTACGGCTACGCCATGCCAGCAATTGCCCAGGGTTACAGCGGTGCTTACATTGCCGACAACATTGGGTACGACGAACAAAACCGCATCATGCAGAAAGTCAGCGAGTACAGCGCCGACGACACCAACCCCAGCGCCACGTTAGCGCGGATCGGTTTCCTGGGTGACGACGGTTACGGTTACGGCGCCGTTGGCCGTTTGGCAGCGTAAGGGGATGGCCATGAACAAGGAACCAAGCGATTTTCAAATCTTGTTGATGGCCATAGCAGCGGCGGCCGTGTTGTACCCGCTGCTGTGGTTGGCAATGGCTTTGTTTTGATGGGGGTGTGAAATGTTTGCTGACAAATACGAATTAGAAACCTGGGCTGGGCCTTCAATGGCCACAGTCATGGCAAGACAAAAGGCCGCTTTTGGTGGCGGCTGCAAGTGCGGAAAACTGCGTGATCCCGTTACCAAGTCCAGCGGGTCGCGTACCTGGTTGTCATGTTTGCGTTGCTTCGGCACGATTAAACAGTTGCCAGGTAAAGTAAATCGGGCTTACAATTGAACCATGCCGGAAACGGTCTTTTACGAAAGGTAGTGACATGAAACTCAAACTGTATGTTCCCAACGTGCCGCAAGTGCATCACATCCAGGCCCCACCGGCCAGCATCCTAGACCCCAATTTCAAATACATACCGGCGGCTAAAACCGACATACTCAAACGCTTTCGCGCTATGGGTTGGGTTCCGCCGTCAGAGAAACGGGGGGACGCATGAAAATGATTACCCTGGCCGCGCTGTGTGTGTTGGGTCTTATGGGCTGCACCAGCATGATGGGCGATTCCCTACCGCCCAACACCACCATCAACGCGCAACAACAAATGATCCTGGACAAACAGATTCATCCAATGTCGCGCAATGAAGTCATCACCGCCGTTACCGAATGCTCGTCAGCCGGTCTTCGCGCTGTGATGTTGTATGGCAAACGCAAAGTCAACAACTACACCACGGAAATTGTTGTGGACGTGACTTGCGCCCCCCGTTACTAAAAAGGAACCACCATGGAACAACAACCAACATTCAACAAAGTCGCGGCCGCACTGGTCAAGGCTCAAAAGGCTTTTGGCCCTGCGCTAAAGACCAGCACCAACCCGCATTTCCGCAGCCGTTACGCTGACCTGTCCGCGTGTGTCGAAGCGGTCATTGATGCGCTTAACGACCACGGCATTGCACTGACCCAGCGCGTCAGCCCATGCGACGACGGCGTGATTGTCGAAACCGTGTTTATTCACGAATCCGGCGAAATAATCAGTTGCGGCCCGTTGCACGTACCGGCCAGCAAACAGGACGCCCAGGGTTATGGTTCAGCACTGACCTATGCCCGCCGCTACTCGCTCATGGCCGCTTGCGGTATTGCACCTGAAGACGACGACGGCAACGCTGCCACGCGCCGCCAGCCCGTTGCGCCAGCAGTCCCAACGCCTGACATTACCGACCACCTGGCGGCCATTGAAGCCAGCGCCAACAGCGACGAAATGACCGCGGCATATAAGGCAGCATACGACGCTTGCCAGGGCAACCAGGCACTTCAGGCCAAAGTCATTGCAGCCAAAAAGGCCCGCATTGAACGTGCAAAGAAAGACAAACAAGCAAAGGAACAGTCAAATGAAACCAACCAATAAATTGCGTTTTGTTGAACGCGACGGCAAAAAAATACTTCAACAATGGTGGGAAATTGCAAACACCATCAACATGGGATTTGGCGACATAAACGTCACGCCACCTTACGGCGAATGGCGTGATGTATCAGTAGAAAAGGAAACACCAAATGAGTGACATGGAACAACGCACCGACGAATGGTACACAGCCCGCCTGGGCAAAGTCACGGCCAGCAGCCTGTACAAAGTGCTGGCCAAAACCAAAACGGGTTACGGGGCCGACCGCGGTAATTACATGACGCAATTAGTCCTGGAACGCGTGACCGGAAACAAGGCCGATTCGTACATGAACGCGTCAATGCAATGGGGCGTTGAACAGGAACCGTTCGCCAGGGCTGCGTATGAGGCCGCCAAGGGCGTGATGGTGGACGAAATAGCCTTTGTCCCACACCCCACCATCGAAATGGCTGGCGCGTCGCCTGACGGCCTGGTGGGCGACGACGGCATGGTGGAAATTAAATGCCCCGACAGCAAGACCGCCCTGGAATGCTGGCTGTCTGACAATCCGGTCGAAGCAAAATACTTTGCCCAAATGCAGTGGCAAATGCGTTGCGCGGATCGTGCCTGGTGCGATTACGTGGTGTTTGACCCACGTATGCCAACCAAGGCCCAACTGTTTGTCACTCGCGTTCAGCGCGACGACGCCTGGTTGGAAACCACGGAAGCGGAAGTCATTAAGTTTTTGGCGGAAGTTGACGCCAAGGTTGCAGCACTCAAACAAATCATAGGGGAATGAAATGTCGAAGGTAATTAAGGAAATTAGTTGCATCGTTGGCCAGTACACCAACGCCCAGGGCGAACAGAAAAACCGCTACCAGCGCATTGGGTCAATCATTGACACCAAAAACGGGCCGATGCTTAAACTGGACGTGATCCCGCTGCGCGAAGGGTCATGGGATGGTTGGGCATACATCAACGACCCAAAACCCAAGGAAGACCGCCCCCAGGCGCCACAGCGTGAATCGTATGGTTACGGCCCATCCGCCGACGACGACGATATTCCAGGGTTCTAATCATGCAACTTGATCTGTTTGGCAGCCCTGAAAAGTACCTGGCCAAACTTCGCCAAACCTGGCGTGACACCATCGAAAACGACGGGGGCTTTTGCCCTTGTTGTGATCGGTGGGGCAAGGTCAGCCCCCAGGGTATGTCGGAAACCATGGCGCTGGGGCTTTTGTGGCTTTCACGGGCCGATGCGGACGCTCACGGATGGGTAAACGTTCCCAACACGGCCCCGCGGTGGATGCTGCGCGGCAAAACCTACACCACCATGGCCAGGTGGGGCCTGGTCGAAAAGGGCGGGCGCGACGACCCCGCTAAAAAGTCCGACGGGATGTGGCGTGTCACTGAAAAGGGCTGGGCGTTTTTGCGCGGGCAAACCCCAATCCCCCAAAAGGTGTACTCGTACAACAATGTGATTCAGGGATACAGCGAAAACGTTGTGTATTTCCGTGACTGCTTTGGCAAACATTTTGATTACGAAGCGGTCATGGCTGACAACTTCAACTTAAATGCGATCAAACTTTAAATGCCCACCATGCAGCGGTGATTGTCGTCAAGGGCGCGACTGTCCAGCCCAGCGTCAAAACTGGGCGTTTTTTCACTGGCTGCTTACGTTAGTTCGAAGTGTGGCCCGTCGATAAACGGGCGACGACCTTGAGCGCGGCGTTCGTCAATGTAGGCATTCATGGCCGATTCCATCGTGCCTTGCCATTTGCGAATGTCGTTGACTTGCCAGGCTGCGCCCCATCGAATTGACACGTCAAACTCGATTGCCGCGGCTTTCATGGCGTCAGCAATGTCGTCGTATAGGTTTAGTTCCCACGACGCCCTGGGGCCAATGTAGGCCATCAAATCAACCGCTTTGCCTTCAACGTGTTTACCGCCCACGGCAATTTGGCTGGCGCCCTTGTTGAAATATTCCAGTTGCTTTTCGGGGGTGCGGACGCCTTCAATGACGCCAAAGTCCACCTTCGTGATTTCAATAGCCCGCTTGACGACTTTGACCAGGCGTTCATCAACGCCGACCAAGTTGTTTAACGAACGTTGGGATAATTTGAAAGTCATTTTTTCATCGCCTGTGTAATGGATGGGACAATCTTTTCAACGGATCGGCCAATGACGTAACCGCCCAGGCCAAGTTCCACAATAGACCACAACTTCAGGTATTCGCTTTCGGACAAATTTGGCGCTGCCCAACCAAACCACCTGGCCACAATCAGAATCACAAACGTCAGCATCGTCAACGGTCGCCAGTTGGCGGCCAGCCAGTGTTGGCTTGCGGCTTCGGTTTGAATGATTTTTGATGCGGCCTGTTCCAGTTCAGCCTGGGCAGCCAACAGTTGCCGCATGACTTCGGCTTCAGCCTTGGCTTTTTCCGCCGGATCGGGGAACAGGTTTCCAACCACTTTTCCCAAAATGGGAACCAACGACGGAATCAAGGCTTGAATCATGCGTTACCCCTTAATGTTTGAAAAACGACATAACATACCCCGCAGCGGCCGACGCGGCCGACACAATGGACATACCGACCCAAAAGCCACCACGGCCCTGGTTGGCCAGCGCCACCAGTTTTTCCAGGTTGCCTTCCATCTTGTCCATTTTCTTTTCCATGTCGTCGAATCTACGTTCATAGTCTTGAACCTTTTGCCACAACACACCATACTTGACAGGATCAATTCCTGATTCGTCAAACTGCGCCATCCTATTGCCCCTTTTTGCTAACGTCCTCTAAAGTTGAACCAGCACCAGGTTTTAGTGCTTTCTCAGCCTCTCGACGCTCACGCGCTGACCGAATCACTCGTCGGGCCTCGCTGCCAATCGGGTAGCCAAATGTTTTCAGCCCCATGATGTTGCCCGTCTGTTCCAGTCCGCCAGCAGCCTTGTTGGCCAGGTAGCCCACCAGCGTGTTGGAATTGTTGACAAACGATCCACGGGGTTGGAATTGCGTGTATGCAGCCACATTCCCCAGGGTACGCAACTGCAATTGACCTTCAGGATCAAAAATTACCTCAAAATTCTTTACATCGTCCAGTTTTTTCAGCGCCTTGTTGTAGTTGGCCTGGCTGAAATTGCCCTTGCCGTCCACAATACCGGCCTTGTCTGACAGCCAGTTAATCGTGCCAGCCTTCATGTGCTGGTGGGCCACCGAATCACGGCCCAGGGTGTCAACCATCGTGTTGATGTTTTTGTTGACGCCGTTAATCACAAACTTGTCGAAAAACTTGTCAGCCGGTACGGATTCGTCAATTGCCGCTTTGTAGGCTGGGTCTTTTTTCAGCGCATCAAAACGGGCTTTGGCGTGGCCGCGGGCCGTGTCAGCCAGCGGTTTAAGCGCAGCCGCTTCACCCTTCAACGGTAGATTTTCCAGGGCTTCGCGCACAATGCTGGCAGCCATGGCAGCGTTACCGTCGCCACTGCGTTCGGCCTTGCGGATTTCGGCGGCCAGGTTGGTACGCATGGCCTCGAATTGCTCAAACGTCATGGGTTCGCCATCTTTGAACCGATCCAACTGGCGTTTGATGGGGGCGGGCAAAAAGTCCGTCTTCAGTTTTTTGGCCAACGCCCGTTCAGCGTTCGTTGCCAACTGAACCCCGTCAACAGGGAATTGGCCACCGGCTGCGTCTTCCAGGGCTTTGTAAGCCGCTGTAATGTCCGCGCTTCGGGCGTCGTCCAGGGCTTTGTAGGCGTCAATAATCGACTGGCTGGATTCAATGGTTTTGGTAGCGTACACATCGGGCGCGACGCGCTCACGGATCAACGGCACGTTGTCCACCAACTGCTGATTTTGTTGATTGAACCGCTGGGCAAATTCGGGCTGGGTTCCGCGTAAATTTTGCTCACGCGACAACTTCACCACATCACCCGTGGCCTGGCCTTCCGTCAGGCGCACCGGTATGGGCAGCGAATCGCCTTCCAGGTGGCGCAGCACGACGGGGGCGTTGACCTTATCCAGCGGCATATTGCCGTACAACTGTTGGAATTCGGGTGTGGCCGTTTGCAATGCCTGGCGAATGATGGTGGCGTCCGGCACACCAGCAGCCCCGATGCTGGCGCGACCAGGCGCCGCGGTCACGGGCGCAGCCGGTGGGACAGCACCAGGCGCCCCCAATGTTGGGCGGGCGGTCGGCATGGTTGTTGTGCCAGGCGCAACCGCTTCCACAGCCCGCGTAACGCCGCGTTGCACTGGGGCGGGGGTAATGTCCTTGGCGGCCTCTAAAACCTTGCCACCGGCCGTTTTGGCAGCCTGGGTGACCATTCCCGCTTCAGTGCGAACCGTCTTGCTAAATGGCAGGGCGGTCGCGCCCAGTTCCATGTAGTACTGGACGTCAGATTTGGGCATACCGGTTTGCTGGCTGATCCAGTCCGCGCCCTTGTCAATGTTTTCGCCAATGAATTGCATCAAACGCTGGCTGGCTTCGCCCTTGTATTCGGGGGTTTCAGTAATGCCAAATGCTTTGCCAAACGGCCGGTCAATTGCGCCGGTGACCGCTGCCTGGGTAGCAGCCGCTTCCTCTGGTGACTGACCCACCGCCCGCGCACCAGCGTATGTGACCATACCCGTTACGCCAGGCACAACGCCGTAAATGGTGTCGGCCAGGGCGGCGCTACCGCGCAACAGTTCGGTGACTTTTTGTGACACTTTGCCCTTTTTGGGTGGTTCGCCAAACGCTTCACTGACAGCAGCGTTAATGGCTTCGGGCTTCATTAGGTCTTCAATCGACAGTTGACCTGGCGTTTGACCGGCTGCTGGCGCCGTGGTTTGCATCGGCTGAACCGGCTCTGCCTGACCAGCAAGTCGGGGCGGTTCGGCTGCGTTGGCCGTGCCAATGGGCGAAAACCCAGCGCGTTGCGGCGCAGCGGGCTGACTAGCACCAGCGGGATTAAAATTGTCCATCAACGTGGCGTGTACCGGATCACGCTTGCCCAGCGGACGGTGAATACCAAATTGATTTAGGAAGGTTTCAGGGATTGACGACGGAATGTCCACCGCGTCATCGTGAAATGTTTTGCGACCAGGAAAGTCGGCCGGATTTAACGGCATGAAAATGTTGGGGTCACCAGCCTTCCAGCGATCATATAAACGCTGCTGATCCTCACGGGTGCGAACACCGCTGGTGATGGGCAATTCCTTGCCGTACTGTTTGCGGTATTCCTCACGGGCCGCATCCAACCTGGTACGCAATTCAGGGTTCATGCCCTCAAATTCGGGGGCGCGGGCAAACGGATGGGATGCGCCTTGCATTTTGATGCCAAACGCACTGCCCACCGCTTCGTTGATCTTGGCGGGGTCAAACAAGTCAGTAGCCATCACTGCCCCCTAATCAGGTTTTGCATCTTGGTGATGTTGTCCACCAGGCGCTTGTACCCCGCTGAATTCGGGCCACCAGCAGCGGTAACCACTTCGCGAATTGCATCCTTGTCGTTGTTTTTCATGGCGTCAAACAATCGAACCGCGTTAATGTCCACAGTTTGCGCCCACTTGTTTTGAAAGTCACGCACAGCAAACGGGTCGTTCGATTTACCAAATGCAGCCTGGGCGCCCTGGTTGAACAAGTCGGTAGCTGTGGACAACGCACGGTTGACGCGGGCTGTCTGTTTAATCGCGGGCGCCGTCCAACTGGTCGTGCCGGAAATTTCCCCAGCGATACCGCGGGCGGCGTCCGTACCGCCCAGGCCTGACGAATTGGCCAGGGACGCTGTTTGCAGCGCCATGTAATGACCTAATTGGTTCAGGTTGGTGGCGTTGTCAGTCGTAAAGGGCAGCGCAGCATATCCACCAGTCAACGCCCCCACAAAGTTGGCGCCGCGGCCGGTAATCACATCGTCGGCCAGTTTGATGATTTGGTTGTTGTTAAACGTTTGCAGCGGCACTTGCTGGGCAGCGTTCATGCTGTTCATGCGTAGGTCGTTGGCCGCTTGCAATGTCTGTGGCGTTTCGCCTGGGCGCAATCGGGCCACCGGCGTCGTGCCAGCGGGCGCGATTGGTTGACCAGGAACGGCGGGTTGCGGTGCAACCGGCATGGATGTGGCGGGTGCGGCCGTGGGCGCTGCGGGTTGGGTAACAGGGCGCTGGGGTTCGCCGCCTGGCAACTGACCGGCGCCTGGTGTACCTGTACCAGCCCGCTGGCCAACAAATCGACCGTTTGCGTCGAACACGTTGACGATGGGCTGGTTGTTGACGTCGTATTGGCCGGTCGGCACTTCGCGTGTGCCTGGGGCCATTTGCGCGGTGACCAAGGGTTGCTGGGCCACGCTGACCACGGGGGCTTCGCCAGCCACCGACGGGCGGGTTGTGGTTTGAAATGTTGCCGCACCAGTGGTGGCCGTGCCAGCCTGGGGGGCAAACAGTTGTTGCTGAGTTTGTGGGTTTAGCAGCGAATTCGCACCCGCAATGGCCATCGACGGCAAATCAGCGCCATCGGGAACCAACTTCAATGTGGTTTTGTATGCGTCAACCAGGCTGGCCAATTCGCGATTGTTAGGGTTTTCCTTAACAAGTTGATCCAGTTCCGCGAGATATGCGCGTTTGTCTTGCACCCCCAACCGGCCCATGACCGACAAACGGGACGCAATCATTTCACGCTGGGTTTGTGTCAGGTTTTGGCTGGCTTGCGACGCCTGGGTTTGGGCGGTGGACAACGTGGTGTACTTACTCATCCAGTCAGCACCCGTCAGCGGGGCAATCTTGGGGATTTCGGCGTTCAGTTTGTTAATGTCCACGCGGCCTTCGGTTTGGAAGTTTTCAGGGCGCGACAGGAATTCCTGAATGCCCATGCGCTCACGTTCCTTTTGCTGTTCCAAGGTCAGGGCGATTTCGCCGGTCTTGTAATCCTGGACACCGCGGGCAAAGTTGACCATTTCCCCCAAAGACATTGTTTTGGGTTGCTGCATCATGCTTGCTACCGGCGTTATTTGAACGCCTGGCATTGAATAATTGACTTCAGCCATACCTTGCCCCTTACGCTTTGTTCAGCAACGAATACATAAATGCTGCGTTGCCAAGTTGATTCAGGCCGCCTGACATGAGATTCGCGGACGCAATGTTGCCCGATGCCAGGGCGTTAGCACCCGCCACACCAAGTTGGCCAATAGCCCCCGCGGACGATCCCGCAATGTTGGCAATGTTGGCGCCCGCCACTTGGCCGCCAGTAATTCCTTGCGCCGCGCCAGTCTGACCAATGCCCGCAATACCCGCCAACGTGTTGTAAATGTTGGAACGCTGCGCCAGCACTTGTGGCATGGCCACGCTGGTCGTGTAGTCAATGGCAAACTTTTGGGCTGCGCGGTCAATGTTTGATCCGCCGCCCCCGACGTTGGCCATTTGACGGGCCGCGCCCGTGCCTTGCTGTATGGCAAATTGAAAGCCAGGAAGGTTGCTGATTTCGGCGGCGGTAACGGGTGTCGTCAGTCCTGGCAACAAATCCTGAATGCGGGTCAGTGCGCTGTAACCGGCTTCGCGATACGGTTCGCCAAGTTCCAGGCCCTTTCCATACATTTCGCGCTGAAGCGCAATGTTTTCGCGGGCGACTTCCGCCTGTAAGTTTGCTGCTTGCTGGGTAGCGCCAGCCTGGGCCTGGGCGCCGCTTTTTGCTGCGCTACTGGCTAACATAGTACCGCCAAGGCCTAAAGCCGCACCCCCTAATATCGCTGCACTGGTTGAAATAGCCATCTCAAAACCCCTTTATGAACGTTCTTTCAAGCGGTGTAAAACCAGCCCGAAAATATACTTTTTCCATCGCTGCGGCCCTTTCGTCTTCCAATGCAATCATAAACAGGGCGGTCGCACCTTTGTCTTTTGCCCAGGTTTCGATTTCCCTGAACATTTTTTGCCCTATGCCGGTTCCCCTGGCTTTGGGGGTCAGCCACCACCACAATTCCTGGCCAACAGTCGATTGGCTGAAATACAGGGGGTAAAGCAAACAGGACGTGACACCCACAATTTCATTATTTAGTTCACCAACTAACAACAGAATGTCGCTATTTTCCAACGAAGCGGCCAAAAACGCACGGGTTTTTGCCGGATCGTATTCGGCCACGTTGGCCATTGGTGACGCCGCATGAAACTCTGCCAGCAATTCTGTGTAGGCGTCTAAGTCCGCGGCTGTTGCTTGTCTGACGTTCAAAATGTACCCCCGCCAATGCCATTTAGCGCAGTTAGGTCGGTAAACGTACCTGGCGCTGGTGTCACGTTACCAATAATGGTGTTGTTGATTTCACCACCATTGATGACTTCATATTCAACCGACAGGCTGACGACCTGGGGGTTTTGCAGCCAAATGATCCATTCCCGCGACGGCCGCCCAGTCGTTTGATCCAAAAACGGCGACGTCGGAAAGCGGATGTTGGTGTTGGCCATTAGTTATCCCCAGCCGACGCCTTCAGGTTTGCGGACACAATGACAGCCTTTACCGGATCAGTCACGGCGACTTCAAAAATGCGGTCACGCGCCCAACCCATGCGACGCCAAATGGCACGGTTTTGGTAGGCGCCAATGCGGCCAATGCTGACCCAATGCTCATTCGACCAGGTGGAACCGCCGTCATTTGACCAGCGCAGCATGGCCTGGGGGTTTTGCCCCTGGCCGTTGTTCAGTCCGACACCAGGCTGAAACTGGATTTGAAATTCCTCAAAATACTGGCGTTGTAAGTCTGTCGTAATGTGGGGGGCGCGGCGCAGCCGACGAATCGGGTTGCCATTGTCGGTGTACTCGTCAAAGTCCAGGCTGTAAATCTTGCCGTTTTCGTAGTCGCCCACCAGGTTCATGTTGGCAAACGCAATCCCGCACTGGGCGCGGTGGCGCTTGTATACCGCATTGGGCGCATCCCACCACAACCACTTGTACCACTGGCCAGTCGTCAGGTCATACACCCAGGTCAGGTCAATGCTGGGGAAGTTGATAACGTAGAATTCGTGGCCGTCGATTTGATATGACCAGGCGCGGGCGTCGGACACTTCCTGGCCAACCAGGCTGTTTTCTACCGCATGGGTCGATACGCGCTGGTATTCATAGCCTTTCATCATGCCGATGGTGGCCGTCCCCAATGTGTCGCGGGACAGGAACATGAACGTTTCCGCAAAACGGGCCACTGAAAATGGTGCGCCGCAACCGTTTTGGCTGGACGTACCGGACACGCGCTGGAACGGGAAGGTCACAATGTTGGGTATGACGCTACCAACGTTGACCCATACTTCGGTCGTGACCTCACCCAGCAAATACATTTGCCGGTGGTCAGCAATCAGCGCCACCAAGGTGTCAGGCGACCCGTCTTTTGACCCGTACAGCAGGGTGGTGGACAGGGGCGAACCCAGGTCAGTTACCGCCCAGTTTTGGGTGTTGGGTTCGTTGTAAGCAATATAGTTGTCCACCGTGTCCACCATCGTGGCCCCGCGCCAGTCACCGTCAGTGTTGGGTAAGGTCACAAAGGTGTTGGTGGCCACCACGTAGTAATACCGGTTGACCCCATCGACCAAGTAAGCGGTCAGGCCTTCGGTGAACATTACGTTGTCCGTGATCGACACGGGGCCGGTGCTGGTGGTCAAGGTTCCCACCTGAATGTAGGTCATGTCGGTGGCGATTCGGTACACCCGATTGCCACACACAGCGATAGCATACTGAAGACCCGACAGCGCCCGCATTCCGCGAATTTCGGCGGGAACGGGAAACTGGATTTTCTCAACCAGGCCAGGTGTCGGATACAGGGCCACAATACCCCGTTCGCCTGGCTGTTTTGTCGGGTCGATTTCGGGGTAAAAGTTGATACATTCCTGGTCGT
>ERZ869925.383-NODE-383-length-33997-cov-12.415827_pt1 | contig 33997 bp, 47 predicted proteins | sample MGYA00579311_ERZ869925 | MGnify/ENA primary metagenome ERZ869925 (study PRJEB32216, sample SAMN09231817) | wastewater metagenome | place: USA: Maryland | collected 2016-07-30 | study: EMG produced TPA metagenomics assembly of the PRJNA472060 data set (Reclaimed...
AAAAGCCCAGTAAACACAAGGCCTTCAGCGTGCAGTCAATCGACCGTTTGAATTTTTCCGCTTTACCGGATCGCGCCTTGGGCGTATTGACCGAATCCGCGCCACCCACGCCACCCCACATGCCAAGCATCGCCGAAATCATCGCCGCCAAGAAAGCCGAGCAATCCGCCAAGTCACCCATCGGAGCCATAGACGTCTACCACCACGCCGAGGCACCGGCACCGATGGGCAGCACCACGATTGCCGACCTGATCGACAGCATCCGCAGTGACGAGTTTGCCGAGCGGGTCGCCGCGGTGCGGCAGGCGGTGGCCGCGGGCAACTCGAAACTTGCCAGCGACCTCAAGAAACGGCTCCAAGCGGTCAGCATCTCGGGAGCGGTCGATGGCCGCCGGAAGGCTGCCGTGGCCGAAAACCGCTTTACCCACAGCGGATTCCTGCAAATCGACATCGACGCGAAGGACAACGAGGGGCTCGACCTCGCCGAGACTCGGCGGATGCTGATCGCAGACAAGCGCATCGTTGCCGTCTTCGATTCGCCGAGCGGCAACGGCATCAAGGGAATCGCTCGCATCCAGCCAGATGCAACTCTTCAAGTGCAGTCGTTCGAGGCAGTCGAGCAGCACTTTTCCAGCCTCGGGATCACGATCGACACGGCGTGCAAAGATCCGGTGCGCTTGTGTTTCGTCTCACACGATCCCGATGCGTTCATCGACCTCGACCGCACAGCACGTTTCGAGCCGCTCGAACGGCAGCTTGACGACGCGCCACAGCTTGAGATCCGCACCCAGCACGAGGGGCTCGTCATCCGTGCCCGCCCGAGTGACGTCACGCTCGATGTGTTGCGCGAGATGCTGGCCGTGATCGGCAGGCCGACCTACAATCGGTGGCTTGAGATTTGCTCCGGCGCTTGGGCGCACTTTGGCGAGCAGGCCACGCCGCTCCTGCAAGCGCAATGGCCCGAGGAACGCGCTGGCGAGTACGCCGAGAAGTTCGCCAATCGGTTGACGCGCTTCTCGATCGGCACCGTCTGGCACTATGCGGCCGAGTCCGGGTGGAGGCCATCCGCGGCGCTGCGCAAAAGCCTCGAGGCGACTCAGGATGCCAAAAAGGTCACGATGCTGTGCGAGGGATTTCCTGATCCTGCACGCGGCAACTCCACGCCAATCTCGTTCGCGCCATCGGACATCTTTTTTGACGCGCCATCTGGCAAGTACATGGTGCTCATCGATGGGGCCTATCACGTCTTCGGAAAACGTGGCCCGATCGTGACCGGTCTGACTCGGCACCTTGCGCCGGAATATCCATCGACCGACGACCTCAAGGCGGCCGTTCGAGCCGCTATCGACAGCCGCGAAGTTGACGGTGCCGTGCAGTGGAGTGGAGCGATTGCCGGATCTCCGCAGGGCATGGCCCGAGACGATGGCAATTTGCCGATTCTCATCACCAGCCAGGCGCGGCTTCCCGAGCCAGGGCCGCACGACCAGTGCGACCTTATCCACGACATCTTGAGCCAGGCATTCCCAGACCCTGACCAATTCCTCGTGTTCCTCGCGTGGATGAAGCTCCGATACGAATCAGTCCGCAGCCATAAGCACGTTCCTGCGCCGATGCTGGTGGTGGCTGGCGAGGTCAACAGCGGCAAGAGCCTGATCGGATCGACCATCGTTGAAAAGATGCTCGGCGGTCGGTCGGCAAATCCCTACGTCGCATGGAGCGGGGGTATCCTGTGGAACGACGACTTGATCGGCAGCGAGTTGCTGCTGATTGACGACACGGTGGCCAGCACCGACATCCGCAGCCGCCGGGCTTTCGGTGCAGCGTTCAAGGAGGCGATGTACCCGGCCCGGGTGCCCATGCGCAAACGGAACTGCTCCACTATCCACATCCGGCCCGTCTGGTCGGTCATGGTCTGCTGCAACAATACACCCGAGGCGCTCCAAATCATTCCGCCGCTCGAAAGTGACTTGGAGGACAAGGTGATCCTGCTGGCAATCGAGAAGATCCGCCTTCCTTTCGACACCTCGACCCCGGCCGGGAGGCGGAAGCTTGAGGCAGCGATCGAGGCCGATCTTCCGGCATTCGCGCGCGTGCTGGTGGATTTCGTGGTTCCTGAACAATATCGTGACACCCGATCGGGAATCATCGCCTATCGAAACCCGCAGCTACGCGATGCCATCGAGGAGCACAGCCCGGCGAAGCGCATGCTCGAGATTCTTGAGACCGCCACGAAGGACAGGGGCACATGGCACGACCTGCCGTGCGACCTGACTGCGGCCGAGGTCTCGTCGCGTCTGCTGGACAATCACAGCACCGTGCGAGAGCAGGCCCGCGGGCTGCTCACATGGCATGGGGCCTGCGGGTCGGCACTGGCCAAGCTCGCCCACGATCGACCAGACATCGTCGAGCAGGCGGGCGTCGATGGGCACGCCAAGGTGCGCAAGTACCGGATCAAGCTGTGATGCTGGTGGCCGGGTTGGCCGCGATTAAAACGACCGTTTGAGTGGTCGTCGGGTCGAATTGAAACGATCGTTTTAGAGCTGCGCTGGTCAACTAAAACGATCGTTTTGTTTTGGCGATGGCATTGCAGTGTGCGCATGAACAGTGGAATATGCGTTTTCGTGCAGATTCTGCGCGTTGATTTTTTTACAGGTAGCGTGGTGCGGAGTCTATTTCTAATGTGGGAGAAAAAAAAGAGGAAAGATCTGTATATAGTAATATACAACAGAGTAAGCAATAGATTAAGGGGGAGGGAAAATACACGGAACAGGCCGAAATAGACATTGACCACGCTACCTGTAAAAAACCGCGAAAAAGGACTGGACACGGCAACCCTGCAAAAGTATGATGCCCGCACCATGCAGACCATCCCAGACACCGAGTTCCACCAACTGCTCACGAAGACCATCGAAGAGTCCGGCTTGACCCGCCTCGAGGTCGCCGAGGCCACCGGCTACGGCGAAGGCTCCATTCGATTCTTCCAGTACGGCAAGACCATGCCGCCTCAAAGAATCCGCACGTTCATGCTCGACGCCATCAAACGCGCCGGGGCCGAGAAGGCCAAGCGTCTGGCGTCTGAGGCCGAGATCCGCTCAATCAATCCAGATTTCGGGTGGAGCGAATCCGAGACCCAGCGGCGCAACCTGCTGATCGCTGGTCAGACTTGCGTTGGATCAACACGCCGAGGTCAAGACGCGAACCTGATCGAGTGGGCGAAGCGTCGGTGCCTAGTGGTTCATGTGTCCGCGCCGAGCTTCTGGGCGAACGGTTACTCGAAGCGCCACGGCGACGGTGCCTATCTTGCCCAGGTCTTCGAGCGCGAGCTTCCAAATTGCCGAGGCATGATGAGCAAGCTCCACCTGATCAAAGGCAAGCTCTTGCTGTGCCACTGCCACCCAGCGCCATGCCACGGCGACGTTCTGGCCGCTGCGGCAAACCGGATAGAGGATGCCACAGCGCTCCTGCCGTCGATCCAGCGAGTCCGGCGCGAGGTCTCTTACAATGCATGGAGCGGCAAGATCCTCTGGAATCAAGCAGGAGTGCATGGGGTTTCAGATCAAGCCATGGCTGGCAGAAAACAGGTTGACGGTTCCCGGCTGATCCCCATCGACAGCACGCCGATTGAGTCGGCCAAAATCGCATGGGCGATGCATTACGACCAGTGGCCAACCGCCCCAATCGAGCATATCAACGGAAACCTCGACGACGTTCGGATTGAAAATTTACGCCTAACCCTGCCGGATTGACCCAGGCATTTTCCGCTTGCGTCGATCCGCTCGCCTGCTCAGATTTGCACCAAGCCGCCAGCGCCGGGTTTTCTTTGCTCGTTGGGACGAGGTTTCGTTTACCGGTGCTGGCGGCGCTCCTCTCCTGCCCGCCAGCCATGCAAGCCTTCCTCGACGCACTGCGCCGCCGGTTCCCCACCGGCTCGGCGTTCAGGTCGCGTGAGTGGGCCGCGGTCGCGCCTGCGATCCGCCAGAGGGCATTCTTCTCAGCAACGATCACCTCGGCCCGAGTGCTGACCCGCTGGCGCTCGATGCTGCTCGACTACCTCGGCGGCGAGACCGAGGAAGTGGTGACGCCAGACGGCCGCCTCGAAACTGCCTACCGCGAGGTGGGACTTGCGCGGTTCCGCGATCGCGCGGCTGAGATGCTGATCAGCGAGGGACTAGCCACCCCGGCCGACTTCAAGGATGCGAGGATCTCCAATCCGATTTCAAACGCTCGCTTGCAGTTGGTCTTCAATACCAACATCGAGCAGGCCCAGACGTTTGCGGCGTGGCAACTCCGTGTGACAAACCCCGACTACATCAACCAATTCCCTGCCGCCCGCTTCGTGCGCTCACCTGGCGCCATCATCAAGCGCGAGCGCCACGTCCAAGCCGAAGGCGATGTCCGACGATGGGACGACTTCGCCTATTGGCGCTTCCAGAACGCCGCCGACATTGGCGGCTTCGACGTGCCGTGGGGACCGTTCGGATTTAACTCGTACATGCGGCAGGAGCCAGTCAAGCGCAAGGAGGCAGAGAAGCTCGGGCTGGTGCGCCCGGGCGAGCGCGTCATGCCGCCAGACTTGACCCAGTTCGGCATCGAGCCAGCGAAGCAGATCAACAGCAGACTCGAAGCCGAGGTTGACGACATCCCGCCCGAAATCAGGCAAAAGGCCATCCGCACGATCACCGACCGCCTCGGCCCACAGGTGCTGACGCCAGACGGCAAGTTGACGCTGGATGCGATCCGAAGGGCAAGAGCACTTTGACCATGGCAAAACGAGGACGACCAACAAAGCGCACCGATGAGGTGCTTGACCGCATTACCACCGAGCTCTCAAAGGGCATTCCGATGGCAGTGATTTGCAGAGAACCCGGAATGCCATCACCTCATGCGGTGTGGGATTGGGCGAAGGCAGACCCAGCAATTTCTTCAGCTATCGCGCGCGCGAGGGACGCCGGATTTGACGCCATCGCGCTGGATGCTCTGCGCATCGCCGACACGCCGATCATGGGCGAGGAAATCACAGAGTCGAAGGACGGCCCAACGATCAAGCGTGCCGATATGATCGCCCACCGAAAGCTGCAGGTCGAGACTCGCCTCAAGCTGCTCGCCAAGTGGGATCCGAAGCGCTATGGAGACAAGCCGGACATCACGATCACCAACAACGTGGCCGCGATCGCCAACAGCGAGGAGGTGCAGCCGCGCAACAACGCCCAGATTGACGAGTTCCGCAAACGATGGGAACGAGCCACAAACTGAGCCCACCGATTGAGCTCGGCCCGTTTGCGTTCGGGATTCTCGGCCTTGATCCGTACGACTGGCAGGTCAAGGCGTACCGTGCCATCAACGACCATACACGCACCTCGCTGGTGGCCGCCAACGGATCCGGCAAGACGGCCGCAGTAATCGCACCGGCGATCCTGTGGTGGCTCGCTGCGTTCCCGCAAGGGCGTGTGCCTGTCACCTCGGGATCTTGGAGGCAGGTGCTGCTCCAGCTCTGGCCCGCTATGGAGCGATTCCGCGGGCTGAAGGTTTTCGACGGATGGGTCTGGAACCAAGCCGAGATCCGCACACCGCAGGGTGGCTGGGCATCGGGATTCTCGACCGACTCACCCGGCCGCGCCGAGGGCTACCACGCGACCGAGGAGAGCCCCGTGCTGTACGTGCTGGACGAGGCGAAGACGATCCCGGACGGAATCAAGACCGCGGTTGACCGCTGCACCTGCTCGCGAATCCTCGCGGCCTCCTCCCCTGGCGCTCCCTACGGCTGGTTCTACCGCAGCCAGCACGAGGAGGCCCGCCATTGGGCGCGGATCAAGGTGCGCTCAGACGAGTGCCCGCACCTCGATCCCGACAAGCGAGCGCGTGACCTCGATATCTACGGATCCGACCACCCGATTTTCCGTTCGATGCATCTCGCCGAGTTTGCCGAGGACGTCGAGCGCCTGACGCTCTCGCCCGAGCAACTGCGCCAGGCGATCGACATTCCGCCCGACACCAAGGACGGCCCGACGGTGGCATTCTGTGACTTCGCCGCTGGACGCGATGAGAACGTGCTCGCCATCCGCCGCGGCAACACCGTGCGCATCGTCAAGGCATGGGCAGAAAAGGACACGATGCAGGCCGTCCGCGAGTTTGCCGCGATGTTCGAGGCTGAGGGACTCACCGCGGCGCAGATCTGGGGAGACGCCGATGGTCTAGGCACCGTCATGATCGACGCTCTGACAGAAGCGGGCTGGCGTATCAACCGCTTCCACGGAGGGAAACCCAGCCGGGAGCCGGCCGAGTATTCCAACCTGATCGGCGAGGTCTGGCACGTTGGATGCCGCGAGATTGCCCGTGGCCGAATCAGCCTCGAAGGCATTGACAACCAGACGTTTCGGCAACTGACCACCCGCAAGACCGAGTGGGCCGAGAACGGCAAGCTCCGAGTCCAATCCAAGGACAGCCTGCGGGCGGAGGGATTCAAGAGCCCCGACCGAGCCGATGCGATCCTCGGAGCGATCGTCTGCGGTCCTGAGATGGGAGGCCAGATGACCGGGCAGAGCGTAGCCGTTTCACGCCCGAGCGAGTTCCGCACCCGCGCGGTTCGCGGCATGAACGCTTTGTGAGTCAACAAAATTCTTCGCTTGCCGAATCATTAGTGGTGCGCTAATGATTCGCGCACGATGACAATCGACGAGCGCAAAGGGGTCGTGTGGCCGGTTCCAACCAGCTACCGCACTAACGATTACGACCTGGCCAATGTGACCCCCGAGCAGGTGCGCTCGATCCTGCGCAACGTCCGGACGGGGAAGCTGGAGGATCAGGATCGCCTGTTCCGTCTGATGCTCGACACATGGCCGCGCCTGCGCAAGGCGCTCAACGAGGTAGCTGGTGCCGTCTCGCGCCTGCACCTCGAAGTGCGACCAGCGATCCGCGAGGATGCCGAGGAGCCCACACCTCAGGCCTACCGCATCTACGAGATCACCGAGCGTGCGCTTGAATCCTACGCCCCGCGCCCGGGCTACTGGGAACTGGACCTTGAGGGAGCGGTGCGTGCCATCATCGACGCGTATGCCAAGGGCATCTCGGTGCTTGAAATCGTCTGGCAGAGCAAAAATGGCATCATCTCGCCTCGCGCCTATGCTCCGGTGCCGGCAAAGTATCTCGCGTTCCCGTCCGCCTCCGATCAGGTCGATCGCCTGATGATCGCGCCGAATGGTGTCAACCACTCGACGCTCGAAGACTTTCCGCCGGATCGCTTCCTAATTGGCATCTGGTCACAGGGTGGAACGCATCCGATTCACTCGGCCAACCTGCGTGCGCTCACAAAGTACTGGCTCGCCTCGGTCTACGGCCTCGGTTGGTTGATGCAATTCGCCCAACTCTTCGGCATTCCGTGGCGTCATGTCGAGACCGATGGCACCGAGGCCGCGCTCGATGCCGCTGAACAGATGCTCGAAAACCTCGGCGCATCCGGCTGGGCCGCGACTGGCCCGGGGGTCAAGCTCAACATCCTCGATGGCGTTTCCGGCGGGGCCGACTCGCTCCCGCAATCGCACCTGATGGACGTGGCTGACCGCGCCTGTGACATCCTGATGCTCGGCCAAACGCTGACCACCGACAACACCGGCAGCGGGTCGCGTGCCCTTGGCCAAGTACACGAAACCATCCGCGGCGACGTCCTGCAATCGGTCGCCTCTTGGGTCGCTCAGATCATCACGAATCAACTGATCCCGGCCATCGTTCGCCATAACTTCGGCAACGTGTCGAGCGAGGACATGCCGTATTGCGAGCTGGAAATCCCGGTTGCTAAGGACGCCAAGATGGAGGCCGAGCGGATCAAGATCCTTCAAGATGCTGGTGTGCCGCTCCCGCTTTCGTGGGCTTACGAGACTCTTGGCATTCCCGAGCCTGTCGCTGGAGAGGCGCTGCTCGGCGCGATTCCAGTGGCCGAACCTGCGCCTCCCGAACCGATCGAACAGCCCGGCGAGGACGACATGCCAGACGTTGAGGACATCGAGGACGATGACATCGAACTCGACCTTGAGCAACTCGACGCAGCCAGCGCCGCCATTGACCTGCGCCCGACCGAGGAGATGGCCCGCAATGCCGAACGTGCTCTTGAGGTTCGCCGGCAAAAGCCGGACTCGCAACGAGGCATGACTGCAGTCGGGATCGCCCGTGCCCGCGACATCGCCAACCGCGTCGAACTGAGCGAGGATACCGTGCGGCGCATGGTCTCGTTCTTTGCTCGCCACGAGGTTGACAAGAAGGGCTCGACGTGGGACGAGCAAGGCAAGGGGTGGCAGGCATGGCAGGGATGGGGCGGAGACGCCGGTCGCGCATGGGCAGAACGCAAAGCCGCTCAACTCGATGCCAAGTAATCGCGAGCTTTCGGCTATCGCCGAGGTCTGGCTTGCACCTCTGGACGAGGTGATCGGAGACCTCATTGAGAAGTCGCGCACGATGACGCCAGGGGCTTTCGCTGTCGAGGTACAACGTGCACTCAACGATGTGCCCGGGCTGTTCGACCGCCTCGACATCGCGTCGCTCACCGCGGAACTCGAAGACGACATCGGAGCCGCTGTGATCCGCGGCCTGACCAACTGATGCAAACCGGAAAGTCATTCGTCAAAGCCTCAATCAAGCTCGTCAACTTCGACGAGACCAAGGCCGCGGTGCTTCGCCTCGGATCGCCTGCACAGCGCAAGCTGGCCAACGAGGCGGGGGCTCTAAAAGCAGGTGATGCGATTCGCTCCTACTACGCAAGCCGCGGCCGCAATCTGTGGCTCAACCTCTCGCTGCCGACGCATGGCGCAGGACGCAGGCCGACGCAGTGGTGGCGCTCCGTGGCCAACGGGTGGACCAGCACTCCGGCCACCTCAGCCAGCGTGACGTTTTCCAACTCGACCATCGGACTCGCCCACAAGATCACCGGAGGAACGATTCGCGCCAAGCGCAAATCGTTTCTCACGATCCCGATTGACCCGCGGGCGCATGGACTGTCGGCGAAGAACTTCTCGATCAACGTTCTGCCGCTGTTCCGAATCAAGAACGCGCTCATGGCCACCGAGAAAGACGGCACGCTGACGCCGATCTATGCACTGAAAAAGTCGATCACTCAGGCTCCGTGGCCTGGTGCTCTCCCGCCTGAACAAAGCCTCGTCGATCCGTTCCTCGACGCTGCGCTTGACTCGCTGGAGCGGCAATTCCTCGCGTAATTCTTCAATGTTGACTATCCTGAGCAATTTACTAAGGATTCGGAAGAGTATGAGCCAAACGGTCACCGCCGCCTTCCAATCTGCACTCTCGGCGGACGAAGGCACGATCGTGTTCCTGCCCGAGGGCCAACACCGGATCAGCGCCACCGTAGGCGGCAAGCCGAAGACCGTTGATGTCACAGTCGATGCCTCGGTGCTCGCCGCGTTCGAGGAGGATCTAGGCAAGCGCCAGTCAGCCAATGTGCGCCCGTTCGGCGGATTCGACCACCGCGCCGGGGCTGCCTCGTTCATCCCGAAATGCTTCCGCTACGAGGAAGGCGTCGGCCTCGTGCTCGACGTCGAATGGACCTCGGCCGGTCGCAGCGCCATCGAGGGCCGCGACTACTCCTATTTCTCGCCAACTTTCCTGCTCTCCGCCGAAGGCATCCCGTACGGCCTCGCCCCTCGAGGTGAGGTTGGATCGCTCGTTAACGATCCTGCCTTTGAGGAGATCCCGCGCATCGCCGCATCTCACACCGACCCCAATCCTATGGAACAACTGATCGAACTCGGCCTGGTCGAGGCGTCCTGTGCGCCGGAATCCGCCGTTGAAACCGCCAAGGCTGCTCTGGCCACGCTGCGCGAAAGTGCCGCCCAAGTCGAGGAGCTCGAAACCGTCAAGGCTGGCAATGCCGAGCTTGCTCAAAAGCTCGAAGCTGCCGAGGCCCAACTCAAGGAACTGCAAGCCATGTGCGACGGCTACAAAAAGCGCATGACCGAAGCCGCTGAGGCCTCGGCCGACGCTGCCATCGCCGATGCCGTGTCCGCTGGGCGCATCGCTCCGCAAGACGACGCCGCCAAGGCATTCTGGAAGGGCTCGATCCTGAGCAACCCGGAAGCCGTCAAGGTGCTCGCCTCGCTTCCCGTCAACCAAGCGCTCACCGGCCAGACGATTCTGGCTGGCCGCAAGGAGGACGCTCCCGAACTTCACGGCATCGACCGAGTGGTCGCTGCCTTCAAGACCCAATCCAATTCCTGATCCAACACCATGCCCAACAACCTGACTTTGCTGGACCTGGCCAAGCTCAATGGCGCTGACCCCGTGGTCGGCCTCATCGAAGAAGTGGCCACCGCCAGCCCCGAAGTGGTCACCATCCCGGCCCGCACGATCCGCGGGACGAGCTACAAGACCGTCGTCCGCAACTCTCGCCCGAGTGTTGCTTTCCGCCAAGCCAACGAAGGCACCGCGGCCTCCAAGTCGAACTTCACCGAGCGCCTCGTTGAAGCCTACATCCTCTCGGCCCGCGTCGAGGTGGACAAGGCTGTGGCCCGCGGTTTCGAGGACGGCCCCGAAGCACTCCAAGCCATCGAGGCCATGGGCGTGATGCGTGCCGCTCTCTCGACTGTCGGCAGCCAGACCATCTACGGCGTTGACGCTGGTGCTAAGGGCTTCCCTGGCCTGCAATCATTCGTGACCGCTTTCGGCACTGACCTCGTGGTCGATGCTGGTGGCACGACCGCTGGCACTGGCTCCTCGGTCTACGCGATCAAGGCTGGCCCGACTGGCGTGCAGTACGTCTACGGCAACGGAACCACGTTTGACCTCTCGCCGTTCCGCGAAGGTGACGCGACCGACGCCGCTGGCAACCGCTACGCTGCGTTCATCGCCGACCTCACCGCGTGGGTTGGTCTCCAGTGCGTCAACAAGTACGCCGTGGGCCGCCTCAAGGACGCCACCGCCGATTCCGGCAAGGGTGTCACCGACGCCAAGATCGCCGAGCTTCTCTCGAAGTTCCCGGTCGGCGAGCGCCCGACGCACCTGCTGATGAGCCGCCGCTCGGCGTTCCAGCTCCAAGTGAGCCGGACCACCGCCCCGAACACCAAGCAGGAAGCCTTCACCGGCATCCTCCCGGGTGTGCCCACCGAGTCGTTCGGGATTCCGATCATCATCACCGACTCGATCACCGACACCGAAACCCTCACCGCCTAATCCACGACCATGGCTTACGAATTCAATCGCAACCAACAGGACTACAACTACACGTCGTCCGTCGCCATCGCTCAAGCCGGTGCCAACACCGCCTCGTTCGACCTCGAACAAGCTGTCGGTGGTGACATCGAGAAGGTGGTGTTCGAGCTGGCCGCTCCGGCGGCTGCTGGAATCACCGACGCGAAGGTCGTCACCTACGCACTGCAAGACTCCGCTGACGGGTCGAGCTGGGCCGCAGTTGATCCCGCCATCTCGACGACCCAGACCGCTTCCGGCGGTGCTGGTATCGCCGCGAAGACGATCCGCTTCCGAGTGCCTGCCAACACCCGCCGCTACGTGCGCATCGCCCAAACGATGACTGCGACCGCCGGCACGGTGACTGGCAACATGGTGGCCAAGCTCCTGTTCTGATCCGCTCACGGCTGCGGTGTCGCTTACATCGGCACCGCAGCCCCACACGTCCGCACTACATGGCTTGGGTCGCTCTCAACTATTCTGGACTGCGTGATCGCCTCGGATCAACCGAGAGCGAAGCACTGCTTGCCGAATCACCGGCACCAGAGGAAAAGGTTGAGAGCGTACTTGAGCAAGTGGCTGCGGATGTCGTTTCACGCGTCAACGCCGGACGGCGAAAGCGTGGGCTTGCACCGGCAGTCAACACCGCCCGGTACGTTCCGCCTGGTGCGGTTCGCCATGCCTACACTCTTGCCGTCCGGCTGCTGACCGATTCATTCCCGAGCCTCGCCGAGTACAACGGCGACGACCGGAAGCTTTCGGTCGATGAGGTCAACAACTACCTCGACGACCTCGCCAACAACAACGCCGACAGCGACGACGCAGGAGCCGCGTCCTTCACTGGTGCGACCAGCGGATCATTTCGCTATGGAGGCTCAACCCTGATGGACTTCGCCGAATCGCCGTGACCAACTCCGTCCTGCGCAAGATCGTCGAAAGCATCGCCCGCCGTCTCACCGAGTCGGCGTTTTTCCGTACCGTCCCGAAGATCCGGGTTGTCGTAGAGGACAGCAAGTCGGTCATGGAGGAGATCCAGCGCGCATCCGACAAGTCCGCCGGCGCATTCGTGCTGGTCTCGTTCGCCAATGCCGAGACCGACAACGAGTCTCCCGGCCCGTACCTGAGCAACTGCACATTCCGCGTGCAGGCTTTCGAGTTCCCACAAGTCTGGCGCAGCAAGCCGGGCAATCCACCGTCCTGCACCGAGATCGCCGAGGCGATCGCCCGCCTGCTGCACCACTACTCTCCGACCGACACCGACGACACGACGAAGCTCGCCAATGGCGTGCTGCGTTTCGAGTCAATGGAGCAGAGCAGCGACGATTCCGCGCTTATCCAGACGGTCTCTTTCAACCTCCCGCTGGTGCTGTCGCCCAGCGATCCAACCCGCTAACCATCAAATCCTATGCCTACTTTTGACCGCACCACGATCGTTCGTGGCCCCGCCAAGATCACCTATGACACCGCCGTTTTCTATTCGAAGGGCGGCGTGACGCTCCGTATGGTCAACACGACCTTCGACAAAGAGACCGACGCGTATGGAGTTGTCGGCAAGTCGAAGACCGACTTCCAAGTGGTCGTCGAATTTGAGCCGGTCGGCGAGATCGAGGAACTTGCCAAGCTCTACCCATATGGATCGACCGCCATTGGTGCTGCGATCTACGGCGCGAGCGACAAGGCGCTCACGATCACCGCGGCCGACGCAACCTACACGATCAACAACGCCGCGATCACGCAGCTGCCGAGCATCCGCCTGACCGCGAACAACACGGCGTTCGGCCCAATCCAATTCACTGGCCTGCTCGACATCGGCGGCGACCCGGCCAATCTTTCGGATTACTACGCGGTCGCCGGGGGCTCCTCGATCGGCACTGGTTTCGATCCGTCAAAGCTCATCACGGCTCCCTACACGGCCACGCTTGGATTCGGCACGCCGCTCGCATTCATGAGTGAAGCCGGGTTCGAGGTTGCTTTTGACCTGAGCCTTGCGCCCGTCGTTGTCGATGGTATCGGCACCGTCTCGATGACGCTGCAAAACCTCGGCGCGACGATCACGTGCATCCCGACCGGTATCCCTGAGAACTCGTTTGATGCCGGATTCAACACGCTCTCGGCAGGCGAAGACCTCGCCAACCTGTCACTCGACATTTCGACGGCAACCTCCGGCGGCCTCAACTTCGACTGCGCAGCAGTCAACATCATCGACCTTGAAAAGCGCTTCTCGCCGGCCGATAATCGACTTGGCACGCTGACCTTGGCTGCTCGCAGGACGTTCGCTGCTGGCGTTCCCGCTGCGCTCTTCACGGTCGCTGCTGTTTCCTGATCATCCTCGCCATGATCTGCAACCTCACGATTGGATCCACCGTGATCCCGCTCGCCGGCTACACAGGCCGGACGAGCGAGACTCGTGGGTTGCAGGTCTCGACGGAGACGCAATCGCAGACTGTCTCGTACATCGGCACGGCCGAGGCGCGACAGTTTTGGCGTCCTGGTTCGCTGGTCACAGCATCGTTCACCTCCTACCTGACATTCTCCAGCGCCACCGAGGCCGAGTTCTTCGTCGGCACGCTGCCGACCGACCTGATCGACCAAGACGGCGCTACCGCGGTGCTGGGCACGCGCACGGCTTTGGGCACGGCGCAGGTCGAAACGGCCACCGCGGCAGGCACCTCGACCGGAGCCGGCAATTTGGCCGTCACGATCACCTCGGCGATCCTTGATGGTTCTCCTCTCACGATCAACGTGCCAATTGCGAGCGGCGAAGATGCTGGCGATTGGGCAGCTACGGTGCGCGATGCGCTGGCTTCCAACACGGCGATTGCTAAACGGTTCATCGTGACCGGGCCAGGCACCGCAATTCGACTCACCGCCCGAGTCGCTGCCGCCAACGACGCAACGCTGAACATCGCGCTTGCCAACGGATCGCCGAGCCCTGGCATCACTCCGGCGGCGACCAGCACCAACACGACCGCCGGAGTCGCTGACACCGTGACGCCGATGCTGACGCTGTACGACGCAATCGCCGCGGTCGGCACCGACGTGCAAGGTGCTTCCGTAGTTCTCAACGCGACCGTGACGGGCCGCACCACCAATCCAGCCTGACGATGGCCACCCGCAAAGCGCAGATCCAGATCCAGACGACCGCCGACACGTCTGGGGCGCAGGCAGCCGCGAAGGCGATGCAGCAGGTGGACACCGCCTCGACGCAGGCGGCAGGAGGCGCAAGCAAGGTCGGTCAAACCGCTGCACAGGCAGGTTTCCAACTCCAAGACTTCGCCGTGCAGGTCGGAGGCGGCACCTCGGCGCTGACCGCGTTCGCCCAGCAGGCTCCGCAGTTGCTTGGAATCTTCGGGCCGGGAGGGGCGCTTGCCGGTGCGCTTGTTGCCGTCGGAGCGGTCGCCACGAAGATCTTCATGGACATGGCTGCCGATGCCGAAGAGGCAGGCAAGTCAGCGGAGGAGATGGCCGAAAAACTCTCTGACGCGTTCAAGGCCGCAGGAAGCGCCGAGGCAAAGGAGGCAACCGCTGTGTTCCAGCACCAGCGAGAGTTGACGGATGCTCTTGCCGCGTCTGCCTTGGCGCTGAAGTCGATTCAAGAGGATCGCATCCAGCTCGACATCGAGCAAGCCAAGGGCCAAGCCGACCTGACGACAGAGGCACTGAAATACCTCGACGCCACGGGCCAGATCACCAACGCCGAGCAGGCAATCGCAACTGTTCGCAGGCAGGCGCTCGAGCAAGAGCGGGCATTGCAGGTCGAGAAGGTCCAGCAGGAAGTCCAACGCAAGGTTGCCGAATACCAACTGATTGCAGGACAGCGCAATCGGGCGGCGCAGGACGTTCGGGATGCAGAGAACCGCGTCACAGAACTCCAAGCTCAACAGGCCGAGTTGACGCGGCAACTCAACATGCGGCGGGAGAGCGACAAGACGCTCGAGGCGCGAGGCTTCGCCCCTGGGCCATCGGCTGAAACTCTTGCTCTTGAGGGAGAATTGCAGGCGCTGGCGATCCAGATCGAGGCGTTCCAGAACATCGTCAAGGAGACCCCGGCAAGACTTCGAGAACTGACCCAAGCATCATTCGAGGCCGCGGCATCGGTGGACATGGCTGCCGCCGAGGCCCAGAATCAGATCGAGTCGATCAACCAGAAGTTCAACTTCCAGCAACGAGCCGAGGCAATCAAGACGGCCACCGAGGCGGTAGTTTCCGGCTCGAAGGAGATCGCGCAGACGGTCGAGCGGTTCCAGCCAGTCAGCGAGGCGCAGGCGCAAACCAAGGCGCAGTTGCTGGCCGTACTCGAGAACGGCATCGAGAATCAGACCGAGCAGCAGCAGGTCGCCGCGCAACTTCAAGCGCTGATGGCGAACCTCGGCGTTGGGCAGAACATCACGCGGCAGAACCTGCAAGAGCTGATCAAGATCAACAACGATCTCGCCTCCCGCATGAACGACGCCAATCGGGAGATTCAAGCTCTCAAGGTGAAGGTCAACGGCATGATGCAGATCACCCGCTAAATCATGGCAACCTGGACCATCCAAGGCGAGTCTGGCAAGGCGTGGGACGCGACTACTGTGTCGTTCGGATCGCGCAAGATCGAGGACGGGCGCTTCGAGTTCCGATCGCTGGATGCCGACACGTTCTCGTTCACGATCTCTGCGAAGGATCTTTCCAGCGAGACGCTGCCAGATCTCACCCAGAAGCTCGTCATCTACCGCGACGGAACGCGGTTTTTCACCGGTCATGTGACCGGCAAACAGACCTCGATCAGCGCAGGCCAGCAGGTCTGCTCCATCGTAGTTTCCGGTCCGTGGTGGTGGATGGAGCGCATCCCGTTCTCTGCCTCGAACACCGACGGCACGGGTGCCACGGCTGACCGCCTGACGCTGGCCTTCGGCACGGCATCCTCGGGTCAAAACCTCAAGACGAGCATCGAGACGGCGATCAACCGCTCGGTCGACCTCGGCGTGCCGATCGCAAAGACAACCGCCGGAACGCCATCGACGGTGGCGACGATGACGACGTTCCCGCGGATCACGCTCAACCAATCCACCTGCGGCCAGGTCGTCGCCGAGCTTGTGCGCTGCTGTGCCGACTCGATGGTCTACTTCGACTACTCCAGCGCCACTCCGACGATGCACGTCACGCGCCGGAAGTCTGGTCTGGCGACCGGCAGCGCCTCGGCAACGACGATCGACGCCACGGGTGGAACGGTGACGGAGATCGCTCTCAACCCGATGATCGAACTCGAGGTGTCTCGAGTCGAGTTGCCATACGTCACCCGCGATGTACAGGGCCGCACGCAGTTTGCCACCCAGACGTTCGGCACCGCATCGTCGCCGCTGCCGAAGACGCAGATCCTCACCGTGTCTGGGCCAGAGCTTGACACGTTCCTGCCGAACAATCTGTTCGACACATACGACATCAAGACGGTGGCGGCATCGTCGGCAACAGATTTCGTTATCGAGCGCGCAGGCAGCCTCAAGGAGATCGCGGCCGAGTACAAGCTCGCGAAACTTCCGTTGTCGATGAATACGACGTCAACGTTGATTCAAGGGTACAACCTTCGTCCGCCGAACTCCAACGCGCTTTTCCTGACGGCGAATCCTCGCCCGGTGCCATCGTTCAAGGGAGTGGATGGCACGATTTACAGCTCGAGCACCTACAAGGTAGTCACGACTGACAGCCCTCCCGAGTGGCTGAAGGAAGACGGCACTCCGGTCTTGATCGAGGCCACCTTCAGCGGCAGCCTTTACTACACGCACGTCTGGGACGGCAACATCGGAGGCACCAGATACCCAATCCCAGCATGGTGGGATTCTGTCGGATTCAGCTCTGACTGGTTCGGCACCTCGAGTCGTGGTGGAAGGTATTTCTCGGACGGAAGGGAGTTTTTCACGGCGTGGTACAATTTCTCCATCCCCTGCTTCATCACTCCGACGGCCTATGCAACGACCACGACGCTTTACCGAGCGGCGGATTACACATTCATCGCGCCGCCTGCCGGTCTGGCGCAGTTCCTCAAGGAGTCGCAGGATTTTACCCCATACGAGGGGCAAATCTCGACCGTCGAGCATGATGTCGGCGCGACTCGCTACCGCGGCACCAAGGTCTCGGTGAGCAACTCGCTCTCGGAGTACTCGAGCATGGCCGCGCTGGTGGCAGCCGAATCGCTTGACATCAAGTCGGGCACGACGACGATTTCACTCGGCCAGCCGCCCCGCTACGACTACCGCACGCTGGTGGATCGCATCCGCAAGACCTCGCAGGACAACATCGTCTATGTTTGACCCAAGCCGACAGTTCCAGATCACGCTCGACACGGTCGGCAACATGTACTGCGTGCCGGGCTATGCGATCGACTTCGGGGCGGCAACCACGGCGTACTTCGCCTGCGGGATCAACGCGCGAGAGGATTCTTTCTCGGGAGATCAGGTCATCGTCGCATCCGCAGGGCTTCGCCGTTTCGTCGGCGGGTCCGGCAAGTCGATGGAGTTCACCGGCACGCTGACCGGCACGCTTGCCCCGGTCGGGATGTTCCGTCAGACATCGCTCTATCAGTGGGTCTCGGAGTACGGCCACACCGTGGATTTCGACGATGCAGCGAACACCGCCGACCTGATCGACACCGACGGCACGACGGTGATCGCCACCTATTCCACCTCGACGACGATCGCCCCGGTCGGGTCGTTCTCCTCGACGACGGCTGGGGCGAATACCTACAACGGCGGCACGTCGTTCACCCTGACTGCTGACTACGAGGGCAACGCGGTGTTCGAGGACGCAGAGGTCACTGTTTCCGACGGCACGGCCCAGGCTGGAACCTACTCGTTCTCGACCGATCGTTGGGTATCCGACGACGACCCGAACTTCGAGGTGGTTGATGTGACCGGAGACGGCGGGTTCAAAATCTACGACGGCACGGACTACATCGCCGAGCGCGTGCCAGAGGCGGCTCCGCTCGACCCGTCGGGCTACTACAACGCGACCAGCTACGGCGAAAGCACCTACAACTCGGGCGACCCGTTCAGCATGGAGGTGGCGCTTGGGTTCCCGAAGCCCACCACGGGCTACATCTACATCGAGCTGACGCTCTCGAGCGGCAGGATCACAGCAGCATCCGGGCCGATCTTCGGGACGTCACTGCCCGCGAACTCAGCCACCAAGGCAGTGGTCCCGGTGGCCTACTCCGACGGGGCCGGGCTGGTCGAGCAGATCCACCAAGGTCCGATCCTCTGGAAATGACGCCGGTCGTCATCTTCGCCTACCAAGGCGACGCGATCCCTGTCGTGCTGACGGCCCGATCCGCGGTGGCCGCCGGATGCATTCCGGTGATCGTGGACGACGCGGCCCACCCACTGCCCGGGCACGTCCGAGGGGAGCTGTGGGCGCTTGGGGCCGAGTACCAGGCCGACCCGATGCCGCGGCGTGGTAACCTCAACGGCACCGACGTGGCGGCATGGATCGCGGGCAAGCTGGCCGACGCGGCGCTTCGGCACGGGGCCGAGTACTGCATCAAGCTCGACGCTGACACGCTCCTCCTCGATGCCGAGGCCTTCCGCGGCTCGGTCGGGTGCCGATCCTCCCGAGTCGCCCGCCGGGAGGCATTCGGGGCCTGCTACTCGCTCGAAACCGGCACGGCTGCCATCGTCGCCTCGCACCTCGCCGTGCAGCCACAGGACGACGCAGCACCCGAGGACGTGACAATCTGGGCCGCAGTGCGCGAACTCGGGCTGCCACACCGCCTACACGACTTCAACCCGGGCGCTGGGGTTTTCTGTGCGGCACCACAGGATGCCAACCCGGCGGACTGCCGGCGGTTCGCGTCGATCACATTCGGAAATCCGCCACGCGGCGGCTGGCGCGACCGAGGGCTGGAAATCCGCCGCCGGATGCTGCCTTTTGTTGAGTGGCTTACTCAAGATTCGGCTTGTCAATGGCCAAAACTGAGGCTAGACAGATGCCGATGAATATCGACGCATTCAGCGGCGAAACGCTCTCCCTGTCCTTCACCTGCAAGGATTCGGATGGCGATCCCGTCAACCTGACCGGCTACACGGCGCGAGCGTCGGTGCGTACCACTCCGACCGCAACCGCGGTTGCGCTCAATCTCTCGCCGACGATCCCAACGCCAGCGAACGGCATCGTGCTGGTCAACGTGAGCGACGAAGCTACCGCTGCCATCGCCGCCGGGATTTATTACTGGGATCTGGTGCTTGATACGCCAGCCGGGTCGGTCATCTACATCGCCGGAGGCACGATCAAATTCCGCACACTCGTCACCCGCACCGCATGAGCATCGAGACCGTCGAAATCCGCGCCTTCTCCGGCCCGTCCGTTGTCGAGATCAACGGCAGCGATCAGCCTGCCATCGTTGAGGTCAACCAAGGCCCGCAGGGACCGAACATTGTTGACGACCTCACGCAGAGCGACGGCACCGCGAATCTCTCGCTCAACAGCCTGACGTTCAACAACGCGCCAGTCGCGCCAGTCACGACGCCCGGCTCGCTATCGTGGAACGATCAGGAAGGCACGCTGGATCTCAAGATGAAGGGCGGCAACGTCACGCTGCAGGTCGGTCAGGAGAACGTGATTCGCGTCGTCAACAAGACCGGCGGCAATCTCACTCAGGCTGGATTTAAGGTGGTTCGGGTGCGGAAGGCAAGTGAGGGCGGAGCACAAGGCCAACGTCTTGCAGTCGTGCTTGCCCAGGGCGATGACGAGTTTGATTCGACCGATGTCATCGGCGTTGTGACCGAAAACATTCTCGTCAACCAGGAAGGCTTTGTCACCACATTTGGGACAGTCAACGGAATCAACACCACCGGATCGCTCTACGGCGAGACTTGGGTGGACGGAGAACTTCTATTCCTGTCACCAACGACGCCGGGTGGGCTAACCAAGGTCAAGCCGACCGCGCCAAATCACCTCGTAATCGTTGGCTACGTTCAATACGCGCACCAGAACAACGGCAAGCTTTTCGTCAAGACCGAGACGAGCTACGAGTTGAACGAGCTGCACAATGTTGCGATCAGCGATCCAGCTACCGGCGAGGTTCTGGCGTACAACGGCACGACTGGGCTGTGGGAGAATACCGAGATTTCGACGTCGATCACGACCAGCACGCCGACCAATCTCACTGGGTACATCTACGGTGACGGCAGCACCGTCGCTGGCGCTACGCTCGCTACGGTCGTGCAGGATCCCGACACGCTGGTCCTGCGGGATGTCAATGGTTCATCTGAGTTCTACTCGCTGAGCATCAACCCAGACACAGGAAGCGGTTTTTCGTCAACAATCGACGCATTCAACGACGGATCGCTTGAAAGCAATATTACATTCACGCTCCCGCTTGCATCCGGAACAGGCGCAATCACAGGAAACGCAAACGGCGTAGTTGATATTGCTCATGGGGGAACGAATGCCACAACGGTCAGCGAAGCCCGTGCAAACCTTAACCTCGGCCCATCCGGCACCCTGACCACCTCGCAGCCGCTTTCGCTGACGCAGACGTGGTCAACGACCGCGACGTACAAGGCAATCGACGTTAATATCACCGACTCTGGCCCATCGAACGCAGCAAGCACGCTGATGGATTTGCGGGTTGATGGGACCAGTAAAGCTGCGATTTACAAAAATGGCAATGTTGTAGGTGGCAATTTTACAGGTGGCAATTTTACAGGAAATTATGGCTCATTTGGAGGAATACCAGCATCTTCTCAAAGTAGAATAAGTATCGGTGTAGGAGCAGCAATCGTCGGTGTAATCCAGCTTGGAAATAGTGTAAACGGGCTTTGGGTTTTAGATGTCGGTTCTAATATTCTTGCTCAAATTGGAACCAATTCACTTACTTACTTTAGAAACCCCGTTAGCATAAATGGAAATGACGTAGTTTTAGCGCGCGACGCCGCCAACACCCTCGCCCAGCGCAACGGAGCGAACGCGCAGGTCACGCGGGTTTACGACACATACACGAGCGCAACGGATTACCATCGCCTTGCAATCGCCACTGCTCGCGCAACGGCAACCGCGATGTCCGGCGCTACCATCACGCTCACGAATATCATCCCTGCTGGTGCTGTTGTGGTCGGAGTGACATGCAAAGTCACGACCGCAATCACTGGCGCGACATCGTTCGACATCGGAACAGCAACTGACGTTGATCGCTTCGGTGCTGCTATTGCAGTTGCACTCGGAACGACTTCAGACAACCGCAACTGGACCTCTGGAACAATTGAGTGCTTCCCGACAGCGACGTCTCTAATCCTTACCGCAAACGGCAGCAACTTCACCGCTGGTGCCGTCTACGTTTCCGTCCAATACCTTTCCGGTCAAGCCGACTAACATCATGCCAATCACACCAGAACAACCAATCGTCGTGCCGCCAACCACTGGCGAGACCTACACCCAGCAATGGGTGTGGAACATGCAGGTCAATGCGCCACAGGTCAACGAAGGCAGCGTTTCGATCAGCCTTCTTCCTTTCGACCCAGTTGCACAAACTCTTGGCGATGGCAATCTCCTTGAGATCGTCCAGACCGACAAACTCTGGCAAGCCGCTGCCGAGGTGCCGGAAGTCGCCGCTGCCATGCAGGCCGTCATCAACTGCGTTGGCCCGCTGCGCGACTGGATCAAGGCACAGGCGGAAGTTCCTGCCGAAGTTCCTGCCGAGACGCAGCCATGACGAACCACCACACGCTGCTCAACGGATTCGTCGGTGTGCTGGCCACAACCGGCAGCGTCATTACCTCGTTCCAGAACCAACTTGAGTATTGGTTCCGCATGACATCGCTCGGAATTGGCATCGTCGTCGGCATTATCACTCTCCACAAACTGCTCACCAAGAAACAAGAACCATGAACAAAGACCAAACCCTTGGAATCGTTCGCCACGTCCTGACATTCGGCGGCGGATTGCTCATCGCACGCGGCTACGGCGACCCGCAACTTGTCACCGAGATCGTTGGCGGTCTCGTCTCGATCGTCGGTGCCGTCTGGTCGATCAAGGCAAAGCGCAAAGGCAAGTGAGCCGCGACGAGATCATCAAGATGCAGATGCGCATCGGGACTGCTCCCGATGGATTCTGGGGGCCGAAGAGCATTGCCGCTCTTCGGCGTCATCTGCGATTCTTGATGCCGTTGCCGAGCCCGTGGCCGCGCACCGACAAGCAGTCGCTCCACGACTTCTATGGCGACCCAGGCGACGAGGACAACCTCGTCATGATCAACCTGCCATACGAGATGCGCTACGACGGCAAGGTGGTCACGCGCATGCGAGTCCACAAACGATGCGCGGATTCGCTCCTGCGCGTGCTGACAAGAATCCGCGACCGCATGGAGGCAGTGCCTGACATCGTACCCGAGTCCACGGACTTCGGAGGGTGCTTCAGCTACCGGCTCAAGCGTGGTGGGTCGTCGTGGAGCCTGCACGCGTGGGGCGCGGCGATCGACCTCGACCCGGTAGATAACGCATTCAAGGCATCATGGCCGATACAGGCCGACATGCCGCTTGAGATCATCGAGGCCTTCGCAATCGAAGGATGGATCTCGGCGGCCGCATTCTGGGGCTACGATGCAATGCACTTTCAAGCAACCCAATGAAAACGAACTGGAACCAAGCACTCCACGAGATCACCGAGAAGCGCCACCAGCGCACACTGGCCGAGGCTGAGTCTGATCGGCGCAGGCTTCTCGATATGATCGCCGAGCGCGAGGCGCAGCTTGATGCTGCGCTTGCCATCACGGCGTCTAAGCCGAAGGCATCGAAGATCAAGGTTGATGCCGGCAAGTCTGAGGCCGTAGCGTTCGCAATCGCATCGGACTGGCACGTCGAGGAGACGGTCGATCCTCGATCAGTCAACGGCCTCAACGAGTTCAACCTCGACATTGCCGAGCAGCGGATTCGCAAGTTCTTCGAATCGGTCGTGCGCATCACTGAGATTCAGCGTGGCGGTGCAAAGATCGACAAGCTCGTCCTTGTGCTGGGCGGCGACCTCATGAGCGGATACATTCACGAGGAATTGCAGGAGAGCAACGCGCTCTCTCCGACGCAGACTGTGCTTTGGCTTCAAGATCGCATTGCCTCGGGACTCGATCTGCTGAAGCAGCACTTTGCCGAGATCGTGATCCCATGCGTCTACGGTAACCACGGCCGCACTACCCGCAAGCCGCGGCACGCCACCGGTGCTGCCAACAGCTACGAGTGGATGATGTATCACGTGCTTGCCAAGCACCTGCCGGGGCAATGGCACGTCTCGGACGGTTATCACCTGTTGCTCGATGTATTCGGCAAGACGATCCGCATCCACCACGGCGACGGCCTGCGTTACCAGGGCGGCATCGGCGGGCTAACGATCCCGGTCGAGAAGGCAATCGCCAGTTGGAACCGCGCCATCACTGCTGACCTCGACATCTTCGGGCACTGGCATCAGAGCCAGCAGAATCCGAAATGGGTCTGCAATGGATCGCTCATCGGCCACAACGCCTACTCGGTGGCGATCAAGGCACCGTTTGAGCCGCCCAGTCAGACCTATTTCCTCTTCGACAAGCGGCACGGCCGCACCATTACAACTCCGATCTTCGTCCAATGAAAACCAACTGGCTTGCGGTCACGAACCGCGTCAACAAGGAGCGCTACAAGATCCCGGCTGGCTGGGAAACCAAGGAGCAGGTCGCCGAGTCGCTCCAGTGCGATCCAAGCCGCGTGCATGACCTGCTCAAGGCTGCAATCACTGCCGGCGAAGTCGAGCGTCAAGAATTTCCGACGTGGGACGACAATCGCCGATGCACTGTTCGCGTTGCCTGCTACCGCGTGGCCGGATCGAAGCCGCAGGCCGAGACCAAGCGCAATCCATCGCTCGAAGACAAAGTGCGCACCAGCATCCTGCGATTCCCGAGCTACAGCGATTCCCGCATCGCCGACAGCTTCAAGGGCCTCCGGGCCGCTGATGTGGCTAGGATCAGAAAAACGATTGCCAACTGAGGCGCGGCCAACCAGACTCAAGACGCATCTTGGTTGGTGCCATTTGGTCGCCACCTCCTCTCCGCCGAGACGGCAATAGCCTAGCGACTGGAGGTGGCGGCCTCATTGTTGCTCGATCTTGCGGTGGAAATCGCGCGCGATCGGCGAGAACACCACTCCCTTGAACGCATCCTTGAGGTGCAGCCCGGAGAGCGAGCGCACGCGGCTGATGGCAACATATGCCTGTCCTGGCTCGCGCGCCGCACGGATATCCACCAGCGCCTCGTCCAGCGTGAGCCCCTGTGACTTGTGGATCGTGCTGGCCCACGCGAGGCGCAACGGGAACTGCCGAAACATCGCCGAATGCTCGACGGTTGGATCGAGCGTCCATTCGTGCGCTTCGATGTCCAGCTCGCGCCCGTTGTCGAGGAGCACGCGCACCTGCTCACGTGTCCACCCGAGGACCGTGCCGACCTCGCCATTGGCCGCCAGCAGCCCGCCAGCTCCATCCGACAGGTTGGCAGTCACCATGACCCGCGCCCAGGCCCGCAACCGCAGTACGGCGGGCGTGATCATCGCGCTCACCAGCGCCTTTCGGTCAGCTTCTCCGCCGGTCACGTCGGCGTGGAACTCGACCGTGGTGCCGTCGCACGCGTCGAGCATCATGTGGTTCCACCGATCGACCTGCGTGTTGTGGGTCATGAGCCGCAGCACCGAGGCCCGCGGGAACATGGCGACCCGCCCCATCAGGATCCGCATCGAATCGGTGCGAATGGCTCCGGCGCGGAATTGGTTGAGCACCGAGATGAATTGCGGATCGTCTTGCCGATGGATAGTGCGCAGCGAGACGCTGGCGAAATTGGCCTCGTTCCATGCTCTGGCCATGAATGCCCAGTCGTACATGCCAGTGGTCGAGACTGGAGGCAGTTGGAGGAAATCCCCGACGGCAACAATCTGGATCCCGCCGAACGGCCGGTCGTCCTCGCGGATCACGCGGCACAGGAAATCAACGAATCCAATGATCGCACCAGGGAGCATCGACACCTCGTCGATGATCAGAATCGAGGTGCTTCGGATGCGCGACACTGATGCCCGCCACCCGAACGACCGCGACTGCATGTGCTCGATGTAGTCTTCCCACGGCTGATTCTGCTTCGGACCAAGGCCGATTCCGGCCCAGCGGTAGACGGTCGATGTGTCAACGTGCTGGCCGAAAATCGCCGCGAGCTTGTCGCGCAGATTGATTGCTGCAACACCAGTCGTCGCGCATACGCGTAGGCCGCGGTCGCCGAGCCTTTGACGGATCGCCTCGACCGTGATGGAAGACTTCCCAGTCCCGGCTGGACCAGTCACGAATACGTTTCGGCTCTCGTTGATTCGTGCAAGCGCGGCGAGTTGGTCAGCGTCGAATTTCATGGTTCGATCAGGTATTCACACTCGAAAGCGATGATTAGAGGAGGCTGCATCATCACAACGCGATCCGGCCTTGGTGCTGTTCTTCGCAGGCAAGTTTCGCATCCTTCTCGCCAATGCGTCTTACCGTTTTCGATGCTGAAAGATCCATCGCATCTTGCAAGGTCGTTGTGCAGCAGTCGCGGTGCTTGTCGCTCATGATTTGATTCTTTTTCATGGCACGACTCGCCGCAGACATAGCAGCCCGGGTTCGGTATGTCCCATCCGCATCTTGAGCAGTTCATGGCTTTTTGCTCCTATCGTCAATAAGTTTTCCGCACGCCGCCGCATCAATCAAGATGTTGCAACTCGCAGCGATATGCGCGATGTGAGAAACACCCGACTCATTGTCAATATCCTCCCCGTCACGCCAAGCGTTCAGATGCCGCATGATCGCATGGACGTATGTCATCGCGCTCACACCAGTGTCCCGCCAGTTCCATGGGCCGTATTTGTCAGCACCGAGCGCGTGGACTCTTGCTGCCTCCTCCATTGCAGATGCAGGAATCAGGCCTAGCGGTGTCTTGCGTTTTCCAGCATCACCTTTCGGATCGCTCACTTGCGCGCCTCCTTCCATGCGGAGAGTTCCTCACGCGCTTTTTCGCGTTCGATTAGCCAGTCAACGCCAAGTCGAGATAACTCCCATAGGCGTTTGTGGATTTCAGCAATGTCTGCTTTCAGTTTCTCTTCGGCGGCTCGTGCCTCGTCGCGCTCGCGCTCAAGTCTGCGCGCGAAGTTGGCATTAACGGTCTCGTATTGCAGCAGGGCGGAGGGTTGTGCTACGGAATCAGTCTCAGGTGTCGGTCGGTCGTTCATTTGGATTTTCGATATTCGTGTTAATCAGAAGCAGCCAAGAAGAAAATCAAGTGCTTTGGTACGGCTGTTGATTAGTGCTTGATCGCCATTCGAGATGTATTGTCGTAGTGTCTGTTCATCGCCAGAAAAACACCCGCAGTAAAAGTAAACTCCAATCGGCAACTCAACGGCATTTATGGCGCGCCCGCAATCGCCGTGCCCTGTCCAGTGACACGACGCCACACGAATACCTGTCAGCTCGCTGAGATTGGATCCGCTGAGATTGGCTACGCTGAGATCGGCTCCGCTGAGATTAGCACGTTTGCCATTATCATGAAACCACCACGCATAATGGTCGTCGAGTATTTGTTTTAGAGTCTCCGGTGTCGGTCGGTCGTTAGTCATGGCTGCACCTCCTCCCATTTCCCAATCGTCCGCAGGAACGCCTCGGCGCGCTCGCTGGCGGTGGCGCTGTTTATTCTTTCTCGTCCAACCACGATGCAAAGCTCAATCAAACTTCCTAAAAACAGATCATACTCTAAATCTGACAATAATTCTTCAACCTCATGCATGGCGTTGAGGTCGTTGGCATAGTCCGGCAAATGGCTTTCGGCCCACCGCTCGCCTTTCGAGTTAGCCCATACAGGCTGGTAACCGTTGTGGCCTACTTGTGACCACCCACACGCTTCCGCGATGGCTCTGTTGATTTGGTCGTTAGTCATTGTGTCTCCTTCCGAACCATGCCTTCTGTCTTTACTGCGCATGATAGATTCACCCATCGCTCGCAGGCGGCCACGAAATCCACTAAACGATCCGCCAGCTCGCGTCCTTCCTGCAGCCGCTCTGCTGCCTCGCGGATTGTAGTGTTAGCAACATCGTCCTCCGATTGAATATCGTTAGCTAGGATATGTAATGCGCTGATGAGCGTGTCGATATTGGTTCTCACTTGCGTGCCTCCTTCCATTGTCCATCAATCAACTCCGCAATCGCCGCGAGTGCTTTCATCGGTAGATCAGCAGGATGCGGATCACCTATCTTGGTGATATTGAAGATCTCGCGTAGCAGGTTGCGGGTGTCGTCAAGTTATTCCTTCGCCCTCGCAAATCCTGTATCCATGAAGTCGCGGGTTCTATTGGTCTCTGCACGCGCCTCGTCGCGCTCGACCAAAGCAGCCGCTAGCTTTTGACGTAGCTCAACGGCGGTATTGATCTCGTCCGTGCCATATTCCTCGATGCGTTTCAACGCATCCCGTGCCTCGTCGCGCTCGCGCTCAAGGCGGCGGGCGTGATCCGCAATCATCATCGGATCTAATCCGAACATTCCTTGTTCGATCGCATCAGTCTCTTGTGTTGGTCGGTCGTTCACGGCTGCACCTCCATATTTGTGACTTTCTCCACAATCTCTTCAGCGATTTCCACAATGCTTTTGAACTCCAACATTCGGAAAGTCTCGCCATGTTTTGCGATCAATGCGTTCCAATCTGCGGCCTGATCTTCGGTGAGCTGAACCTTGTTTGGTCTTCCAATAACGGCATCGCTGATAATGCGCTGCACAATGTAAACAGCATCCTTGAACGCCACATCAATTTCAGCACGATGCGGGTGAATCGTCGCCCGAACCGAGGTGCATCCATCACTCACCTTCACAAGCCACCACCCTGGCGCGAGGCCGGTGCATGCGAATGGGTCGTCAATAGGAACGTATTTTCTTCCAACTTTTCGGTACGTTTGCCGCGATTCAGTGTAAGCAATTCGTTGTTGCGCGTTCATGCTACCTCCTTTCTCCAAAAGCAGACCCGTGCCTTGATGCGCTCGACGCGTGCCTTGCGCTGTGCCTCGCGCTCGTTGCGTTCGGCTAGTGCGGCGAACAACTGATATGTAAGGATTGGCGTCTCGCGCCCGATTGTGGTGGTTTTCATTGGTTGGTGGTTTCGATTGGTTGCTTTTTAATGGCGTCGGAAAAAGTAGACTTGGCAAACGGCGTCGGGTAGTGCCTGAACTTTCCGTATTTGTCATACTCCGAAACGATCAGGCCCTTGTCGCGCAGACGAGACCCGGGGCCGTTCGGCTTGTCCTGACGGCGGATATTGTAGCGCTCGGCAAGTTCGCCGTAGGTTGAGCCAGGCGAGGCCACGACGGCCGCGAGCCATGCGCTCTCCAGCATGCCGATGCTAGCCTTCTGTTCGATGTGCGCAAGAGCGCAGGCAAGTTGGGTGGTTGTCATTGGAGCAATCCGTTTTGGCGGCAGGCAGCGACCACATCGCCAAGCTGCTTGGTTGTAAGTCTGCGCAGTTCCTTGATGTACTGCTCGCGGTTGGTCTTGGCCGTGCAAAACTCGACAACGCGAACGATGGCGGACTCAGGGTCTCCGCACGGCTCGCGCTTGGTGCCATAGCCAAATTGGTTCAGTCGGCTCTGGCATGATCGCACGCGCTCGATCGGAACCACGAAGGTATCGCCTAGCATGATGTCTTGATCGCGCAGCAGTTCGCGCCACGAGATGTTGATGGTTTTGGGTAGCTTGGTCATTTGAACATCCCGTTTTGTTCGGCCGCATTTACCAGCGCTTCCAGTTGCTTGGCAGTTAGTTTTGCCAAGTGGCGCAGGTACTTCGCCCGTCCGGTCTGCTTGTTGCGTTCGTCGATGAACGCAACAACCGAAAGCTCGATTGTATCAGCACCGATCCACTTTGCCGATGTGCTCCATCCGACATCGTTGAATGCCGACCTGTATCGCTGAAGCTCCTCGCATCGGATCTTGAAAGTGTCGCCGACCTTTGCTTGCCGTGCAATGGCGCGGGTGTTTTGTGGCTTGCTCATCGTGCCACCTCCTGAATGAAGTTGAGCACCGCGGTTCCGGCGGCGACGAAATAGTCCATGGCTGAGTCAGGCATCGGCACGGACTCGATCCAGGCGAGCAGGCCACAGAAGGCCAGCATGCCGAGCATGACGGAAAAACCGTTGATGATCTTTTGCATTGGTTGGTGAGGTTGGCTAGTTGCGCCGGGGATGGAACCCGGAGCGGTTGTGGATTAGGATTGGCGGCCAGCGCGAATCGCCTTTGGCGAGTAAACGCGGAAACCGCCGTAGTACATGGATGATGATGGCTGGATTGTGAAGCCATCCGATGCAAGTTCGGCTTTTGCTTCTGCTGAGATGAAGGCAAAATCAGCGTAGCCGTTGTTGCCGTTGATTGCAGCAGTCTTGATGGTATCGGTCGTCATTGTCTTGGTTGGTTGGTGGTTGGTGCTGCCTGCTGGCAACGCGCTCAACCTATGGCAGATTTCCAGACCAGTAAAGAAAAATCTTCCGATCGGCGAAAAAAGTTTCTCACTTCCAGATCGTGACCCAGCAGCCAGAGGTTTTCGGTTCCCAGCCCTTAGTCACGCGCAGGTCGAAAACCTGATCGTCATCCTCCCAGACGCCAACGTCTGTTAGCGCATCCATGACGGCTTTGGCCAGATTGTCGAGGTCGGGGCGCTGAGTGTGATACTGCGGCGAAGACGGCTTGATTCCGGCCTTGGTCGAGTGAGACGTCGGGCGCTGGAACTGAAACTGGAGCTCGAGCTTGATTGGGCAGTCGAGCGCTTCGCCCATCAGGCCAGCTTCCGAGGCCGCCACCCGGACCGCCGTTTTCCACGCATCAGCGGTGCTCGGGTTGTACATTCGAGCGTGGCCACCACGAACCGTGGCCCGAGCACGAGGCTGTGGCTTTGGTTCGCCTGGCACGAAAAAGATGGTCGAGGTCATCGGGTGCGCACCTCCGGTTTGCGGAATACCGTGATGCCGACCACGGCAAAGATCTCGGCGATCAGCGCAGGATCGTCGTGCTTCTCAACAGCCTCGGTGATCTTGCGGCGGATCTCGATCACGGCCGGCTCCATGCGCACCAGGTCCGGCGCAATGCTGGCGAGCTTGCGGATGTCGCTCACCTCAAAGTCCCACTTCCAACGCACTTCGTCGGGCTGCTTCGCGGCGTGGGTTTCCTCGGCAGCGGCACAGCGGGCCGCCAGTGCCTCGAGGCGCGATTGCTCGGCCTGCTGCGCGGCAACTACATCGGCAATGCGTCCGGTCGCCTGTGCGGCCTGCTGAGCGGCTTCGGCGGACTCCCGTGCGGCACGTGCTTCCGCGGCAGCGCGGCGTTCGGCTTCATCGGCGATCCGGCGTTCCTCGGCGAGTCGGTACGCGTGGCCTTCGATCAGTTGCTTGATCCGGCCTTCCTCGGCGTTGAGGTCAGCAAGGAAGTCTTTCGCCGCCTGGTCGATCCGTCGACCAACTTCAAGGACCGGCTCTTTGACGGCCTTCCGGCTGCGTTCCACCAGGTTGCGCAGTGCGGCCATCTCCTTGATTCTGTGGCCCGCGATGTAGGACTCATCGTGGCTTGTGACCTCGGTGATATTCGCGGCCTTGGTCAACGCACGCTCGCGCAGTGCGAATGCCTCTGGCGCGATGGTCAGTTGGTATCCGTCGCCCGCAAGAATCAGGGCTTCGGTCTCAGTGGTGGTGGTGTCTGTGGTGCTCATTGGTTGGTGGGGGTGAAAAATTACATGGAATCAAAAATATCCCAGTTGTTTTCGCGTTGCCGCGATATTGGCGACCAACGCATTGTAGATTTTCCAGCGATATCGTCGAGCCTGTAAAAAATGAATGACATGCGCTCAAGCACGAATGCAGCCATAACATCAAAATCTCCTTTCTCGTACTTTCGGTATCTCGCTCCGTAATCATTTGGATTTGATGCACAGCTTGGGCGACCTGATCCAATCATGAACTTGAACGATCCGCATGATTGATACGTGGCCTTTTTGACTTGTACAGTAAGTGCTCTTGATGGTGGCTTCCAAATTACAAGATCGGCCTTTTGCTGGTGGCCAATCGGAAAAAAGACTGAAAATCCTCGCTGTGTGGCTTCTGTAGCCAACATCATTTCCGCAAATGTCCCTGAGCTGCAGGTATGCGATTTCGTTGTTTGCTCTGGAGCGGCTTCGATGCCGTCCATTGAGAAGAGAAATGACATTGGATTTAGTCAGTGGAGAATTTCGGCCGTTTCGGCCATGTCAGGTCGATGTGGCCTGTGCAGACGCAGCACCCGATCAGTAGCATCCGGCAGTGCGCTGAGTAGCATCTCGGGCAGCACTCGGGCGGGCATAACTTGTTGCGTCGGCGGCGGGCATCTTCGGCGAGACGTTCGGTGATCGTTAAAACGGTTCGCTGGTCGCGTCGTACAGCGGCAGCGCCATCAGCAGGATCGGCGTGCGGTTGGCATGATCCATCCGCACCGCGATCCACGCCCGTTCCGGGTCGCTCTTGTCGCGCACCAGGCACAGGCTGGTCTCCGGCTGAAGTGCTGCCTGGTGCCAATCTGACACCGCTTGATTTACTCCAGCGGGGCACAGGTCGATCATCTCGCCGCGGTGGCTGCCGAGACTGCGTACCTCTGGCGTCTGCGCTGGTGGTGCTGGCTCGGCCTTCGGCGGCAACGGCGAGTCAGTTAGAATCATCGACCGAGCTGCCGTTTTGGCGGCCTCCCGGCGATCCGACTTTCCCGGCGGATCGATGCGGTCAATAGCGGCTTGGAGGTCAGGATCGACCTTCGGTGCCGGCGCGGGTCGCGGCGTCTTCGCGCCTGCGGCTGCGGCTGCGGCCTTGGCAGCGATCATTTCGGAAATGGATGGCATGGCTTGGTTGGTTGGTTGGTGTCCCGTTTAACGCCCGGGACCACGGCGGCTATGAACGCGACAACTCACCGATCAAAACTCATCGGCCGGGGCCGAGTCAATGCCGAGGAGCGATGCGACCTCTTCCAGCGCAACCGCAAGCCGCTTGTCGTCGGCCTTCGGCTTCGGGTCGTTGCGGTACGTGGGCAGCCACTTGTTGATCAGCCCAATCACTGCATCCTGCTCAAGGTCGCCTAGGTCGATCCCGGCGAACTTGCCGACGTGGACCTTGCACTTTTGCCAGTCGGCGCGTGCTTCCTCGGGCTTGGCCGCCGGCACCTTCGAGTACCCGCTTTGCGATCCGGCGGAATGACTGTCCTTCGCCTCGCGGTCCTTGACTCGAACGTAGGTGCCCGACGCCTTGATGGGCGCGTCCGACTTGTCGGGCGTGATCGCCATGATGCTCGTGTATGTCTGTCCGTTGTCGCCGGTCTGATGCTGGATCAACAACTTGACCGGGTGCCCGATCAGGCAATCCACGTCGTACTCGGCAAGTTCCTGAGCCGTAAGGTCACGGCCGAGGATCTTGCGCAGATCCTTGCGGAAGTTGGCCTTCTCGTTCAGCGAGGCCGTGTAGCCGCGGGACCATACGCAGAATCGCCGGCCGTTGTCGTCAGTGACCTCGGATTCGTAGACGAGGCGGAATACCTCGCGTTCGCCATACTGGCTCTGAACGACCTTCAATGGGGTCACGTCAACGATCACGGCCTTGACCATGCCATCAGTCTCGGGGTGCGGGGTAAATTCTCCGCCGCCTTTTTTTTCACTCAGTTTCACGCTTTTGTGGTGTTGTTGTTTTTATTGTTGTGGTTCCACCTGCTGCGTTTCCTCTCCGGTTCCCAATCACGAAAAAGAGTTCCGGCGGTTGCTGTTGCGCCGCAGCGAGGTGGTCTAGTCCTCAATCGAGGGTAGAGTATTTGCCGAAATCGCGCTCAAGCTCGGAGGCGATGCGGTTGCATTTGACGTATTCGACGCCCCATGATGAGAGCATTGATATGCCGATTGCTGAAAAAATTAGTGACGCTAAGGTAAGCCCCCAGTTGACGCCAAAAGACATCCAGCAGACAAGCCCTGAGATTCCGAACAGGCAGCCGCCAATGGTGGCGACCTTGAACGAATCGCGCGCCATGTGGCGGTAGCGTTCTGCGGCAGATCGGCTCATTGGTCGCCTCCCTTCGCGGTGGCTGCCTTAGCGATCGCATCCAGCATAGGCTGGCGGGCTCGTTGCGGCGGGGTGGTCTTACCGTGCAGAAACTTGCACAGCGCCGAGACCGAGTAGCCGGTGGCCACCGCGATTTCGGCCCGGGAAAGGCCGGAGCCATTGACCGCCTCGGTGAGTGCGGCGGCGAATTGGTTGTGGTTGGTTGTGGTCATTGGTTGAGTTGGTAGGCCGGGGATGGAACCCGGCAGGGTAATTAGACTGGGAGAGGTTTGCCGTCGATCGCGGTGTATTTGGTGAAGCTGATTGTCACGCAAGCCTTTTGACCGCGGTATTGACCGCCGGTGCTGTTGACGCGGCAGGTGTACTGCTCGACTCCATCCTTACTTGCCCACTGTCCGCTGAAGTGATTTGGCGTGCGGGCAAAGCGGCCTTCAAACATCCAGGTGTTGACGAGCACTTTCTGTCCCTGACACTCCATCACGTCTTCGCACAGTTGCTTAGCCTTGTCAGCCGCCCACTTGGCGACGGACGGAATCGGTGCGTTGCTGAAGAACTCTGGGAGCGTTTCGATGTTCATCATAATCTTGGTTGGTTGGCGTTGCTCGCGGCAACGGGGGAAGAAAACCACAGGACGCGGAGTTTGTCTACAAAAAAAAGTGAGAAAATTTCCGATGGCCCAAAAGCCCAGTAAACACAAGGCCTTCAGCGTGCAGTCAATCGACCGTTTGAATTT
>ERZ869925.384-NODE-384-length-33932-cov-8.367181_pt1 | contig 33932 bp, 50 predicted proteins | sample MGYA00579311_ERZ869925 | MGnify/ENA primary metagenome ERZ869925 (study PRJEB32216, sample SAMN09231817) | wastewater metagenome | place: USA: Maryland | collected 2016-07-30 | study: EMG produced TPA metagenomics assembly of the PRJNA472060 data set (Reclaimed...
CTGCAACAGCTAACGGAGCTTATGGTATTGTGTCTAAAGGAAGTACACTTGATGATTCTACATATGTTTTTGGTGGATATAACGCAAGTAATACGTGGACATCAACTATTTCTAGTGCAGGTAAAGCGTATTTTGCATCAAAGGTAGGTATTGGAACATCTAGTCCAGGTTCATCACTTGGTGTTGTTGGTGATGTTGATACTACTGGAAACTTTAAATCCCCTACAACTTCGTACTACTTTAACCCAACAACTGGATTATTCAATGTAGCCAATGGTTATGTGGCTAACTTATATGGTTCGGATTCTGTTCAACGTCTAGCTTTTGCTTCTGGTAAGACATATTTCCCATCTACAGCAGGTAACGTGGGCATCGGGACCACGGGGCCGACAAGTGAACTCCATATTAAAGGAACAAGTCCTGACACAATGATAAGGGTGCAACCGGCAGCAAGCACCGATTTTGCAGGAGTAGAATATCGGACTACTACTGACGGCGATGCCGTTTTTACGGGTTTCCGACAATCCACAGGAGAATTTAGATTTAACAATGTTTTCAGTGGTGGATACATTGATTTTATGATTGGTTCAGGTAGCAAGTTGACAATAGCAAATAGCGGCAACGTCGGAATAGGCACATCAACACCATCAAACACTTTAACTGTAGCTACAGGTTCTATTGCAACGTGGGAAAACATTGTCTCTACCTCTACAGATATAACAATAGACTGGACACAAGGAAACCAACAACTTATTCGTTACGGAATAGCTACAACAACTATTACATTCTCTAATGTACTTGCAGGTCAAACAATAAAGGTTATTACTTGTGCTCCACCAAGTGGAACACCTGGTGTAGTAAACTTCTCAACAACAACTAACCCTGTGTATTGGTCTGGTGGCTCACTACCAGCTAACACACAAACAGTAAAGAAGTGTGACGTGTGGTCATTTTTAGGAACAAAAGCTACATCTTCTCTAGTTGTGTTCGGTGCACAAACAGCTTCATTCTAGTATGAAAAAGAAACTACAAAAATATATATTCTCATTATTCTTAACTCTATATGCTATAGCAAACAGCGTGCCTTTTGTTTATGCTTCTGCATCAATAGATTCGTCATCAAACGGAAGTGGTACAACGAGTTTTTCGTGGAGTCATACAGTTAGTGGCACAAATACGATATTGTTCTTGTTTTTACATAGAACAGCAGACCAATCTAATGGGGCAACATATAATGGTGTGAATATGACATATTTAACTAGTGGAGGTCCAACAACTGATATGTACCTTATATTCTATATGATAAATCCACCAACAGGAGCTCACACACTAGCTGTTACAGCTAATTTTGGAGATACAAAAAATTGTATTGGTGTAAGTCTTAATGGTGTAATACAAAGCGTGCCAACAATATATGGTGCAGGTACATCTGCTGTAACTCTAACCACAATATCAAATAATTCTATTATGTTAAGTTCTGGTGGTTCAGTAACAGCAGGTTCTAATACTTCACTAGTAAATAGTTCTGGCTCTGTTGGAGCTTTTAAAAGCAATCCATTACTAATAACACCAGCAGGAAGTAAAACATTGAATATGACAGGAGCTTCTAATTCAGTAGGTATTGTTATACCCACTATTGCAACAGCATCATTCTCTTGGTGGTACTTTAACACATTTTAATCTATGGAAAGAAGAATTGATGACAACAAAATAGATGAGTTAATAGAAGAAGTAATTACATTGAATAGAGTTATTTTTGGAGACGAAGCGACAGGAGATAAAGGAATGAAAGAAAAAGTTGATGATATTCACTCCCTACTTGTTCAAGCTAAAAATATAGGAGGATTTTTTGGAGGTATAAAGAGTTTAATAGGGTGGATGTTAGTTGTTGGAGCTTTTATACTTGCTCTAAAAGGATGGTTATCGGCTTTAATAGCTTATTTTATAAATAAATGAAACTAGAATACACAATTACTCAGCCCTTCTCGGCAAATTATAACAATTCATATCTTTCATCAGGATTATTAGGGCATCCTGGCGTAGACTATGATGGTGGTTATGGTGTTCCAGTACACTCAGTGTTTGAACAAGAATACGTATATAAAGTCCTCACAGTAAATAACCCATCTAACGATGGCACAGGTTTCACGGGGGTATTCACAATCGTGGACAATGGCATTGAAGTGTTTGAGGTACTTTATGGACACGGAGACCCATTAGTACAAGTTGGGCAAATAGTCCATAAAGGAGATGTGATAATGACAGAAGCTAATCACGGAAAGGTGTATCAAAATGGTGTTCAAATCACTCCAGAAATGCAACAAGCAGGCGATAAACGTGGAGCACACGTACACTTACAAAAGCGTATTCTACGAAAAGACGCAACTGTCCAGCCTAATACAAGCTATTTAACAGGACTAGACGGATTAATGTACTGCAAAGATGGATTCTATTTTGCAATACCGTTCTATAAGAATGGCTACAGTGGTTGTGTTAATTTCCTACTACCACTATTGAACTCTAACCTATATCTTGGCTGTAGTGGTTATGATGTAGGTTGTTTACAAAGATTCTTAAAAGCTAGAGGTTTCTTTAGTGGAGATGTTACGTCATATTTTGGTATAATAACTAAACAGGCGGTATCCGCCTTTCAAAAAGCAAACGGTATATCTCCAACGCTAGGTTTTGTGGGTTCGGTAACTCGTAATTTAATAAATAGTATTCTCTCTTAATATATGCAATCAAATATAAATCCAGCATTAAAATCAAGTGTTGATTCAACACAGTATTCATTAACAGTTTCTAGTATTGAGCAAGTTTTAGGTTTCGGAGCGGTATTCTTGGCAGCTAAATATGGATTCAACCCAGCAGTAGCAACTAACTATATCCAATATATTGGTGATACAATTATAGTTATGATTCCAGCAGCTATAACTCTTTGGCACGGTGCTAGAGCAATACAAGGAATTATTAGAAAGATTCTTGTTGCTATAACCGCACCAAAGCCCCAAAATGCCACTGTAGACGCTTCTACTGTGTCAGCTTAAGGATTATATCATGAATCAGAAAATATACACCAAATATTCAAGATTTAGACGCCTGTGGAAAACTCTCTTGAATAATATTAAAAAAGATATATAATTATATTGGTGGTTTTCAGATAGACTACCGTTATTGTCTTAGTGTCAGATTAAGCACCTCTGTGGGTGCTTTTTCTGTTGTGTACATCTTTATTTCATTTATCCAGAAATGTTGTATTATTAAGTTAAGGGGGTTAACACAAAGGTGGGAACGAATACCCACTACCCCAGACGTTCTTTTACATAGAAAGGAGAAGCGAAATGATAACTATTCTTGAGGAAAATGGAAATATAACTATCACCATTTTTTACAATGAAAAAGATTTACAATTCTGGTGGCTTGATAATCTTGAAGCCGAAACAGTAGACCAATACGAAGAAATAGAAATCATCAGAAATAAAATTAACAAAAAACCTATATTACGGAGAGTAAAATAATGGCAATTTGTAATTTGTGTAAAAAGGAAGTGGAATTAACAAATCCAAAAAAACACGAGGAGTTAGTTATTTTTTATAATGGAAAGGTGATTAAACTTTTCTACCACCCAACTTGCTTTCTTCAAATCAAACCATTCTGTAATTCTTTACTCATTCAATAGGAGAATATTATGTTTATACGATTCGTATGCAAAAGTTGTGGAAAAGCTGGTTTCGTTCCTCACGGATATAAACCAAACGAAATCAATGGTCATAAGTACCATCCCGCTTGCTTCTTGAGAGCATTGGATGATATTAGTGGCAACAGTACCCTCATTCAAAAGGAGATTACAACGTGTTCCGTAAAAAAGTGATTTGTCCATATTGTAACAAGGAAGTAACTGGTCTTTGCTATCTGGTAATAATAAATGGCAAAGTGTATAAACGCCATACAAATTGCTATCCAGATGAAAAAGCTAACTAGACATCATAGAAGATGTAAAAGTAATGGTGGAACAAATGAAGCTTCAAATATCTCTATGGTAACCGAAGAACAACATAGAGCTTATCATTTGTTGTTTAAAAATCATCCACCTCAAGTGGTAGCAAGTATTTTGACACATACTTGGATAGATTCCAGATTCAAACTTGTATGTGTATTGAAAGATTAAATCCCCTAGTTTTAGGGGATTTTTTATAAACTATTGACTTTTTATTGACAGAGGTCTATTATATCGTGAGCGTATGGTTCGCCCAGCTAGAAACTTAGTCCGTGAGGGTTATTTTTTATTTAATTATTCCCTCGCTTGTAACATGCCACATCTTTTTACCGCCTAACGTGAATACTTGTGTTCTAGGACTGCTTGATACTTCTATCTGACTAAATGGTACACCCTCGGTTGTTGTGCCGTAAAGGTCGCCATTATCTAAGAATATGAATGAGGCTATGAGTAGGTGCATGTTAGTTAATTAAATAATCTAATGCTTTTGCTGATTTTTCTATTGCATGAAGTGTTTATAATGTCGTCCTTATTCACAATTTTTATAAGTCTAGTTTCTTCCCCTTCAATGGTAATTAATAAATCATGTGTTTCTGAACTCTCCACCACCTTCACAACCTCATCAATAATCTTGTCGTAATAATCTTCATCAAGACGACCATTATTTTCTGCAAAATCTTACATCTCTTCAAATAGTTTTTTAAGGTTGTTCATTTTTTTATATAAGTTTGCATTTGATAATTTTGTGTAATGTATAAGTGATTCCTAAATTTCCAAACTTCACAAGGGGTTCTAGGAGGAACTTGCAATACTTGTTTTTCGTCAATTTTCTTTGAAAAGAGAAACCAAATATGTTTACCATTACGAAGTTTTAATCTATTCTTGTAATGTTCTCGTTGGCGAGTAAAAGTTATTATTTTACCAATCAAAGTCATAGATTAAATGATATTCTTTTAATAGTTCGTCAAATCTTTCTTTTGACATACGACCTTGAAAAGCAGAATGATATGATGCTAGTTTATGTCTTTTTTCTTCAATATCCTCTTTCACGAAATCTAACATCTTTTCAAAATACTCTTTTTCTTTAAGTTCTAATTTTTCTTTTTTTATCATACTAATCAGAGATGGTGATTTATAGGCTAGCGACTTTTATTTGCATTTGTTTGAATAGTTCTTTTAGCATAGGGGGTTAGAGATTTTTAATTCTTTCTAAAACATCTTGTGATGTGTGTCCGTCAAACTCTGGTGCTTGTTCTAATGTTTCTGCAAAGTCTGTTTCTATCCATCTTTCTAGTGGAATGTGATATGTTATTTGATTTCCTTCAAACTTATTTATTCCTAAAATAAACCAACCTTCGTAATTACTACCATCTGAATGTAACTTAGAACGCCACACATCTGCGTCTCTTATTTTTCTACACAAAGCAATATAGAGTGTAATTCTATGGTCATAAAGTTCATCAAATGTGTGGTATCCATCAGAAATTTCTACATCATTTTCAATACTTTGTAAGTTTAGTTTAATCTTTTTCATATCTTTTGAGTAAATTTAGTTTTTAAGGGGTGATTAATAAATAAATGTTATAGCAATGTATCTACATTTTTTACATTGTGATAAATGTGGCTCATTTGAAAGATTGTGATATTTTAACCTTTCCCAATTATGCCAACAAAAAAACCATTGATGTAATTTATATAGAATAATTTGTATCTTTCTCATTTTTATTTATTATTTAGTAATTGTTTGTAATAAGTCCACTATTCCTCCAGTTGGTAAGGGTTTGGGAGCGACAGGAGTTATTGCCTACACAATAACATTCTTTTTTACCACATGTCTGTCTCTCCTCTGGCAACCCTTTCTTAAAGAGTTCGGCTTGTCTATCTAATAATTCTATAACACGTAATGCTGGCTTACTTCCATATTCCCAACCAAATTCATTCAACATCATTTCTGTTTCGTCATTAAAGTTTTGCATGGTTTAGTTTATTGTTGCTTTATACTCCTTGCCGTCAACAATCACAGTTACTTCTTTGCCTTTTAGTGAGGTTTCTTCTTTCTTTTCTTCCTCAATAGGAGTAATTTCATAATCACCTAAAACATACTGTGCTTTCCAATAGATAGAGCCTGTTTTTTCAGTTATGTTAGTTATTTTTTCTGAATCATCTCCGCCGATAAACCACCCTTTTGTAAATGATGCTTTTGCAGACACCCTAGCGTCACCATACACCCTAGCGTTACCAGACACCCAAGCGTTACCATACACCCAAGCGTCACCATACACCCTAGCGTTACCATACACCCAAGCGTTACCAGACACCCTAGCGTTACCAGACACCCAAGCGTCACCATACACCCTAGCGTTACCATACACCCTAGCGTCACCATACACCCTAGCGTTACCAGACACCCTAGCGTTACCATACACCCAAGCGTTACCATACACCCTAGCGTCACCATACACCCTAGCGTTACCAGACACCCAAGCGTTACCAGACACCCTAGCGTTACCATACACCCAAGCGTTACCAGACACCCAAGCGTTACCAGACACACTAAGATTATCTTCTTTCTCAATCCAACCCCCGAGTTCGTCTTTTGATACATTTCCAAAAGATATAAGAGCTTTTATTTGAAATAATTTAACACCAAATACTTCTTTTGAAACGTCTGTTAATATATATTTATTGTTTGTCATATTGTTAAGGTAATATTGATTTTAAGTTCTTATTTTGTGCTAATTCCTCTTTTAAATATTTAATTTCATTTTCGTAATCTGAAACAATTTTATTGTGTTTTGATTTTGTTATGAACATATATTTGTTTTAATTATTTTTTTAATGTATAAACCCATCACGAAGTGCTTGTTGGTCTCCGTGCATTGCGAATAATAGAATGACTGCACCTGCTAACATAAAGAGACATAGCCAGTATTTGGAGTAGCTCTTTTCTCTTTTGTAACTTCTAACTTGTTCTGCGTTATTGATTGCCTCGTTCATGAGGTCTTCTCGTAGTGTTGTCATAATTATTTGAGAGTGTTTTAGTGTCTCTCTTGTTTATATTATATATCGCCCTGTTTATATTGCAATAGTTATTTTAATTTACTTGTGCATAAGTCTCCTTTTAGCTTGATATTTATAGAGTTTTTTCAATCTAATTGCAAACTTTCTAGGGTTTTTTATCTTAATCCAATAATACATTACTGTCCCTTGTGGGTATCCATTTTTAATGAGCCAGTAAGTTGTTTTTCCATTCTCTATGTGTTTGATTATTTCTTTTGATTTTTTACTGATTGGTTTCATATCTCTTTAATGTTTTTCTTGGTATAGCCAGAAATTATTGCTTCCATTTGAACTTTGTAAAAGTTTTCAAACAAACCAATATAACTTCCGTCTTCTGTTGCTTGTTTATAATGCACGAAAATTCGTGTTCTAAGGCGTTCAGATGGCGATTTGGTGTCTAAGCTCACATTTTCAGTTGGAACGTCTCCTGTGTCAATTTCTGCCTTATTAGGGGCATACATAAGCCACCCCTCACTTCCCTCAAGTGACATTAGGGTTAAAGTCTCCTCTGGCGTAAGCTCCCTTGTTTCATATGAGAGCTTGACGCTTCGGTCCTTTCGGCGAATTATTGGATTAAGAGACGCTGGTAATATTATTTTTGTCATAATTTATTTAGTGGTGATTTTTCCCATTCGTGTAAAGCACAATCGAGGCAATAATCAAATGGATTGTTAGGGTTTTTCTTTATGCACGAATTATAATCGTGCGTTGCTAAAAAGGGATGTCATCTACATTAACCTCTCCCAATTCTCCATTATATCCTTGTCCTTCTACACTTGGAGTTTCTATTTTATTTCCTTTGTCTCGTATCTCAATAATATCTCCGAAGATAGGTTCTTTTGAATAACTCCCGTCTGCTTGTTTAACTCCTTTCCCTGTTACAAATCCAGTTTTTACAAGTTCCCAAGTTTCTCCGTCTTTTATAACTTTCTCATCTTTAAAGACACCTTCAAACTCAAACTCTTTCACCGTAACTTCTTCACCTTGTTTATTTTGATATTTGCGTTCAGTGATTTTATTCTTATCTATTTTTGTTAAGTCAATTTTAAATGATATTTTTTTCATATTAGAATGTTAATTTTGTTACTATTTCCTCAACTTCTTTAATTGTATCTTCTTGATACTTTAAGTATTCAGCAATTTCCTTTTCAATATTTTCTCTTGAAATAGTGATGTAGAAAAACTCTTTACAAGGAATACGAGGGTCGTAAAAACAAAAGTAAAGAGTTTCTAACTTATCATTCACAATAAAATACTGATATGTTTGCATTTTATATTCGTCAGGAATTTCTTGTGTTAGATAAGCTTCAATATGGCGAGCAGATGATAAACTTTTTGACTCAACTGCTTGTGTTAAATCTTCTGTCCAACCATCAGGAGAGATTGCAATACTGTTGTTATCATCTCTTGACCAGATTGTGTGTCCAGTTTCAACTTTGATACCAGTTTCCTCTATAAAACGAGATACTGCTATTTCCTCTAATCTTGTACCTCTATCCATCGGATTTTCATCGGTTGATGGCAACGCTATTCTTTCAGCGATTAACTCGTAAAAACCTATTTTTTTTCCACTGCCACGCTTTACAACTATATCCTTAAGACGAGAGCCTGTTATTTTACCTAAACGACCCGTAAACCACTCTTCTTTTGAATTAAAATTTATAACTCGCATTATTTTGTATATTTAATTTTTAAATCATTTTTAACTTTTAGAATTTCTTTATCTTGCTTTTGTTCGCCAGTTAATCCATTCCAAACTTTTTGTAATTCTTCTAAATCAGAAGTTTCTTGAAGTAAGACTATAACTTTTTCTTTAAGTGCGTTTTTATATTCATAGAACTCTTTCATTTCTTCACTAGAAGCAATATCTCCACTTGCCATATAACCTAGTAGTGCCAAAGCACGACCTACTGAAATTGTTTCTAACTTTTCAAATGCTTTATCTCCATTTACTTTTCCTAGTGATGTGCCAGTAGAACGAGCAGAGAATTCATCAGACAAATCTTTAATAATTGTTGTGGAAAACATAATGCTTCCATCGTCTAGAATTGTTGGTTTTGTTTCTATTGACCCGTGAGGACAATCTTCACGAAACTCTTTAATACGAGCAGGAACTGTTGCGTAACTTTTTCCTTTTAAGTCTATTGTTGGTGTTTTCATAAGTTTTATTTTCTATCACAAGCACACTTTTCTCCAATAATTCTATTAAACCAGTGGTCTTTATTTCTGCATACTTCCCACTGTATAGGTTGTTTAACTAACATAATGTTTAATAATTTTTATTTCCATTCTTATCACCAAACTTTATAAAAATCTCTCTTAATAATAAATCATTACATTTTAATTTAACTTCTTGCCCAACTATTTTGTGCATATTGTTTTTGTGTTAAGTGGTTATATCTTAACTAAAGACATTATATATCAACCTGTTTATATTTGCAAGTGGTAGTGTGTGGATAACTAAATAGGTATCCCTTGACAACCTAATTGTACTTGCTATAATGGGTGTATTAGTAATAAAAACAATATGAAATATAATATAATTTATGCAGACCCACCTTGGAGTTATAACGATAAAATGAAAGGACATAGCTTTTCATTAGACCACGAATATGAAACACAAAGTTTAGAATGGATAAAACAACTACCAATAAAAGAAATCACAGAAAAAGATGCAACTTTATTCTTATGGGCAACATCTCCTCTTCTGCCTGAAGCATTAGAAGTAATAAAATCGTGGGGATTTAAGTATAAAACTGTTGCTTTTGTTTGGAATAAAAAAACTAAAAACTGGATAAATGTTTCTAATCTTGGACAATGGACAATGGGGAATGTAGAAATATGTATTCTTGCTACAAAAGGAAAACCAAAAAGAATTGTTAAGAATATAAAACAGCTTGTGGAAGCAGAGAGAACAACTCACTCAAAAAAACCAGATGAGGTTAGAAACAGAATTGTAGAACTTATGGGTGATTTACCTAGAATAGAGTTATTCGCACGACAACAAACAAAGGGTTGGGATGTGTTTGGAAATGAAGTAGAAAACAGTATAAAACTATGAAAAGAGAACAACGATACGGTATAAAATCACTTGCAAAGGACTTTCCTTCAGAAGAAGGTGTGCTTGATTTTATCTTTGATGCACAACATAGCCGACAATGTTCTTGTAGTGGCTCGTATTCGCTCAAAATGGGGCGTAGGCAGTACCAATGCTCTAAGTGTAGGTTTCAGATAGCCCCTACTGCTAACACCATATTTCACAAGAGTGACACGCCTCTAACACTATGGTTCAAAGCCATTCTCATATTCTCAAACGCAAAGAGTGGCATATCGGCAAAGGAACTAGAACGACAGCTTGAAGTCACATATAAGACAGCGTGGCGTATCCTACACCGTATCCGAAAAGCCCTAGAGCAAGACGGCAAACTATCGGGTGATGTAGAAATGGATACCGCATACTTTGGCGGTAGAAAGAACGCAGGAAAGAATAACGAAAACCTATCAGACGCTATGAAAGCAAAGAGCGTAGTAATGGGTGCAGTTCAGCGTGGTGGTAATGCTCGCCTGCTTATTGTGCCAGATGCAAAGGCAAAGACCCACGGCGACTTTCTCAATGAAATGATAGACCCACAAGGCACACGCTTTATGACAGACAAAACAAACCGCCTCAATAAAGTGGCGGTGGGTTTCAATCGTCACGCCGTAGACCACGGACGAGGTGAGTATGTTCGTGGTGATGTTCACGCTAACAGCATTGAGGGATTTTGGTCACATATCAAGCGAAGTATCACAGGCACGCACAAGGTGGTGTCTAGGAAATACTTGCAGGAGTATTTGGACGGCTTTGTCTTTTTGCGTGACAATCGCTACAGCGACAAGGAACGCTTTTGGAAGTTGCTTTCCATTTTAATAACTCCTTCAACTGCTTAAAAAATTGTTGTTTATTCATAGCACAAGTATAACATAGGTCAATTAGGTGGTGAGGGGAGAGGTATTGATAACTATTTCTCTGTAAAAGGTGGGAGACTTTTAGGATATTTTTTAATAATATCTTCTGACATTTTATTAAAATCTTTTATCCAATTTTGATTTTTCATTTTTGGAGGTCTATCATCTGTATTTGTATCGTTTATAATTGAATCATATAAAACAGAAAGACAAGCACCAGCTTTAAGGATATGTGATAAACCACTATCTTCATCTATATCTTGTCCTTCATACCAAGCCATTAAATGTCTCATACAAGCATCATAATATACAGAAGAACTTACACCAGATACCCTATAATTATGACGACCATATTTCCTTGCTCCTTCCATCATTGCTAAACCTACCCCCATTATAAACGGAGAACTAACTACACTTACTGGAACTTTTTTTATACCCACAGCATCTTTTGGATTTGTTTCTTTTTTCATATTTTTAATCTAACCAAATAGGAGACACTACTGTTTTCATACCTCCATTTTTATTACTTATCAAAAAAAACTGTTGTGCTGGAGATTCAAACTCACATTTCATAGCTTGAGCGTAAGCATTATATCCAATCAATGAGCCATTACCTATAAAATTACCGCCGTCTATTCTTTGGTGAAAGTGTCCGAAAATTGTTAAATCTGCTTGTTGGACTCTATCCCATTGTGCTATTGCTTTACGCATAGGGATAGTTATACCTCCCATACCACCACCAAACTTAACCTGATGTCCGTGTATCATTCTTATCTTCATATTATAAACATCTAAATATGAAGTATCTCCCTCTGGAATAATAAACGTACATCTTTTTTCATTTTTAAAAATATCCGAAAGATTACAATACATCAACCATTCAAGAGATGACATATTTTCATTTCCCCAGTGTATCTTCTTTGAGATACGTCCGTGGTTTCCCGAATGACAAACTATCGTAATTTTACAATTTGTATTTTCAAGAATGTACTTTATACCAGATACAAATAATTCTTGTGCAAAAGATATTGATTGCATTGCTCCGAGTTGATTTCTTTCTTGACTATCTTCGTGAAGATTACCAGAAATTAAATCTCCCAAAATACTTAATACAAGAGTGTCTATTTTAGTATCTTTTTGAAATATCTTTATTAAACGAACTCCATTTATAAAAAACTTCTCTGCTCTATTTTTTGCAATATCTAATGTGTATTCATTAACACCAGACACTTGACCTTTTGTAACTCTTTCTTCCAAATGCCAATCTGACGCAACCATAAAAGCTGTTGCTTCACTTATATTAGAAGAACTAGAAATAATCTTATGAGAAGATTTATTATTTTTTAATAACATTATAGAATCAAGAGCTTTTTCTGCTCGTTCTGCTCTATCCAATGCTATTTGATACTTTTCATCTTTCGTTCTTTCTTTGTCTTTATAAAGTTTTAAAAAAATATCTTCCTCAACCATTTTCTCGGCTGTTTTTTTCTGATTCTGAGTCGTTATTCTTTTTGGTGGTAAACCTAAACTTGAATATGACTTTCTAACTGTTTCTGGTGTTCTACCAGTTTTTTTTGATAACCAAGCATAATCTCTATCTTGATTTTTTATTAAGAACTTTTTATATTGATTTGTCTTCATTTTAATTGTTCTAAAGATGTACAATATTTCTTTAGTGTATGATTATTAAAAATCTTTTTTGTACTTTTTAAGTATAACTTGACAATAGCATTTTTAGGTGTGTATAACTTTTATTTGTTTGATTAAAAGTTTATATGTGAGTATAATGTCTTAACCCCCTACAAGATACATTATAGGGGTAGTCCTCATAACCAGAGACGTCAATATAAAAACTCCCTTAACATTGAGGGAGTTTTTATATTATTTATCATCATCCGTAGGAATTATCTCGTAGTCTTTATATATATCTAAATATCTCATACAAGGTATACACATTTTTTGTTTTATATGAGTCTTTTTATATCCATAAGAATATTTCATTACACAAGCAGGTGAAAGTTGTTTACATTTTAAAACTTTAAAAGGTTTAGGTATATATACCGATGGTGCTCCAAAATAAAACTTTTTTTTTATTTTATTTTTTCTTGTCATTTATTTTAAATGCACACTTAACGCATCTCTCTGTATACTTTCCATTTATATTATCTCCGTAAAGTTGAGTACATTCTTTATTACAAGTTTCACATTTATATTTGCTCATATTTTTGTTTATATTCTTCTATTTTATCTAAATATTCTTTATTAGACCATTTTACAGATTTTTGTTTCAGTTTATATAATTCGTCTACTTTTTCCTTTCCTAGTTTTATTCCGTATTCATATTGATTACCTCCAAGATTTATATTGCAATTGTAACACTGACCGTGTACATTATCTTCATTAAAATATAATAATAGTCCTCCTACAGACTTTGGTATAAAATGCCCAGCGTGGTATCCAGAACCTTCCGCATATCTCCCACAAGTAAAACAAACATTTTTATCTCTTTTTCTTATATATACACTAAATACTTTCCAAAGTTTCTTTTTCATTTAAGTTCCGAGTATTTTTAATTTTTTGGTGCATTAAGTTATGACAACTATTATAGTTATCTACTTCATTATAATTTATAATACGTGGAACTTCATCACTAATTGGAGATAAATTATTACCTCTCATTATTTTAAAATAATTTTTGAAATCTAGTGCCATAAAGTTAGTATATATATTATTTATTAATCTTACTTGTTGATAACTTATTTTTAATAATAGTAATCATATAGTTAATGTTTTTTATATTTCTTTTTTTACATTCTTTAAAAGAGTATCGTATCAATTCTTCTGTATATCCAACTTTATAAAAAATACTCCATACACGAGATTTATCTTTAACTGGAAACCAATCTTGAAGTTCTAATCCTAAATCTTGGAATGAATAATCAATTCTCTTTTTAGGTTGAGTTTGTATATTTTTTATTAAATCTTCAATACTAAATTTTTCCATATATTTAGTATAAAATACATTTCCTTTTTATAATAAAGTTATCCACAGATTTACTACTTGCATTGTTATAAATAATATAGTTTACTTAAATTACCTAGCAATAGGACGGCAAGTACACAGAACATCTCTCTGAACCTTTTCGGAGATGCCTCACTGAAATGTGGGGGCTCGCCGAAAGGGTTTTGTTTTTAAAGTCGGGGGCGAATGGAGAGGGGACTATATTCTTCTCCTAGTACTGCGAGTCACAGCTAAAAGTGGCAACATCTCAAAAGTGAGATTAAGTACAGCATCTTCTTCCAAAAAATTAAAAGTTTCTTTTTAATTTCAATACTTGGGGGAGGGGGGGCTGTCAATCAACAAACTCAAAGTGAGTATTAAATATACTAAATACTAAAGATACTTAAAGAATTATTAGTAGAGAAAACAGAAATAAAAAAAGAAAAATTTGTTTTTTATTGACAATGTGTTATTATAAAAATGTAATATATTACAAGATATATCTAGTTCGTATGGTTCGCCCAGCTAGAAACTCCTCCAGTGATGGAGGTTTTTCTATTTATTTGATATAATTAAAGAATAAAAAACAAAAATATGCCACTTTTAAAAGGAAAAAAGAATATCAGTAAAAATATACGTGAATTAATGTTAGATAATAAGAAAAAAGGAAAAGCGAAAGGTGCTAATGGAAATCCACGAAGTCATAAACAAATTGTAGCTATTGCTATGAGTATGACCAGAAAGAAATAATGTTAAAGATATTATTAGTTTGTAATAATTTTTCATATCTTTCTGGTTCTCCACTTTATGTTTATACTTTAGCAAAAGAATTAGTTACTTTAGGAAACAAAGTTACTATTTGTTCAGAGTTTATTGGTGGAATTATCACTGATAAAGCCAGAGAATCAGGAATTGAAGTTATAAGTCTAAAAGATTTAGATAAAAATAGAGCGTTTGATGTGAAACATTTGAATCAAAACTGGTCAAAACATTTTTTAGATTGGTTTGATTGCCCTACTGTATACACCATTCATAGTGAATTTGAATGTGAAAGACCAATAATTGATGAAAGGATAGATAGATACATCGCTATACGTCCCACCATAAGTCAAAAATGGGGCATAGAAGCCGATATAATTTATAATCCGATAGACTTCTCACGTTTCCATAAATATCCTACTCCTAAGTCAAATTTAACCCTATTCGTAGGAACAATAGACCCACTTCGTAAACATTCAGCACAACATTTAATGTCTCAAGGAGGGAAAGTTAGATTTGTAGGACAGAAGTTTGATAATTGGACTAATAAATTACCAGAAAATGCAGAATGGTATCCTGATACTTGGGATATTGAAGAGCATTTAAAAGATGCTACAGAAACAGCAGGGATAATGTTAGGACGCACGACACTTGAGGGTTTTGCTTGTGGACTTCCTGGAATAATTTACGACGTAGATGAACGTGGTAATATAAAAAGTATTACAAGACACGGACCACCAGAAGATATGTCAATTTATGACAGTAAGTTAGTAGCAAAAAGAATATATGATATATATTGCGATACCATCAACAAAAGAAAGAAGAAATAGACTAGAGAAATGTATTGAAGCAATTAAACTCAACACGAAGTATCCTGTTGCTATTTGCACTTATGAGAATGAAGAAAGATGTAAAGATATAGGTTGGGTAAAAGCTGTACATAAACTTCTTGAAGGAATAAACGGATTAGTATTTATTCTAGGTGATGATGCAATTATAGAACCAAACTGCATAGAAAAACTATACGAAGAATATATTAAACTTCCTAATAAAGAAGAATGGTTATTACAACCTTATGAACAGATAAACAAAGGAGAGTTAGCGACTTTCCCATTTGCTCATTCGGATATTTTAAAAACTTATATCTCTAAAGAATATAATCATAATTTTTCAGATACAGAACTAACGGAAGTAATGAAGAAAAAAGGTAGATACTTACCTGTATTAGAAGCAAAGGTATATCACGAACATTTTACAGTTGGAGCTAAATTAGACGAAACATATAAGAAAACAACGGATTTATTAGAAAAAGATAGATTAACTTTTCAAAGAAGATGCGGACAATAACTACTATTTCAGAGGGATATAAAGAAATATGTGATTTAACTAATCCTTACATGCCAAAAGATTTAATCAGAAAGCAAATAGATAAGAAAGAGTTTGCTAATTTTGGTACTAAAGATTTTAACTGGTTTTGCCATCAAATGTTAAAAAATATATTAGACGAGATAAAAAAAATGGAACATGAAGATATTATATTTCAAATAGACTCTGATGTTATTATAAATAGTCCGATAGAATGGTTTGAAGAGCAAATGAAAGATAATGATATGATGTTTCAAAATGACGGAGGAACACCATGTCTTGGCTTCTTTATGGTAAGAGTAAATGATAAAACTTTAAAAGTTATGCAAGAAGTCTATGACAATCAAACAGAATACGAAAACTTCCAAGAAACATTTAATAGATTAACCTTTGATATTAAATACGATATGTTTGATACAAAAGACGTATGGAACTACGGAGTATTAAATAAAGGAATATGGAGCGGAGAAGACTTTACTTTTCCAGAAGGTATAAAAGCTTTTCATGCTAACTTTACAATAGGACTAGAAAACAAGAAGAAGTTATTAAATAAGTTTATACACAGTTTACATAATTGACAATAATTAGTATAATTGTAATATGGAAGAAACTGATAATCAAAAAGAGAACAGTAAACCGTGGCTTTGGAAGAAAGGACAGTCAGGGAATATAAAAGGGAGACCAAAAGGAAAGACCATGAAAGAATGGGCTAAAGATTATTTATCACGCATGACTGATGAAGAGCGTGATGAGTTTATGCAAGGAATACCAAAAGATAAAATATGGGCTATGGCGGAAGGGAACCCAGAGACCAAATCAACGGTAGAAGCTAAAGTTGAAGATGCTCATACTCTAACAAAGGAACAACGAGATGAACTACTTGCTTTGCTATGAGAAAAGAAGCACTAGAAAGAGTTATTGATGGAACATTAGAAGATAGAAAATTCCTTGTAGAAAAGAACTTTGGATTGTTTGCTTTATATTATTTTCAACATTATTTTCATTTTCCATTAGCAAATTATCATTATGATATGATTCAAGATTGTCATGATTTACTAGATGGAGATATTAGAGAGTTACTATGGGTAATGTATCGTGAATCAGCAAAGACCACATTTACTAAACTATTTATAATCTATCTTATTTGTCATAAAAAAAAGATATATATAAACGTAGACTCATTTGATAAGGAGAACGCAGAACGTATCTTATTTGATATAGCTTATGAGTTAAGTAACAATAAACGACTACTTGCAGATTTTGGTGTTCTATTTTCTAAGAAACGAGGAGCAGATGATGTTAAGCAAACAAAGATTAGTAACTTCATTACAGAGAATGGTATTAGAGTTGAAGCACATAGTACACAAGAGTCAGTTCGTGGTCGTATCCACTTAGACCAAAGACCAGACTTTCTTGTTATAGATGACTTTGAAACTAATAAAACAAAGGATTCACAAGCGTATACAAAACAAGTTAAAGATCATATATCAGAAGCTCTCGCTGGTATGTCTCCTGATGGTGCTATCATTTATCTAGGAAACTATATAACAGAATATGGGAATATCCAGTATCTTCTTGATAGAGCAAAGATAGATAATAAACTACGAGTGAGAAATGTCCCTGTGGTTATAGACGGTAAACCAGCGTGGAAAGCAAAATATGCTATGACAGACGAAGAAGCAAAACTAACAGGTAAAGTATCAATACAAGACAAACAGTTACAACTTGGTCCACAAGTATTTTCTTATGAAATGATGAATCAACCTATTGATGACTCTATCGCAGAGCTTAAAAAGGAGTGGATACAAACAAGTACACAGGAAAAAGTGGACAATATGTCTACATTAACATTTATCACGATAGACTCCGCTGTATCAGAGAAAGAATCAGCCGACAGTACAGCTATATGTATCAACAGAGTGTCTCTTGATAATAAGTGGTATGTTACAAACTATAAGTTAAAGATGAATACAGCAGATTTGATTAAACATATCTTTTATCTACATGAGACATACAATCCGAAAGTAATAGGACTAGAAAAAACTACTTTCACGCTTGCTATTAAACCATTCATTGAAGAAGAGATGCGTAAACGTGGAGTATTTTTTACCATAAAAGAGTTAGACCACCAGCAAACTAAAAAAGAAACAAGAATAAGAGCTTTAATACCTTTGTTAAGTAGTAAAACCGTATTCTTTGTAGGAGATAATCAAGATATTTTTGATGAAATGAGAGTATTTCCACGTGGATTATACGATGACTGTCTTGATGCTATGGCGTATCAATTACAAGTAGTTACTAAACCATACGAAAGAGAGTTTATTCGGAAACTAGATTATAATTTTATGGAAAAAAGAAACTTCACAGACAATAGTCGTTAGTTGCATTGACATATTGAGTTATTTACACTGAAGTAATGAAAACCATTATAGAAGAAGTAAACGGGATTATCGGTAATTATGAAACTGGATATATCGAACTAACTCCTGGACTAACATTCTCACAATATCAAACCTTAAAAACAATAGATTTTTACTCAAACTCTAGGTACCTTAAAGGAAATACTGACTCAAAAGGAAGAGACAAACCATTTTATAATATTGTAAACTCTGTAGTTGATACTTCTGTCGTAGCGACTGATATTGATACAAAAGATATTCAACTTGTGGCAGACGATAAGAATAATTACATTAAAGCCTTTTTACTTTCTAAAGATATTTATAACTGGATGAAAGAGTCAGACTTCGGTTGTTTTCTTAATGAGATGGGAGAGACTCGTGCTAGATACGGAGGTGTACTTGTAAAGAAGTGTATTGAAAAAGATGAGGATTCTAAAGAAGAAGAGCTTAAAATTGAAGTAGTTAGTTGGAAAAATGCTTATGTAGACCCTGTTTATATAGAAGATGGTGTAATAATTGAAAAGCATTACTTACTTCCTACAGACTTATACGATAAAAAAGGTGTTTGGGATGACAATGCTATTAACGAAATAGTTAAACAATACGCAAAGAATAAGAATTATATCGCTTCTTCTACTCGCGTAACAGTGCTTGAAGTACACGGAACATTCCCAGAGACTTATGACCCAAAGATTGGAGATAAAGGAGACGAGACATTATTCAAGAAGATGGTGTTTTATATCGGTGGTGATGCAAAATCTAAACAAGTTATTCTATATTCAGAAGATGAAAAGGAATCTCCATATAAGTACCTAGCGTGGAAGCCTATTGTTGGTCGTTCTCTAGGTCGTGGTGTAGTTGAAGAAGGTATTGAAGCTCAAGTCTGGACTAATGACGCAATGATTAAAGAAAGGGAAGCAATGGAACTTGGCTCAAAGGTAGTATTCAAAACAACTTCAAAGAAAATCGCTAACAATATCACTGGTGTTGATAATGGACACGTTATTGAATTAGACGCTAACGAAGATTTCTCACAAGTAAACACTCTATCAAACGCTATTCCTGAATATCGTAACCTGCAAGACAGATGGTGGTCGCAATACGAACGTGCCACTTCTGCTTATGACGCACAAAGAGGAGAAACACCTCCAAGTGGACAACCATATCGTCTACAAGCACTCGTACAACAGCAATCTTCTGGAATGTTTGACTACAGACGAGAAGAAGCTGGGTTATTTATTACTGAAATCTTTGAAGATTGGGTACTTCCATTCTGTATCAAGAGATTTAACAAGGAGCATATACTCGCATTTGAGTTTTCTTCTGATGAATTGAAGATGATTGACAAGAGTTTTGCTACATTTAACGCTAATCAACTAGCAAAAGAAACTATGTTAAGTGGAAAATTAGTTACACCTGAAATGTATGACGCATATTTCAATTCAACTTTAGAGCAAGTTAAGACTACAAAAGCACAACGCTTCATAGAGATACCAAAGGATTATTTCAAGAACATAAAAGTACAAGTTTCAATAATAACTACAGGAGAGAACAAGAACAAACAAGCAATTATGGAATCTCTAAATAACTTGATGATGACTCCTTCTGCTCAACAATATCCAGAACTAACAAAGGAAATCTTCGGTAAATTGATGGAAATGTCAGGAGCAGGAATATCTCCAGCTATGATAACTTCTCAAGAAGCACAGATTCCACCAGCACAGCCAACCCCAGCACAGCCAACACAAATGCAAACTAACCTACCAGTAGGAGCATGATATGAGTATACAAACATTCGTTTTAGATGACGCCACAAAAGAAGAAGTCCACGACTTTGTTATCAATTTCTTATCTGCAAAAACAGTAGAACGTGTATTTGGTGGGAAAGATATTAGTGGAATCAAAGACGCTAAAGAGTTATTAGAGTCAGCTTTTAGTGAGATGGATAGAGTTTATAAACCAAAGAAAGAAAATATAGTTGAAACTACACGATAACTTTGTAAAAATTAAATTATATACGAGCTTTTAGGGTAGGCAAAGCTCATATAAACCCCTACTCACTGGACAGAAACCATCTAAACTAAATTAACTTACATAGCTTATATGCAAGAAGACACAACCTTTGAAGACAACAATATAAATGTCATAGACGAAACAGTAGAAAATAATAGTGTTGATATAGCAATAGAGGAAGAAGTATCAACGCCATCGGAAGATGCTGTAGATGTCGAAAAGCTAAAGGAAACAAATCGTAGACTTTATGCTCGTTTAAAGGAAGCCGAGACAGAGGTAAAGAAAATTAAATCAACCTCTGCTCAAAAGACATCAAATTCAAAACCAGCTAATTATGAAGCAGACTTATTGCGAGTAGCTAAAGGATATGATGATGAGTTAATAGGCACATTAGAAGTAATTTCAAAAGGCAGTGGTAAAACACTTATACAAGCTCAAGAAGACCCTATGTTCAAGCTACTTTTAGCAAAGATACAAGAGGAAGAAAGAGCGAATAAAGCCAAGCTAGGTGCTTCAAAAGGTTCATCACAACATCAAGCAGTTTCAATTAAAAATATGACACCTGCAGAACATAAAGAGTACGTTAAGGAAATGATGCAAAAACTTAATTAAATAATATAATTTTATGTCAAATTTTCCAACAGGAAGTGAAGATTCAACAACATTAGCTGTGTTCATTCCAGCACTTTGGGGTGAGAAGGTTAATGAGTTCTATCGTTCAAAATTAGTAATGGGTTCATTCTTCGTAGACCGAAGTGATGAGCTATCAAATGGTGGTAATGTTCTTTACACACCAAACACAACAGCATTCGTAGCTACAGCTAAGAGTAACGCTGCTACCGTAACAATGAATCAACCAACAGAGACAAAAATGACTCTTACCGTTGACCAGTGGTACGAAGCGTCATTCGCTATCGAAGACCGTGAAGCTGCTCAAGTTAAGCACTCATACACTTTGATGGAGAGATATGCACAAAATGCAGGTTACGCAGTTGCTCACAAACTAGAAGTTGCTATCGCATCATTGTTTAGTGGATTCTCACAATCAGTAGGTGCTTCAACAACAAACCTAGCAGACAGTGAAATTCGTCAAGCTATCACATATCTTGAAGAAGCTAACATTGATACAACTGAAGAATGTGCGTTCTTCGTTTCTCCAGCGGTGTTCTGGAAGCAAGTTCAAAACATTGATAAGTTCTCTCTAGCAGTTAACTCACCAGTAAATGACCCAACAGCAAAGCGTCCAGCAGGTTATCTATATGGTATTCCAGTATTCGTATCGACAAATGTTCAATACGTATCTTCTACAACTGGTCGCAATAATGCGCTAGCTCACAAAGATGCTATTCACTTTGCAACATCACCACTAGGAAGTGGAGGTTCAAAGGGTGCTATGGTAGGTTCACAAGGCGTTCGTGTTCAATCAAACTACATTCCACAGTATCTATCAACAGTTACAACGGCTGATATTCTCTACGGTGTAGTAGAAAACCGTGACACAAGTGGAGTCAGAATTTTGACAGCTGCCTAAATAGTTGTCCACACAAATTACTCACCAGTTACTTGGTGGGTTTTTTGTTTTGATATATACTTTTAATATGACAACAACAATCATATCACCAAATCCAATTAGAGAAAAAGAATATTTAGATAAAGATGGAAGAGTTATTAAAAGAGAAGTACAAGGGCAAGAAGTTCCAGTAATTAAAAAAGAGGAAGAGGAAGAAAAATAATGCGGGTATATTTTGTCTCAAACTTTTACGATGGTTGCACGTATGTAAGATGTATTCTACCTACTATCTATAATGGATGGTGGGGAGATAAGACATCAATGAGAACACCTAGAGTCTCTCAAGAGGATTCAGCAAAAGGTGCTTTGTCTGCCGATATTGTAGTTTTTCATAGACCTGATGATGAGAAGCGTCTTGAAGCAATGAAACTTCTTAAACAAGCAGGTAAGAAAGTAGTGTTTGATAATGACGATACTTATAAATCAATAGACGCTATGAAATATAAGGACTTCTTGGAAAAGAGAATAGAAGTATTAGACGAATGTATTAAAACAGCAGACTTGGTTACTACCACTACAGAAACTCTAGCAGAAGAATATCGTAAATTAAATAAGAATGTAGTTGTTTTAAAAAATTGTATAGACCCTTCAGACTGGGGCAAGCCGATAAAGAATGATAATGGAAAGGTTAGAATCGGTATTGTTGGTTCTGTGGCGGTAAATGAAGACTTTGACCCTATCCGTAATCTACTTAAATCTTGGTCAAACAGAGATGAGATAGAGATAGTGTTATTCGGTTTGCCACCAGATGATGAAACTCATAAACTTAACCGAAAGATATATAAACCAGAAATAGACTTTTGGAAAACTATCAAAGTACAATGGCAACCGCTAGTTCCACATTCTGATTATATGGAAACTCTACGACAGTTAAAGTTAGACTTTATGGTTATTCCTAGAGCAGATAATTATTTTAATCGCTGTAAATCTAATCTCAAATTCCTAGAAGCTTCCATTCTTGGAATACCTGTAGTGGCACAAGGGTTCAAAGATGGGGAATCTCCATATCAAAGTAAAAATGATAAGGAATATATGTACATTGCAACAGATGAGAAAGATTGGGAGTTAATGACAGAGAATCTAATCAAATCAAAAGGATTACGAGAAGATATGGGGAGAGAAGCAAGGAAGTATGTTATAAACCACTATAATATACAAAAGAATTATAAAAAGTGGGAAGAAGCTTATAAAAAACTTTATGAAAAAACAAAATAAAATGTTTATCGTAAAAAGAGAAGTTTGGGCTAAAGATATGAAAGAAGCATTACATAAAGACGGGGAAGTGTACGAAGTATCTTTAGCTTCAGAAGAACAGTATCGATTACAAAGTATTAACAATAACCCTATAGGTTTTAATAAATAAATATATGATAATCAAAAACGAAGAATTAAAAGCATTGTTACTTGAAAAAAAAGATTTGTTTGACAAAGGTATCAAACTAACTGAAGATATTGAAAAACTAGATGCAGAAAGAAATACCGTGGCTATGTTATCTCAAAAAATTAAAGATAAGATGATGCCTATTGTAGATAAAGAAATTAAACCTAATCTAAAAGAGTTTGATGTCCTAGATTCTATTAGATTGACTAATGATGACGAAGTTGAAGTAGTTATTATAGACGCTATTGAAGAGTTTAAAAAGAATTTCAAAGAGTTTAATTCTTCAAAAGAAGCACCAAAAGAAACAGAAAATAAATAATTGCACTGACAGTTTTACTTGCATATACTATTAGTATATGGCACAACAATTCTCAGATACTGTAAATCGCACAGGTATTATTCAATCAATAGAAAGACTTACGAACACGCAGTCAGCGTCTACTTCGTCTTATCCATTAACGGAAAAGACCGTTGATGTTAATAACGCTTTTGCCAAGTATATTACTATGGCTATTTCTACGTCTGGTAGATGGCAAGTAGATGATACAAACCACACAAAGTATCCAGTTATTACAACCAATCTAGTGGCAAATCAACAAGACTATACTTTTACTGTAGACGAACAACTTAACCAGATTTTAGATATTTATAGAGTGGAAGTAATGGATGAATCAGGAATATTTCACGTAGTAAGTCCAATATCTCAAGAGGATATAAAAGGGGTTGCAATGTCAGAGTTCATGAAAACCGCCGCACAGCCATTTTATTACGATAAGACAGCGAATGGTATCTTTTTATATGCTAAAAGTTCATATAACGCTACTAATGGGCTTAAAATATATTTTGCACGTACTCCGTCTTACTTTGTGAGTACAGATACAACGAAAGTCCCTGGAATACCAGATATTCACCACGAATATCTCTCTTTACGTCCGTCATATTTCTATTGTTTAGCTAAAGGATTAAAGAATGTAAACAACTACAAAGTAGAACTGATGGAGATGGAAGCAAACATCAAGGAATACTATAGAGACAGAAGTAAGGATGACAAACCTTATATGCGTACAGTAACAACTTCAAGTAGATAATATGCCAATATCCCCAACTAATTCATCCAAACACGTAATATCTCCAGATAATGTTAAGAAGTCTGGTATTGCCCTATGGGGAGATAATGATTTTACTTGGGGGGATGACTTGGCATTTTGGGGAGATGCTTATACTGTGTCAAATTCATCCAAACACGTAATATCTCCTAGTAATCTAACTAAAAACTAATTATGTCTACATTTCCAACAAATCTTGATGATAACACAACGATACCAGTAGAAAGTGTTACAACACGTCTTTCAGTTAATCACGTTACAGCACATCAAAACATTCAAGATTCAATAGAAGCAATAGAAGCTAAAATAGGAGTAGATTCTTCTGCCGTTACTACTTCACACGATTATAAACTATCAGGAGTTACGGGTAGTGATAAAGCTGTTAGTAAGACAGGCTCAGAAGTTTTGACAAATAAGACATTAACAAGCCCTACAATTAACACACCTAAAATAAGTGTTGGCTCTGATGCTACAGGAGACATATATTATAACGGTGGCTCTACCACACTTGCTAGACTTGCAAAAGGTACAGATGGGAAAATACTTAAACTAGTCAGTGGACTTCCATCTTGGGAAACAGAAACATCCGTAGCAAATGCTAGTGATACAGGGGCGGGTGTATCAGAGGAAGCAATATCGTCAGAAATAGATAATAATACTCAAATAGGTGGGTCTGGAGCAGATTTGTTCATAAATCCATATCATTTATCATCATCAAGATACAATAATTTATATATATTAGGTAATGGGTCAGATGGCAATATTACAATTTCTGGCAATACAACGCTATCTCGTGATATGTATTACAACAACCTTACAGTTAATACAGGGGTAACTCTTAATCCAAATGGATATCGTATTTTTGTAAAAGATACTACTACTATAAATGGTACAGGACTTATTGCTAGAAATGGAAATACTGGTAGTAATGGAAATAATGGAGGAAATGCTACCTGTGGTGGAGGAGGTGGAGGTGGAGGTGGTGGTGCAGGAGGTGTAGGAGGTATTGTTGCACTTTTTTCAAAAAACATAGTATTGGACTCATCAACATCAATTCAAGCTGTGGGTGGTACAGGAGGAAATGGTGGCACAGGAGGAAATGGTTTGGGTGGTAGTAATGGAAGCGCTGGTTCTGGGGGCACAGGAGGTGCAGGAGGCACATCTTTAGCAGATGGCACAATAAAGGGTTCTCTTGCGGGAAATGCAGGGGCTAATGGTGGAGGTGGAGGTAGAGGTGGAGTGGGTAGTAATGGAACAGCAGGAACAAAATCATCAACATTGGCTAACTCTATAGGTTCAGCAAGTGCAGATTGTTCAGCAAATAAAGGAGGAAATGGTGGTACTGGAATTTACGCAGGTGGTACAGGAGGAAATGGAAATACGTCAGCCACTATAACTAATCCTAATACAATGCCTTATGTTACTACAACCGCTATAGACTTATATACAGTTACAGCTAGTTCTACAACTCCTGTATTTCACGTATCATCTCAACAAGCTAATGGTGGAGGTGGAGGTGGAGGTGGAGGTGGAGATGTAAGTTCAGCTTGTGGAGGCGGAGGAGGAGGACAAGGTGGAAATGGTGGCACAGGAGGAGTTATTGTTCTTGTGTATAGAAAAATAAATATGTCATTATCATCATCTAGTGTTGGGGGTGGTACAGGAGGAAATGGTGGCACAGGAGGTGCAGGAGATAATGGAGGAGCTTCTGGTAGTAATGGAAATAATGGGGTAACAGGAGCAACAGGCGTTATATATAACCTATCAATTTAATATGACAACAATTTTAATTAACAACTTCTCTGGTGGGCAATCAGAAGATATACGAGAATTAAAAACAAACACTTATAATGTTGCTTTAAACTTTGATACTTATACAAATCAAGCACTTACTCCGTATATTGATATGGAATCAGAATCAATGGATACTGGAGATATTACAGATAAGAGAATTACGGATATTATAATTGGAGAAGTAAGTGGTTCAGTAATTGGAGCAATAGGGCGTGATAGTGGCACAGACCCAACAAGTATAAGTTTATATGACAAAACAAGTTCTACTAATATCGCAGCAAGTTATACTTATTCGTCTGGTTCTGCTTTAATCGCAGGATATTTAGCTCATAAAAATTCAGTAGCAATTTATCTAAATCACATATATCTTATTACAACTGAAGGTATCGCTAGATACTACGATGGAACGTGGCATAATTTAGGTTCTGTAGGAACAACTTGGCAAGGAAACGGAATCCCTAGACCTTATAGACATCCAGCAGATGATTTACTGTACATTGCTTATAGAAATAAAGTTTATCGTACTAACTCCGCAGGAACGTCAATAAGTTTATATTTTACATTCCCAGATAAATACTTGGTTACTTCAATGACTAACTTTGGGTCAGATTTGGCTTGTTCTCTATGTCCTATTTATGGTGGAAAATCTTACGTGGCTATCCTAGATAGAGTATCTACTAATACGTCCGCTAGAGATATTATGGATTGGGGAGAAGGTTCATTAGCTATTATTGAAAATATCGGAGGAGTTTTAATTGGTGTTTCCTCAAGTGAAATACTTTTCTCTCCTACTGCAACATACTCCTCTTCAATTATTAAAAAGATAATCGCTAAAGGTTATGCAGGTGGTCAAGTAGAGACAATAAAGGAAATGATTGTGCCAAGTACAGTTAGCTTAACTAATATGAAAAGAGTTAAGCACAATAGACTATATTTTGGTTGTAATAATGATGACGCTTTATACGCTATTTATAAGAACACAAATGGTGGTTGGTCAATGAATAAAGAATACTACTATGCTAATGGAGCAACTATTACGACTCTAAATGGATTTAACTTTATTGATGATTATTTGTTTACTATGTTTGATACCGCAGGACAAGCAGGTAATTTCTATCGCACAAAAGTTGGTAGTTATTACACTAATACTTGTGTTTTTGAAACAAACATTAACCCATCAATGCCAGTTGCAGACAGAACAAAGAAAAAACAACTTAAATCTCTTTCAGTGGCTACAATTCCACTTCCAACTAGTGCTCAAATTGTTCTCAAGTATTCAGTTGATGGTTCTGCTTTCACAGAAGTAACAACCGAAACAACTGATGGAAAGATAAAGATACAGGCAATAAACGAGTATACGGGCAAACCTTTTGAAGCTGGATATGAATATCAATTCAGGGTTGAAAGTACAGGCTACGCACAAATTACAGAAATTAAATATGATTATGATGTTTTAGATGAAATTATATGACAAACGAAGAAAAACAATTATTAGAAGATACCGCAAAGAAACTAGATGATTTTTTAGATGTTTATAATCGCTATAATTTTCCAGCAAAACAAGTTTTTATTAAAGATGTAGAGTTCAAAGGTCAAATAAATATAAATTCAATAGAGCCCACATTATTCGGGCTTGGTTTAACTCCAATAGCAAGACAGTCAGCTATTGCTGCACCTGTTTTGGGCGTTACAATAGATGTAGAAGCCAGAAGTGCTATTAACTCTATTAGAGCAGTTTTGATAGCGTTTGGTTTAACTTCCTAGCATTGACACAATAACTTTCTTATAATAAAAACATATGGCAACAACAACTACAGATGGAACAACTTATGTACAATCACCATCAGCTCCGTCTACAATTTCAGCAAATGCTTTAAATGAACAAAATAAAATTAGTACAGTTCCAGCACCACAAACTAACCCACAAGATTTACAGAATATAATTTCTAGTGTTCCAGGATTATCTCAAACAGAAAATCAACTTAATACACTTAACAGAAGCCAACAAGTAGGAGCAACCAATTTATCTAATCTACAAAATATCCTTTCAGGAAAATCACAAGAACAAGCAAATATAGAACAACAAGCTGGTATTGCTCCAATGCAGACAGATATTCAAAACCTTACAGGTCAATTAAATGCTATCCAGACAGCAAACACTACTATCCCTCTACAAACACAACAGGAATATACAGGCAGACTCGCAACACAAGCTGGGACACAAGCAATAGATACAGGCCGTTTACGTGAAAATGCTATTCAAGCATTGACTATTGGAGCTCAATTACAAGCAAAACAAGGAAATCTAGCACTAGCACAGAACCAAGTAGATAGAGCTATAAATCTTAAATACGATACTATCGCACAGCAAATTGAAGCTCAACAGAATCAATTAAAGTTAAACCAAGATTATTTTGTTACTCCTTTGGAGAAGAAACGAGCAGAAGAAATGAGTTTTGCTTTGGATAAACAAAAGCAAGCGTTAGAAGATACAAAAGCAAAAGATTTAGCTATAAATAAAATGATTGTAGAAGCTTCACCAAACGCACCAGCTGATATTATTTCTAAAGCTAAAAGTATTGCTGATAATGGAGGTTCACAAATAGAAGTCGCACAAGCACTTGGTCAATATGGGGGTGATTATCTAGTTAGAGAAAAATTAAAAACAGAAATAAAATCAATGAACGCAAAAGCTAAAACAACGGGAGGAAATGTATCAGGAGTATTATCTACTGCTTCTTCTACAGCTAAAGACTGGTTATCTCAATTTAATTCAGGACTTATGTCTATTGAAGATATTTATACAAAGATTGGTTCTTCTAAAGAAGCAATGCCACTTAAAAATGAAGTAGCAAAACTAATAGCAGCACAAGGAGGTAAACGAATCTATGGTAAAGATGATGCTTCTATCCAAGCAATAAATGCACAGATTAAAAATGTTGATGATTTATTAACAGGAGATGTTGGAAGTATTGTCGGCGTAGTACAAGGAGGACTTGGAGTTCTTCCTGATAAATGGAATGTATATAAACAAGATGCTCTATCTGTGGCTAAAAATCTAATCTCAAACCAAACATTACAATCTCTCGCAGATGCAAAAAGTAAAGGTATTACATTCGGAGCTTTATCTGAAGGAGAACTTGGTCTTGTTGCTGATTCCGCAAGTAGAATAGCATCAAAAATTATCAAAGATAAAGATGGTAATATTACTGGCTTTTCAGGTTCGGAAGGACAATTTAAAGAAGATTTACAAACAGTTAAAGATGGTCTACAAAAATCACTTGGTTCAAAAACAGGAGATAGCGAATCAGGTAAAGTAGCTGATGATATTTTGAAAGCAAATAACAACGTACAGTCACAAATTAAAAATGCTGGTTATAATGTATTTAATCAATAATATGCAAGAAAATTATTTTACAACAGAAACACTAAAGGCTGCACTTGAAGCAAAAGGAATAACTAATAATGCACAAGCAAAACCAGTTATTGATGCAATGATATCTAAAGGAGCTATTATTCAAGGAATAAATGAACCAACAACTTTAACACAACAAGCAAAAGATGTTGGTGTAGGTTTTGCAAAAGGTGTTGGTAGAACAATAGTTAGTGCAACATCAGGTTTACAAGATATAGGACAAGGTGTACTAGGTGTAGGAGAATCACTTGCTACTGGTAAAGACTTTTCTCAAACAAGAGCATTACAACCAGATATGGGGATTGAATCTTTAAAAAAAGAAACACCACAAGGTCAAGCAGTAACATCTTCACTGGAAGCTAAAAATGCAGAACAAAAACTTGGAGGGCAATTAGAAACAGGAGCAGAGTTACTTGCTGGAGGAGGAGCAGGACTTATTAAAGATACGGTAACTGGGGGATCTAAACTTATTACAAAAGGAGTTACTCCAGTAATGTCAGGTGTAAAAACATTAGGGAAAATTATTTATGAATCAGCATTTACTCCAAATGTTAAAGAAGCAGAGAATATACTTGCATATGAAGCATCACAACCTTCAATGTTTCAAAATTTATATGGAGCTGGTGCTATAAAAGGAAATCCTGCTTTTAAACCTATTACAACCGCAGAAACAGCGTTAAGAGGTGGAATAGCTGGAACAGAAAAAGAATTAGGTGTACAAGCGAAGAAAGTTGCAGACACACTTTATAATGAAGTAATTTCACCTGCCGTTAAAGGAATTAAAGGCACAATAACAAAAAAAGAGCTGTTCGCTCCACTGCAAGAAAGAATAAATGGAATTGTAGACCCATCAAAACAAAAAGCATATCAAAATGCTCTTGACTCACTTATGGAAGATTATGCAAATATAAAATCTTTTACATATCCAAAAGCACAAGCTCTTAAATCAGAACTTGCACAGTTTACTCCTGCAAAAATATTTAGAGGACAAGACGTAGCTAATGAAACAAGAATGTTACAATCAGATATGGCAAATCTTATTCGTCAAAAAACTTACGAAGCATTAAAAGATAGTAATATCAAACAAAAATATATAGATTATGGAAATCTACAAGAATTACAAAAAGTTGGTGTAAAAGCAATATCAGAAGCTGGATTAAAAGGTGGTTTTGGGGGATTTTGGTCTACTTTATATGATAAAGCAATGACACCAGTTAAAACAATTGGGGGTAAAGTTATATATCATATAGGAGATAAATTACAAGTTACAGCTCCAAAAGGTTTTGAAGGTAAATCTTTTTCAGATTATTTAAAAGCAGTTGGGTATCTTTCTCCCCAAGTGTCTAATGATGTAATTAACTATTAAAGGTTTCTACCAAAAAAAACATCTGCAATAAATTTAATTGCGAATGTTACTACAAAAAACATAAATATAGTTCCTATCATAATTAACATAATATATTATATTAAATACATTGTCAAGTAGTTATCCACATATAAAAACTTTGCATTGACACAATTACTTAATTAAACTAAAAGTATAATAAACTTAAAATTTCTTCAAGAGAAGATTCCATATGGAAGAACTAAAAAATATACAAAAACTAGTTAGAGCCCTAGACAATTACTCGCTTGTAAGTGTAGAAGAAATGGCATCTATTTTGACAGATATTGTTAATGTTCTCGCACAGTATCGTTCTGCTACACAGGAAGTAAACAAAGACACCCAAAAGCAGAACAAAGAGATGGCAGATACTCTCAATCTCCTCGTAAAAGAAGTAAATAAAGCTCATTCTGATATTTTAAATAATGTAGATTCTACTACAAAGAAAACTATTGCTGATTTAAGCAAGGCAACAAAGCAACAGATAGAAGACGCTTATATTGAATTAGATAGACTTAAAGAAGAGATATTGAGTTCTAAACCTATTGATGGCTACACACCACAAAAAGGCGTTGATTATTTCACAGAACAAGATATAAAAGATATTGCTTCACAAGTAGAAGTAAAAGATGACACACCAGAGGAAATTGTAACTAAACTTCAATCATTAAAAGACAACGATAGACTAGACGCTTCTGCTATCAAAAATCTACCACAGACAGTTATGCAGATGAGGGGAGGGGTATCAGGAGTAAATAAGATTATCGCTGGAAATAATATTACGATATCATCTACACAAGAAAACGGAAAAGGAGAAGTAACTATTAGTTCTAGTTCTACGTTAGCAGTAGATGAAGATTCTGTCGCTGTCCCAACCGCTTATCAAATAGGTTCTCCAACGGAGATATTAGATTTAAACGAAGAAAAAAATCACTTTTGGAGTGCTGGTATTACAGAGGGAGCAATAATTACAGACAATGGAGATGGCACTGTAAATGTTGCTTCTTCTACAACTCTATTACGTAAACCTTTCGCAACTACAATAACGAGAAGTGGCACAACAGCTACCGCTACAACTACAGGTAACCACGGATATCATACTGGAGACATAGTGTGGATTTACGGAGCGAATCAATCAAAATATAACAGTAATTTCTCTATAACTGTTATAGGAAATACTACTTTTACATTCACTGTTACAGGAAGTCCAACCACACCAGCGACAGGAACGATATTATCCGTAAGTGAAGATTCACAACTTTATACTGTTGTGGTGTCGGCAATAACTAACCTCGCTCTAACCGACCACACAACTAACTATATATACGCAGATTTCAATAGTGGAACACCACAATATGCTGTAACCACTTCTTTAGCTGGGTTTAATTGTTTAGATAAATGTCTAGCATATACAATCGCTCGTGAGGGAACATATTTATATATTATTGATGGTCGTGCAATGAATGTGGACTTTAATAGAAAAGACAGACGACGCTTATTTGAAACACAAGGATTCCAACACGTAATAGGTGGTACGATTCTATCAGGCACAGGTACACGCAATATCGCTGTAACTTCAGGAGCTTTCTATTATGGATTAAACAAAATATCTCATAACGACTTTGATACTTCTAGTACAGATGTATTTACTTATGCCTACAGGAATAACTCTGGTGGATGGACTTACGTCGCAAGTCAAACACAAATAGATAACGCTTATTACGATAATGGTACAGGAACACTCGTAGGTACAGGAACAAATAAATATGCTACTCACTGGGTATATATGATGAATAATAGCCCATCATCTCTATTGGTACAGTATGGACAAAGTTCACATTCAACGCTTATATCAGCTCAACAATCTAGTGTGCCAACCGCACCACCAATAGTGCAAGGTGTGGGTGTGCTTATTGGTAGAATAATCACAAGACAAGGTACTAACACATTTGCCGATGTAGCGTCTACATTCCTTCCTGGATTCATCGCCACATCAGTGCCAATCGGGGTATTCTATACAGAAACCCCAAGTGGTTTAGTAAATGGTTCTAACGTAACTTATACAACAGTAAATACAATTAACAACATTATAAACTTCGCAATAAATGGGCAATACTTACATCCAACAGTGGACTATACTTTTACAGGGAATATTATCACTATGACGAGTGCTTTAGATTCGTCATTAAGTGGAAAAGGGTTTACAATCGTCTATAATTAACATTATGAAAAAAATACTATTCACAACTTTATCAATACTAACATTATTAACATTAACCACTTATGGAGCTTCTATATATCTACCTTTTCAGGGTGGCACAGGAACGAGCACAATACCAACTTTGGGTCAGATGTTAGTGGGTGGCTCATCAGGTAATTATGCTCCAACTACAACACTACAAACATTAAACATAATAGGTGTACCCACAAGTAACCCATTCATAGTATCATCTTCTACAGGTTCAACATTATTTTCTATATTTAAAAATGGAAATGTTAGCATAGGAACGACAACATCTAGTCAAAAATTATTAGTAGATGGGGTTATACAAAGTTCAGGTAATATGCTTTCAGGAGGTTCTATAAAAATAGGTTCTAATCAACTTGAATTACGTCAAAACCCTAGTCTTCAGCATCAATTTGAATTGATGTCCCACCTAACAATAAATGGTGTACTTGGTGTTTCTGCAACAGCTAACGGAGCTTATGGTATTGTGTCTAAAGGAAGTACACTTGATGA
>ERZ869925.385-NODE-385-length-33863-cov-19.408454_pt1 | contig 33863 bp, 52 predicted proteins | sample MGYA00579311_ERZ869925 | MGnify/ENA primary metagenome ERZ869925 (study PRJEB32216, sample SAMN09231817) | wastewater metagenome | place: USA: Maryland | collected 2016-07-30 | study: EMG produced TPA metagenomics assembly of the PRJNA472060 data set (Reclaimed...
GAAGGCTGTCCCGACGTTTACACTTCGGCTGACATGATCGACAACGCCGAAGCGCGAAGAATGATCGCGTTTCTACTGTCTCTCTATGGGGTCGAGAAACACAAGCAGCGGTGGAAGCGTCCCGGTGGCATGTTAGTTGTGCCTGTCAGTCTATGACGTTTGTACGGCAACTTGCTAATTTACAAGTTGAGCGAGGTAAAAGTGATTGATACCGAATCTATCGATGACGTGTTTGAGGAATTCTGCGACGAATTCCTAGAGTTTGGTCGAATTGAGAACCCGAAACATCGACGCCCTGATATCTGTGCGTTTTTGATGCTCGATGAAATCGCGCCAGGCAACAGTGGGCATGAAAGGGCTTGCGACATGATTTCGTGTGCGCGGCATGGCGAGTTTTACCTTTCCACTGACATCGAAGAATTCTGCCAAAATGTCACGAAAGATCAGATTCGGGACTTGGTTCGGTGCGGTCTTCGATACGATCCAGACTCGGACTGTCTTTGCATGTTCGCCTAACGGAGGTGGCAATGGTTAAGCCAATCAGAGTCTATCGTTTTGAAGATGTTCCGAAGGAATGGCAAGACGTGCTGTGCCAGAACGGTGGCGACGAAGATTGGTTGGCGGTAGTTCCCGGCAAGTATCGCGATGACTACTTGAACTGGATCACGGACAGCCCATCGTTCGGTTGTTGCTGCGTCAACCATTATCGAACCGACAAGCAAGGTATCGTGCGAGAGATGAAGGAAATCGAGAGAGAAGACTATAGCGAGGAGCGTCAGTACACGCTCGAAATCGTTGGTCGAATCAAATCACTGCCAGACTGCGATATCTACATAGGATGCCACGCATGAAATGGAGCGAATTCGTCGAGTTGGTTAACTCGCAAATCGCAGAGCAAGGTCTTGGCGACCCATAGATTGACGACATTGACGTAATGTGCGCAAAAGACTCCGAGGTTGTAGACAACCTTGACGGAACGATAACAATCAAAGATTAGTCCATGCCGATTCCAGACCGAATCAAGATCACACTGCCTCAGTTGAAGTCGCTCTGCGAACTCGTCAAGGAAATTCTTGACAATAACGACGAACACCCGCTCGTTGCTTATGAGGTGTTCGACGACGGAAGTGTGGGAATCAACCTGCATTTTCTTCGGGAAGAAAAGTGTACCGGGCTAGAGAACATGAACCTAATTCTGGATGACTAGCATGATTCTCGCTGTTACAGGTCACAGGCCGCAGACGCTTGGCTCTTATCACGCTGACGTTCAGGCAAGATTGGTGCGTCTCGCGTGCGCAGAGATTAAGGCTATTGCACCTGATGTGGTGCTGACTGGCATGGCGCTTGGTTGGGATATCGCAGTCGCTCAAGCGTGCGTCTCGTTGCGTGTACCGTTCAAAGCGGTGGTTCCATTCGCAGGCCAAGAGTCCGTGTGGCCGCGTGACTCTCAGGCACTCTATCGAACCATGCTTTCTCAGGCAGTAGAGAAGATCGTCGTTTGCGATGGGGGATATGCCGCCTGGAAGATGAAGAAACGCAATATCTATCTGGTCAATAACTGCGACATGCTCCTAGCGCTCTGGAATGGTCTGGCGAGCGGTGGCACGTTTCAGTGTGTTGAGTACGCAGACGAAAAAGGTGTTGAGATTCGGAACTGTTGGGAATCTTGAGAGGAAGAACAATGATTAAACGAGTAATGTTTAGGCGAAATACGCACGACAAGTTTGGGAATTACCGCGAAGAATGCGGCAATGAAGAATGCACAAGGGTTCACAATGAAGTTCGCGGCATTGGGATACATGCCCTTGACAGCAAAAAAGCGATGACGTTTTCGGAGTTTGTCGAATCGCACCGCAAGTACACGGCAGACTATCCAGAAGACTCGGACATGCCGACGATACCAGAACTGCTCGAAGATTTGGCAGCAATGCTTCGCTGCGGCCTAGTCGTAAGCGTTCAAGAGGTGCTGTTCACGCAGGAAAGCGAACACATCCCAGACGATCAAGTGAGTGCAGATTAGGTTGCGTCGCTTTGAACTCTACTCAGACGCCAGTTTTGACGAGAACAAATCTCTCGGCGTCTATTCTTTCATTCTGATCGACGCTCGCGGCAGAATTCACGCCCAATCTACCAATGCCGCCAAATTCAACAACGTATTTCAGGCCGAAATCGCTGGTATAGCGGCGGGCATCTCTGCGCTACCAGACGGCGCTGGCGTGCGATCACACTCCGACTTGCGCAAGTTCGACGATATCTTTGCAAGCGGCTATAAATCAAAGCACTTGTGCATCAGACGATTGCGTGAGTGCATAGATAAAAAGTGCGTGGATTTTGTGAATGAGTACCAGCGTGATAAGGTGAGTAGAGGTGACTGGTACGCATTGTGTCACAGCAGATCAAATAACCACCTTCGCAGCCTTGTAGGGCGTGGCGGAAAGGTGCTTGGGGAGCGATGATGAAGTACAACATGCGCCATGTCGTGTTCTGGGTGACAATCGCCTGTGTGTCGCCACCGATCCTGAGCGACCGAAACCGCCGCTGAATAATCTTCCAAAGCACTGGACGATAGCATCACTTGCTGAACTACTTCTCGATGCAGTTGACAGGGAGCTATGTCGCAAGTGCCGCGCTGCCGGTTTGTAGTTGCATTATCACGTTTGCAATACAACTACTTATGCCATTTGCCTTTATAGCCATTCGGCTACATAATTTACTTGGTGGCTTATGAAAGTGAAAGGATATTTGGTATAACTGGTAAAGCGTTAATAGCGCCGCACTGCGCGTTGTATCAAATGCACTTTCACTAGCATAAGCCACTAGAGAAATGCAGTGCGGCGCTTTCTTTATGCGCATGCACACTTACTGTAAACCCTATTCTCACGGATGGGCGGGTTATCGTTGTGCCGGTTTGTTCTCCCGAACCAAAAGAAATCGGAATAGAAAAAGCGCACAGATTAAAATCTCTCTGTGCCAGAGTTGACGCGGTGGCAACATCGCGATGCCATTCATTTTCCCAGTCTTTAATGGCATGTACAAGCAAGGGTACTTTCAGCGAATCGAAATACGGCGCTGTGGGCGCTCAAAAGAGCGTATGGCAGCGATCCTGGCAACGGGCCGGTAGTCGATCCGGTATGTGGCTTACGTCCAGGTCCAAAACGCGACAGACAATTACCGTAGCATAAGATTCGCTGGCTCTGTGCAATAGCAGTAGTTTGCAATAAGTAGTGAATACTTACCAGTGTGAGCAGCAGGACTAAGGCTAATGCAAAGGCATTACTGTCCCCAGTCTCGCAAGGGAAAGCCACTGCTGCGCGCCTGTATAATCCTTTATCAACTCATTACATTTGACTTGTAGCGCTATACTCCCGCACAATTACAGTGTGCAACGGGGCGCGTACAAAGGATTGTGGCGTGCGCTACTACGGCAAAGACTTTTGGAATGCCGTACACTTGCTGCGAGAACACGTACCGTTGTCAGCACCAGTGACGGTGCGAACAGTCACCGCTGCAACGCTTACGCAGAGCCACGGTGAGCCTTGCTACGGAGATTGCACGCCGTTCGAGAAGGACGGTGCGATATCACACTACCGAATACGGATCGCACGCGGCATGACGGTGCAATGTGCAATCGATACCGTGATCCACGAATTTGCGCACGCACTGGACTTCGATACCAGCCCGAACACGCACCGAGACTGTCATCGGCAAAGTTGGGGCGCTGCTTACGCACAGTGCTACAAGGCGGTGTTTGGGTAGTTCAACTTGTAAATTAGCAAGTTGCTAGACAAAGGTGATAGCGAGATAGGCATGTGCTACGGCATCGGTGAATGCGTGATTTGCGGGCGACGCATAATCGGTGACGACAACCACCAAAAAGGAAGCGCTGGCGTACCATTCGCCGCATGGCTGAATGACGCCAAGGGCAAACGCCAGGAGGAAGCCCCGCCTTCGATTGTGACCGACCATCTTGGCTTTCGCGGCCAGAAGGCAATTCGCAACTGGGGAAGCTGCGTCGGCCTGGGAAGATCACTATTACGCCGCTTGCACGGCGGTCCAGATGTGGGAGCGAGGAAAGTGAGCAACCAGATTGAATTAGAAGGGAAATAACAAATGATTGGCGCGATCTTGTTAATTGCAGTTGAGGTCTACGTGATCGGCATTTTGTCGATGACCGATATCTGGATGGTTTGCGTGCCAATACGACACCGAGGTTTTGTGACCAACTTGTGGTCGGTTGCCTGGCGAATGATTGCCTGGCCGTTCTACTTGCCTTTCCTGTTGGCTTGGTCCTTCAGCAAAAAAAGGATTCCACGATTTTGGTGCGGATATCACAAGCATGGAACTTGCTGGCGAATTCTGTCTTTGCCAACTGTGACGCGATATGGCTTTCTCCCGCGAATGCTGTTTTGGTGCGTACTGACCGTGACAGGGATCGCGGTTGCCACTGCTGCCATCATCTATTCAGTGATTGTGTATTTCTAGGGGGCAAAATGAAAGAGTCTTTGTTAGTAAAAGCACGTAAAGTGCGGTGCATTCCGGCAATCTGCGGTTTCTTTGACAAACTGCCGGTCGAGGATCAAGAGCAGATCAGGGAGGTGGTAGACGCCTATCTGTCGGGTTCGCTCTCGAACTTCACGTCGTACCGAGACATCTATCGGTTTCTACTTGTGCCGAACGGGTACAAGTTCTCGCAGCGTCAATTCACGGACTGGGTGACGAAATATGCGCAAACGGTCGTTGCTAGAACAGAGTCAGCAAGCGCCACCACCGGAAGTGAAACCGGGGATGCAGGTAAAGTCGGAAAACGACGACAACATCCGAGAACTGCTGAGCGTGGCACATGACGTGCGAACCGTAGAGGATGCTCTACGCAAGGCAGAGATCGACTTGGATTTGTGGGTGGTTAAGCGGTGTGTCATCAATTCGTGGGAGTGCGTAGGCAACGAGATCGGACGACAACCGCTTTGGCAGGTGAAGGTGTGGCTAGAACGCAAGTCACCGAAACAGTTCACGGACGCCATTGAATCGCTGTGCGAGCGGATCAAAAAACACGCTCCGCGATATCCGCAACTGGCCAAGCGCAAATGCAAAGACCCGCACCTGCTTGAAGTGTGCGTGTTCGATGCCCACTTCGGAAAGCTCGCGTGGCAACCTGAGACTGGAACGAACTACGACCTGCACATCACCGAGCGTATCTTTCAGGACGCCGTGCATGACCTGTGCAACCGCGCAGTAGCCTCCTACGAAAACATTGACCGCGTTCTATTTCCGGTCGGCAATGACTTTCTGCATGTGGACGGACTTGAATCCGCAACCACCAAGGGAACGCGAGTTGATTCTGATGGGAGATATCCAAAGATAATCGAGAGTGCGGCTATAGCACTGACGAACGCCATTGATTTCATGGCTGGTATCGCCCCAGTGGACGTTCTGTGGATACCGGGCAATCACGACAGAATCGCTTCTTATCACATTTGCCGCGAGTTGAAGGCGCACTATCACCGCGCCAAGCACGTTCAGATTGACGTAACACCACCAACGCGAAAATACTACAAGTACGGCAAGACGCTGCTAGGGTTCTGTCACGGCGACAAAGAACCACTGCACAAACTTCCGCATGTCATGGCCACCGAGAGGCCGCAGGAATGGGCGCAAACAACCAGCCATGAATGGCACACAGGGGACAAGCATCACTCAAAGCGACGTGATTGGTTGAGTGTAGACGAGCATAACGGAACCGTAGTGCGCATCCTATCGTCGATCAGCGGAACAGACGCTTGGCATTACGACAATTTATATGTCAACTCGCGCCGCGCTGCTGAGTGCTTTTTGTGGCACAAAGAGCGTGGCTATAGCGGTCATTTTTCAGCGGAGGTTAGGGAGTGACAGGTTTTATCTTCGGGTTGCTGCTTGGGTTGTTTGCGCTACCGATTGGATTTCTGATCGTCGTCGTGTCGCTGCTGCTGGGTGACGCGATTCTTTTCGCTTTCGGCCTAACTTATGCCTGTCATCGGGCGATAGCGATAAACAAAATGCCTCCATCATCCTTTCTGGACTACGCCTACGAGTTCCCGAAGATCGTGTGGCACCGCCTGTTTGGGCAGTGGTTCAACACGGCAAGCGTATCGTTTTCGGGTGGGCATGTCTGGACGCCATATTTCAACTTTGTGAGGTCTAGTGATGAGTTGGTCGATTGACGTTCACACGATACTGATCGGTGCCGCCGTGCCTATCGGAGTTGTGGCTGAGCGAAATAAGCACAAAGTTGGCTGGGCATATTCGATCCTGCCAGAGGAAATCAAAGAGCGATTGCGCAATATCAAGTCAGACGACTTGCAGAACGTGCGCATCAGCGATTGGCTTGGAGACAATCCACCAACAACAAGGGTGTTTAGGCTCAAATGAAAGACGTGTCACTTATCCCGCATGGCCCGTACTGCTATCGCGCGATTGGAATCAGCAAAGATGGGTCCATGAGAGTCGAGTGTTGCCCATATTGGAGGCGAGACGAGTCGCGTCCAGAGTACGAGAATGGGTTTTGCGCTTTCTTGAATCGAGGCGACTGGGAAGTGGGTGGAACGTCTTTGCTGTGGGACCAGTGCAAGGAGTGCGGTATCAATGAGGGCATTACATGCGATACCTAACATACCTTGGCCGAGCAATCGCAGCCGTCTACTGGATTGGCTTTGCTGGCATGTTCTCGTTTGTGATGTATGCCAACTGGCCACCGCCACTCATCAGTGATCCGGTGTCCTGTCTGTATATCCTTGGGATAGCGACATTTCTCGCGATGTTCTGGCCGGTCGCTCTCTACTTCGGATACATGCTCACAACCCATCACTAAACAATGAATCGAACGCAAGACCTGCTTGAATCTCTGATTGCCTCAATTGAGAGTGAGTGCATATCGGAAGAGGACGCTATAGCCATTCAGTCGAGAATCGAGAAGGCGCTAAGCCGTGGAAAGCGCAATCATTTCTGGCATCACTGCCAAGAGGCATCTGAAAGAGTCAAAAAGTGGCCAAAGTGGAAGCAGAACATTCTTGTTGACAGCGCCAAACCAACTCTCGATATCCCACGACAGCCTGTGGTCAATGACCAGGTATTTGACTAATCGAGCGTGATTATGGCATACACAAGGCATGAGCATTGCATCACCCATAAAGCGACATGGCGGGAAGTATTTTTTGGCAAAGCGATTTGTGGAGTTAATGCCACCTCATACGCGATACTGCGAAGCGTTCTTTGGCAGTGGGGCGGTTCTGTTTGAGAAGCAGTTTGAAGGAATATCGGAGTTTGTCAATGACCTTGATCGTCACCTTGCGAATTTCTGGACGGTACTGAGGCACGAACATCTGTTTTCTGCGTTTCAAAGGGCTGTCGAATGTACTCCCTTGTCGCAGGATGAGTTTACTATTGCCAGCAACCTTAAATGCCTTGAATGGAACGGCGACATTCCAAGCGAGGGCAAGATTTTGCGTGCCGTTGCATTCTTTGTTCGCAACCGCCAATCACGGCAGGCACTTGAGAAGTCATTCTGCACACCAAGCAGTCGCACGCGCCGAGGGATGAACGAGAATGTCAGCGCGTGGCTTTCGGCTGTGGAAGGATTGCCAGAGATTCACGCCAGATTAAAGCGAGTCGAAGTGCGCAATCAAGATGCAGTGGACTTCATTCAAGAGTTAGACGCAGATTACACGCTGCATTTATGCGATCCACCATACTGTCACTCAACGCGCAGTGCCACTAAAGCCTACGAACACGAAATGACAGATGAGCAACATGCTGCGCTGCTTGACACGCTATCGCAGGTCAAAGGCAAGTTCATGTTGAGCGGTTATCAGTCTGAGATGTACGACAACGCCGCAACGAAGCATGGCTGGAATCGACATGACTTCGTGATCGACAACAAATCGAGCAGCGCCAAAGTAAAAGAGAAAAAGACGGAATGCTTGTGGTGTAATTTTTAGGGGGTGTGACATGGCAGAGCAGAAAGAGATGTTCCATAGTCCGGTGGCTAACAATGGCAAGGTGAATCCCAGTAACTACCGCAGACTATGCGAACCATTTGAGTCGATGGAAGTCGCCAACAACGCTGCGCAAGCGTTCTGGGAGGAATTCTACGAACTGCGTAATAAGCACCACATCGCTGACTGCCTTGTGATTTGCCGGTTCGCGGTTGCGACAGATAAAGGCGAGGGCATTGTTCACATGAGAATGCACGCGGGCGATGAAATGCACGCCGAGAACATGGCCGCTTTCGCGCTTGGTGCAGCACAGGTTGAGCGGCAAGAGGCAACTGCACGCTTTATCCGAAAGTCACTCAAGCAAATCAAGGCCAAGAAGTGATGCTAGATACAACCGGATGCGCAAACGGCGCACGAATTGAGACGAGCAATGGGCGATTTGTAAACATAGAAGGATTCCCTGGATACCGAGTCTCTGATCTTGGCGAAGTGCAAAGTTGTAGGGTTGGCGGTACGTGGAGAACGCTCGCGCAGATGAACGTCAGGGGGTACAGGGTCGTAAATATATACAAAGACAAAAAGGGAAAGCCATCGCAGGTTCACCGCTTGGTGTTAGTCGCTTTTCGTGGAAACTGTCCAGAAGGAATGGAGGCGTGCCATAACAATGGAATTAGAAGCGACAACAGACTTGAGAATTTACGATGGGACACAAGGAAGAACAATCACGCTGACAAGATTATTCACGGAACAAGGCAGTGCGGAGAGGGAAGCGGAAGCTGTAAGTATCCAGAAGATCAGATAGTAGAGATACTAAATAGGCTTGCAAATGGAGAAACGCAAAGGTCGATTGCGTCCGATTACGGCGTTACGCAAGGCTATATATCTAACTTGAAACGCGGCGTTACATGGCCACATATAGACAGGGGATTTATGGAAAACAAGGCGCGAACAAAGGTTGTTTTGGGGCATAAGGAAAGGCAGGAAGTAAGGCAGTTGATTGGGCTTGGTAAAAGCGACAAAGAAATCGCCACTCAATATGGCGTCAGTAAGACTACGATTTGGAGGATAAGAACAAAGTAAATGGCAATTAAACATATTTTAATAGACCAAGATGGAGTCCTGGCTGATTTTGTCGGCGGCGCGTTTGATATGCATGGAAGATCGGACTTGAAAAACAAACCCTATCCAAGCGGTGTATATGAAGTGGCGGAAGTTCTTGGAATTACAGACGACGAGTTTTGGCACCCACTCAATGCGTCTGGGCACTTATTCTGGGAAAACCTTAATCCGTTGCCCTGGGTGAAAGAACTGACTTCTCTTGCAAATGAATTCGCCAGTTGGACTATCTGTACAAAGCCAAGCAACGATCCGTTCTGCGCCGCTGGAAAGATTATATGGCTCAAAAGGCAGTTCGGAAGCGACTTCAATCGCTACATTCTAGCTAAGCACAAACATCACATGGCGAGACACGATCACGTACTGATCGACGATTTCGATAGGAACGTCAACGATTTTCGAGATAATGGTGGAATCGGAATCCTGTTTCCTCAGCCGTGGAATTCAAACAATGGTCTATGTGGAGACAGGATTGGATACGTTCGAGAAGAACTAGAGAGGGTCAGGAATGGAATTCATTTACGGTAGCGTGCCTCATGCTTGATGTGATCTACGAATACGAGAATCAGATTTGTGCCGCAGTGGTCGTACTCTCCGTGGTAGCGGCAATGCTGGCGTTAATGTGGGATGAAAAATGAAAGATGGAATAGTGTGCGCACGATGTCACACGCTCAAGCCTTGTACAGAATATTACCACTCACGCAGATCAAAGACTGGTCTGCTCGGTACATGCAAGGCCTGTGAGGTTAAAAAGAAACAAGAATGGAAGGCAAGCAATCCAGAGAAACATCGTGAGTCGATGAGGAAAGGCAAGGAGAAGTACAGGAGACAAAATCCAGAAAAGAACGCGACTCACAACAGGAACTCTAGGATCAAGAGAAAGTACGCAATCGGAAATTGCGACTACGAAAGGATGCTATTAAAGCAGAACGGAAAGTGCGCTATTTGCTTTCAAGAAGAGCCGGGCAGGCGACTGGCGATAGACCACAATCATATAAATGGCAGTGTGCGTGGACTGCTATGCTCTAGATGTAATACTGGTATCGGTTGTTTTGGCGACTCAATATTTATTCTGGAACGTGCAATCAGTTACCTGAGCAACACAAGGAAAGACAGTGAAAAAGAAGCGATCGCGCAAGCCGACCACTGAGAAAGCACGCGAGTATAGTCGGAGGTGGGCGGCAAAAAACGTAGAATACTTGAGGTCAAGAGAGTACGCCAGGACACTGCGTGAGCGCTGGGGCATGACTCCTGAAGAGTTTGACGCCTTGAGCGCCATACAAGGCAACGTATGTGCAATATGCGGTGGTACAGACAAAAAGAAGAGGCTTGCAATAGACCACGACCATTCCAGCGGACAGATTCGTGGACTTCTGTGTGGAAAGTGTAATGCATCACTTGGGCTTTTCAGGGATTCGGTTGACATACTGAGAAGCGCAATTAAATATCTAAAGGAGTCTGAACATTAAACGCAAAATAGTCGTTCTTACCGGATATTCCGGTGCCGGGAAAGACGCTGCTGCACTGGCCTTGCTTGCTAACGGTTTCGTGCGAGTGTCGTTTGCTGACGCCGTGCGTGAAGTCGTATTGACAATCAATCCTTGGATCAATGACTGTGCAGGATATCCGCTAACGAGCGGCTTTGCGCGTCTTTCGTGGTTGATTGATGTTGTCGGATGGAATGAAGCAAAGAAGAACCCAGAGGTGCGACGTCTACTGCAAGTGGCTGGAACCGAAGCTGGCAGGGACATTCACGGCGAGGATTGCTGGACCGATATTGCAGCAGACAAGATTAGTTCCGCATTCGCAGAGGGCAAAAACGTCGTCATTACAGATTGTCGCTTTGAGAATGAAGTCCATGCACTCAGGCGAGTTGCGGCGTGGGATAATCACGCCATCAAATTTGTTCGCATTAACCGTGAAAGTGTTGGTCCGGTCAATGGTCACGTCAGCGAAACCGGAATAGACAAAATCGCGTGCGACTTTCAGATTGCCAACAACGGCACGCTCGAACAGTTGCACAAGCAGATTCTCGACATTGCTGGCATTCAACTTTAAGGGGTGGTAAGTGAAGTTTATTTCAGAAATCAGCGTTACAGAGGTTCAGTCGGTTGGCGACGATGCGGCTATCGTTGCTGCCGCAAGAGTGTCAACGCTTGGCGCTGTGTCGCTTGAGCAGAGTTCCGAGAAGACATCCGAACATGCAGGGCTAATCAATTACCTGATGAAGCACCGGCATGGCTGCTTCGACGATGAAACAGACGTTTTAACTGAATCCGGCTGGTTGAACTGGAAGCACGTAGTCGGAAATGAGAGATTTGTAACTCTTAACATGCAAACGAATGAAATTGAACTACAAAAAGCAGAAAGGGTGGTTCACAAGAAAGCTGATGGCGCAATGATTCGCATCAAGAATGGAACGTCTGTTGATCTGCTTGTGACGGCAGATCATAACATGCTGGCCTCACCTCGCATTTCTTCTGGCGAAAGCGAGTATGGGCTGTACCCAGCACGTCAGTTCCTTGAGAGAAGCCACCGCATAAAAATTACTGGCGGAAAGTGGAGCGGCAAACTGTCGGCAAATGAAGACGCAATGCTCGCCGGATTTATTGCGGCAGATGGACACGTTGGAACTTCTGTCGAATTCAGGCTTCGCAAGAGTCGCAAAATAGAATGGTTAATGTCGCGCGCGGACCTGAATATCAATGGCGACAAGTACACACTCAAAAACATATCGCGACAATTGCGAGAGTGGGCAAAAAGCACATACACCGCCAGTGGCGACAGGTGTTTTCCTCGCGACATATTGAAGCGAGGGAGCAGTGAAACTATCAGGGCAATGCTTGAAGGCTACCTTGCTGGTGACGGGTCGGTGTCCAAGTCTGGGAAGGTTACGTGTTCAACAGTGAGCGAGCAGTTGGCTGCTGACATTCAAGAGGCGGCGCTCAAGGCCGGATATGCGGCTGTTATTGGATCGCCAGATATTGCTCGCAAAGGTTCGTTTGGTAATAAGCCTTTACACAGGATTACGATATATCGCACTCGAAATGTCGAGCCGAAAATTGGGTGGACTCGAAGTGACAGAGAGAAGCAAGTCCGCGTTGTCAGCGATTACAGCGGGCAGATTCATTGTGTAACAGTGAAGAACGGAACGCTATATGTTCGCAGGAACGGAAAGCCTTGCTGGTGCGGAAACACGCCATTTGAACACGGCGCTATCACATTTCTTGTACATGCACCAATCTTTGTTTGGCGAGAATGGCACCGCCACAGAATTGGCTTTTGCCTTGCTGGCGATACGGAGATTTGGACAGAAAGCATTGGCTTGAATCATGGCAGGACGCTACGGAAGCGGCGAATAAAAGACCTTTGTGATGTCTGGAATAACGGCGTCAAAGATTCGCTTGGACGAACGCGTTTTTTGCCATCCGTGAAAAACCAGCGACTTCGCGTTCTCAATGAGGATACTGGTTTTTTTGAGCTAGGCGGGATTGAGGACGTGTTTGAGTCTGGGGTGAAGGAATGCCTTCTTGTTGAAACCGAACACAAAAAAGGTTGGTCACTTCGCTGTACTGCCGACCATCAGATATTAACGAGTGAAGGATGGATGCGTGCTGGCGATTTGACAGGCAGTGAATGGATTGCTGTCAGCGGCAAGAAGAGTGCGTTTGAGCATCGCCAAATTCCGCCATCGCTTAGGTCTGGAATTGGCGTGTGGACTTCGATGCAGCGAAAGTCGATGATCTTCGAGCGACTTAGGCGAAAGCCGTATGTCATTTCCGAAGAGATGACATACGACATAACCATGAAGGCACCTTGGCACAATTTTGTTGCCAACGGAATCGTTGTCCACAATAGTTACAATGAAGAGAGTGGGCGATATAAGCAACTTGAGCCTGTGTTCTATGTTCCTCCGCGAGATCGGCCAATGATGAAGGTTGACGGCTGGAAACCGGGTCGTCCAAAGTTTCTTCATTGCGAGAGCGAGTCGGTCTATTGGCAGTTGGTCGATAACTTGACGCATTCCTACAAGGTGGCCTATGAGTTATATGAGGCCAATCTTGCATTGGGTATCGATCCAGGCTTGGCCCGCGATTGTCTGCCAGTTGGAATCTACTCGTCGTGCTGGGTGACATGCAATCCGCGTTCGTTGATGGCGTTTCTATCGCTGCGCACGCATGACCAAACCGCAAAAGCGGTGAGCTATCCGCTCTACGAAATTGAGGTTGCGGCACGCGCTGTCGAGGCAATCTTTGCTGAGCGTTGGCCAATCACCTACAAGGCATTCGTTGAGCAAGGAAGAATGGGGCCGTAGTGTCCAAGAAGAAAGATAAAGAGCGCTATCCACAGCGCCAAAACGGCGAGAATACCGCTGAGATGCTACAGCGGTTGCTTGCGAACGGACTTGTTCCGAAAGTTGACCCAGAGCAAGAGAAGTTAGAGGCTGCACGCGCCTTGTGCCGCAAAGGCAATCCATTTCCACTCATCGCCATGCAGTGGCCGGAAATGGTTCTCACTGACGAGAAAGAGATTGCCATATTCGACAGGCACATGCGACTTGATCGATTTGCGCATTGCAGTGAGTCGATTCGCAATGCGTGTTTCGATCCGCAGAATCCACCGCTACGGCTGGACTGGTGGCAGAAAATCATCCTGGCCGGATTTTTCGCAATCGACGTTGCAGAAATCTACATCAAGGGCTGCACTGGCGCTGGCAAGGGCGGTAGCACCTCAATCGGATTCTGCTTGTGGTATGACGTGTACGGGCAGTCGCGAACCGTGCTGACAGGTCGTGACAAGGAACACGCGATCAAGAACATCTTCGGTGAAACCAAAGATTGGTTTATGAGGATGCAATATCCGCACGCCGCCGAAGTGCTGAAAGAGTCGATCACAGAAAGCGAACGACACTCTATTCGCTTGCTGAACCCAGACCCAAGCTCTCCAACCGCTGGTGAAGCGTTCTCTGGTGCGCACGGCGCAAACACAATCTACGGACTTGACGAGACAAGTAGCCTGCCAGACTCGTTCGTAGAAAATGCTCGCAAAAACGCCCGCAAGATTGTCTGCCTCTCCAACCCTCGCGTTCGCTCTGGTGAGTTCTATCGCGCTTTCGAGGCAATGGGTCCATCGCTGATCGATACTATCGGTTGCTGTACCGGCAAACTCGGTAAGCGATTGTGCGTAACTATCGGCGGCCCAGACTGCATGAACGTGGCCGAGAATAGGCTTAAAACGCCAGTCTCGCCCGCTGGCGGATTCGAGGTGAACGGCACCAAGTATGGCGACAATGAGGTGCTGTCTGCCGACGACTCCGAGCGTGTTAAGCCGCTTATTCCACGACAGATGGACGTATTGCAGTTTAGGATTACGCAGTCTGACTACCTGCCAGAGTGCTTTGCGTTTGGCAAGTTCCCCAAGGAAGATGCACAAAAGCAAATCATAATCGCGTCATGGTTGAAGCGACACGAAGAAGCATGGAACGATCAATTGCCAGTGACGTGTATCGGGGCTGATATTGCACTGTCGCTTAATGGTGATACATCGGTGTTTGCGTTCGGTGGCATTTCTGGTTGCCGCAAGCTGCATCAGGTTCGGATCGACGACAGTATTAAGGTCGCCGAAGAGTTGGTGCGGTTGTCGAGAGAAGAATATGGACTAAACCTGAGCGACGGCGGCATTCCGGTCTGCATCGACTACGGCGGTGGTTATGGTTCTGGTGTTGGTGACTACCTTAAAGTGCTTGGCGTGTGGGTTGTCGAGTTCCAGCCGGGAGGAACATCGAACTTCCCAAAAAATTACGCCAATCTTCGCGCAGAAGCCTACGCCACGCTAGGTCTGCGATTCGATCCATCGGGACCGTTTGGTGATAAGCCGTGGGCGATACCAGCCGTCGCTGGATTACGCGAGGAATTGTGCGCGCCAGAGCGAGTGTACGCCAATGACTATATTCGGTTCCGCGTCCATCCTAAAGTCGAAATCAAGAAGGCATTGGGACGATCACCCGACTTGGCGGACGCACTTACCTACCTGTTTTACGTGGTGCGCCGCCGACACGAATTAGATCAGTGGTTGTTCTCTATCCGCAATCGACCGCTGGTGTGCTATCCACAAAACGCCGAAGAGGCATTGGTTCGCAAGGTGGAACTAGAAAAAGAGCCACCACCCAGGACAGAATGGGATGACATACCATTTGACTGGAAACCACCAGTTGTCCCTAATGGTAGCAACGAACAGCGAAAGGTTGTTGTTGCACAACCAGACAAGTATCAACGTGAACCGTGGTGGATGCGGTACACCAGAGACAACGAGAGGTGAGCAGTGGTAGCTATTGCACAGTTGTTTGGCAAGAAGGAAGATGGAAAGGAGTGTGTTGGTACGCAAACCAAAGACATCACTTTCCTTGACGCACTGGCATTGATCCTTATCACGCTCAAGTTGTGCGATCAAATCGATTGGTCGTGGTGGTTAGTGTTGATGCCGCTGTATGGTCCGATACTGCTGCTGCTGATACTCACTGGAATCTGCGTCTTTGCAATGGCGATGCTTTCGGGTGCGGAATTTCTCTATAACAAACTGCAAGAGTTGCGAAACAAGAATGTCTAGCAGTGATGAGCAAATTCGGCAGCGGCATATTGACGCATGGGGATACTGCCCGCAATGCGGAAAAGAGCCTGTAGAGCCAAATGGTGTCCTGTGTGAAACCTGCCACGGACTAGTTGCTAGTAAATATCATGGCAGGTCGCAGGCGATACGTTTTGAGAGGCGCATTTTGAACGATGGGCTAGAGGAATATAATACCAAAGGGCATGACTAGCATGGATGCGCAACATGAAAGCCTACACGACCGTACATACACGCTTGCGGGTCAAGTCTGATATCGACGAGATGTTGCGCATTGAGCGAGCGTCATTTTCGATACCTTGGACAAAAAGCGACTTTGAAGATACTTTGCAAACCGTCAACGCAGTCACGTTTGTAGCGGAGAATGACAACCAGATCATAGGTTATGTTGTGGCTGAGGTGTATGCGGAATATATCAGTCTAATAAACGTAGCCGTAGCACCAGAATACCGACGATTTGGCGTGGCGACGCAGTTGATTCACCGACTCACCGAGAAACTGACAAACACGCGAACGAGAATTGTTGCTGGCGTGCGAGAAACGAACCTGATCGGTCAGCAGTTTCTAAGGGCGTTAGAGTTTCGTGCGGTCAAGGTGATGAAGAACTACTACGACCAAGTGCATGAAGATTGCTACATCATGGAGTATCGGTCGGACTGGTCCCCAGATGGAATCGACGTGTTGCGCAGCATTATGAGCGGCGACGAAAGGGTTGTGCGTGCTACCAGCCTGTGATTTTCGCGGCCAAGAGACGGTCGATCATAAAAATCGACAGAGATACGAATGCACGCACCCAAAGATGCTGCAAGGCAGTCCGGTGGTGCTGGTGTCGAGCAATAACTGCCTGGAATGCCAATACTGCACGTTTGATGTGCCATCATTGACTCAGGGATATCGCAAGGAAAAGGCGACGCGAGTTGAGCCGGAAGAGTTTGCTAGGCGAGTGACAACCTGCAATGCCTGCGCTGAACGCAAAGGAAACTACTGTCCAATCCTTGGTGGTTGCGGATTGGCAAGCAAGCTGCGTTTTCAAGAGATTTCGTGTCCACAGCAGAGATTCTAAGTGGAAACTACACTGATTGCTTTCGTGGTTGGAATGATCTGCGCATTCTGCGGCGGCGCACTTGGTATCGCGCTGGGTGCGTTGCTTGGTTATGGCGCTGGTGCAAGTGGACAGCCGAGATTCGCGTACCATCACTACTACGATCACGGCGGCGATGATGGTGATGATGACGATGATGCGGACGCACCGCACACACCAAAGACGCCAGCAACGGAATTTCGGTACAACTAATGAACGAAGTTGAAGAACTAGAGACATGGCGAGAGGTGGGGCGGCGATTGTGGCCATTTGTCCGTCCGTGGGGGCTGTGTGGTGGCCATCCCGAAGCAATTGCCGCTGCCGAAGTCCTGGCCGGGCTGTTAGGTGTCACGCCATCGGCTGTTGTTGACGCCAACACGGAGCTACTGACACGCAAGCAAACACTAGAAGAGATCGCGCAGCACTTCGAGCAACGATGGTTCCGCAAGATGACTCGCGGCGACTCTGAGGCATTCTTGCAAGAACTGCGGAACCTGTGAAGTATTAGACAAATCCCAAGTGTCCAGTAATAATTGATTGTATGGGGCTTTTTTTGCGATTTCGTTTTTGGCTATCACGTTTGCGATATAGATTCAGTGCGTGGCGATTTAAGCGGCGTGAAGATCACGAAAACTTCCTAATTGCAGCGCAGCAAAAACAGATAGCAAGCCTCTCGTCCGGTTGGGATTCGGAGTCTGCCAAACTGCATCAGCAGATTTCCGCGATGGCCACTGAGTTTGATATTGAGAGGCGCGAATTGGAGTTGCAGTTGCGAATGGCACTGGCCGAGCGCGATCAGTTGGATGAGGTGGTGGCACGCGACCGCGCTCGTGTGGCCGAAGAGACTGCCTTGTTCACTCGCCGTGAGCAAGAACACAAATACAGCGTCGAAACCATCACGAAAAAGCCTAGTTAAGTGTCCTTGGGGCATTCGACTCTTTTCTAGGCACCATACATGCTCGCCACAGAACCGTCAGCTTACAAGCGGCTACAAAGCACCCGCGAAACCATCGCTCTCACTCTTCGTCAAAAAGGGGTTGGTGAGCGGCTGTATGCTGACACCTCTAGCGGAAGCGGTATCTTTCAGGGTCAGCAGTCGATGGGGCAGGCACAGCAGCAGTATATTGCTGCTGGAAGAGGCTGGGCATACGCCGCAATTCGGCCTGTCGCAGTTGGTGTGGCTACGCAGCCTGTGCGAGTGGGTGTACAGCGCACTGGTCGAAAAGCAACTGAGCAAGCAATCATGCGCACAAAAGCGCTATTGCTGAAAGCGCCAGAGCAGTTCAAGGCACTGGCTGAAAAGATCGACATTCAGACAACGCACCCGATTATCGACCTGATCGAGAATCCAAATCCTTTCATGGTCGAATGGGCGCTCAAGTATTGCACGGCATTCAGCCTGGAAGCGACCGGCAAGGCGTATTGGTGGATTGTCCGCGACGAAGCAGCGCCCACTAAATACTCGCTCTACTATGTGCCGACAACCTGGGTGAAGCCAGTTATCGGCAAGGCAAGTAAGGTGCAAATCGGCTGGAACATCGGGCCACCAGAGGACATTGAAGGCACCGACGTACCGATGGATAGCGTGATTCCGTTCCGCTACCCAGACGCCAGTGATCCACGATTGGCATTTAGCCCACTGCAAAGCCAAGCACCCGCCGTCAACACCGACGACGAAATTCAAACCGCACAGTATCGGGCCATGAAAAATGGCATTTTTCCTGGCATGGTGATTCGCGCCGGAAAACTTCGCGGACCAAACCAAGAAGAGTATTTACCAGAATTGTCCAGTGAGCAGCGCCGCCAATTGATAAGTTCCATTCAGGGCGCTATGCAGGGCGTGATGCACTTCAACGACCCTATCATCTTGGACAACATGATGGAGGACGTGTACCCATATACCCGCGCTCCCGCCGAGATGGCGTTCATGGAGGGAAGCAAACTCACCAAAGAGCGAATTATGATGGGTATCGGCACAAATCCAATTGTGGCAGGACAAATTGAGGACGCTAATCGCGCGTCATCGTTTGTGGCACACGAAGGGTTCTATCGCCTTAAAGTAAATCCGCTGCTGACTTTAATTGCCGAGACAAGCACGAAGTATCTGGCTAGGTTGTTCAACGCCGGGCAGCGTATCTATATGTGGTTTGAGGAGGCTCAAGCCCGCGATGAAGATTTGCACCTACGGCAACTGCAAGCGGCTGCAACTTTCGGCGTGATCGAAGGAAATGAATTCCGCGAGGCGATTGGGCTGGCACCACATCCTGCCTGGAACAAGCTGATTCCTGCCAGACAGGCAGCGATGCAAGGTGTGGGCCGACCAACCTCAACTTGATAAATAGCAAGTTGCTAGACAAAAGTGATAATCCAACAAAACAATTTGACACACTAGACAGTTGACGTGACAATAATAGTGGATAGTAAAGAACACTGCATTGAGCATCCCGAAGAGATTATCCTTGCGTTAGTCTCTGGCGCTCTCAAGATGAAGGCCAAAGAGAAGAGCTACGGCACCTTCACGATTGAGATTGGTTTCAAGGATGGTTGGCCGGGACGACTGGAAGTGACCGACAAAACGACTCACTTGTTCCGCCACAGTTAGTTCAACGCCAAAGCACGATCAATAGACGGCTTGGGGTTTACGCGAATCGTCGCGCAGACTTCACGCCGTTTTTTCGTTTAGACACTCAACCTTTCAAGGAATATACAGGCATGGAAACGCCTTTTTGCGAAGCATATATCACTGGAAATACCACGGTAGCTGGCGCTGCCGCCGCTGGCACGCTCATTCCGTTGACTTGGACCGCTGGCCCGACTCAGCACGGCGAAGCGAGTGCCACGCTAACTGCCGCTACCGGCAAGTTGACTTGCAAACCGGGTATCTATGAATTTCACTTTGAAGGCACGATTGAAGGTCCGTTGACCTCTGATTCGGCCACTTCCGGTGACACGACTGGCACGATCACCTTCCAGTTTGCGAAGGGTGGCACGCTCGTTACCGGAGCGAAGATCACCTCTCAGGATGTCACGGACGGCGTGCGTCAAGCCGTGTCGCTCACGAAGATCATCGAAATCACGCGAGATGATTTGGTTGCCTCGACGCCCACCAACTACGTGCAAGTTTATGCACTTGGCGGTGATGCTTCCGGTAATGACTATCTCCTACGTGAAGCCCGCTTGAGCGCCAAGCGCCTGTACTGATCCATCACACCGTAGCGGTTGATTCTTGTCCCAGATTGTCTAGCGAATGGAATCGCAATGGTAGTCACAAACGACACAATCCAAAACTCTCTGACGACAAGAATCGCTGCTACACGGTGGGGAATTGGCACGGCTGCACAGTATTTGAAGGGCTTGGACGCCGCTAAATTCGGCGTCTCGGCTGAGGATTGGAAGAAAGAATTGGAGTCGGCCAGCAAGCGATTCACTTTCTGCCACGAAGATTTTGAAACCAAGGGATTCAAGGATGGTGAAGCCGCCACGGAGGGCGCTTTACTTACCTTCGATGGGGTCTGCACGACCAAGGCGAAAGACAGGGATGGAGATGTTGTTGAGTCTGGCGGACTGGTAATTGATACCAAGATGCCGCTCCTCTTCTCGCACCTGCAACAGTCGCCGGTCGGCAAACACCTCTCGTTGATCGAGCAAAACGAGCATTCGTGGTCTAGCCACTGGGGAATTGCCGGGACGGAACTTGGCAAGGACTGCGCTATTCTCGTTAAGTTTGGCGCACTGCGACTCTCGATTGGTTTTCAGCCAACCGAGTTTGAACCGCTGGCAATCGAGAAAGACAGTGCTGGCGGGCAGTACGTGAAGGGTTGGCACATTAAGCGTGCGCAGGTGTTCGAGACAAGTCTTGTCGCGATTCCTGCCAATGCACAAGCCAATATCTTTGCGACCTACGAAAAGGAATTCAGCGGGCTATGCACTGCATTTAGCCGCGACCTACTGAAACACGATGCCGTAAAGCACTGGGCTAAATCGTTTTACGATAAGCGGCCAGTGCAAGTTCAAGGTGCTTCACTCAAGGATGAGCAAGTGACTAAAGACACAATGGGCGGCGAGTTGCTGGATGACTTCGATGTGTGCGAAGGCTGCAACGAAAAGAAAGTGGATACCACTGGAACTTGCCAAGCCTGCGGCCACCTGCACGGCAAGAAGTCGCTCACCAAAGACACCACGCCAACGGAAACCAAGGGATTGAGCCAATACCCCAGGGGTTCCTATGAGCAAGTGCAAAACGACCTGGATCGCAGCGCACGCAAGTACCTGAAATCGAAGGGCAAGATCGAGGACGACTACGGTTGGACCGACTTGTATGCGACGTTCACCGACAAGGCTGTTGTTTGCACCTACAAAGGCGACGGCAAATATGATTGCTACAGCATTGGCTACAAGATGGTGAATGGCGTGGCGGTGTTTGATGGTGAACCGACCGAGGTTGATATCGAACCAGCCATTCTCGCTAAGCGAATGAGCGACAAGATTCACAGCAAAGAGATTGTGACCAAAGAAGTCACTGTTGAGGTTGTGAAGGAAGTCGTTAAGGAAGTGACGTTCGACGAACTTCGCAAGTCGTTTATGGCGAAGTGCATCTCCAATGATGTGGACGGATACAAGGCACTGAAAGAGGCGGCGGCGCTTTTTGATGCCATTACCTACAGCCGCGAGATTGTAAATCTGTAATTCTCATGCGTGGCCGAGCCGCGCTTAATATGAAAAGGAATTCTGGCATGAATATGACGGCTAAGATCAAGCAATACTTGATCGACAATTGTGGCTTGAAGGCCGATGCGACCGAGGTGGAAGCCAAGTCGGCTCTCGCTGACGCCGTGATGAGCGGCAAGATCACTGGCGAGAAGTTGGCTGAGATCACCAAGTCGGAAGCGGACGACTCGCAAGCCAAGATCACCAAACTCGTTGACGAGTCTTTCAGCAAGCACTTCGCTGCGATTGAGGCGAAGTTGGACGCACTCACCACGAAGCCGGGTGCGACCGCTGCCGAAAAGATGATGAACACCGTTCCAGGCGGCGAGCAAAAGACCGAAACGCAAGTCCGCGTCAAGTCGATTGCCGAGCAGTTCAGCACCACGAAAAGCACTGCGACCTGGGACAAGTCCACCAGCAGCTATTCGGCTAAGCACTTCGGCGGTCGTCGTGTTGACGAATTCGTGAAGGGTTTGCAGTACGGCGTCGATATGCCGAGCGAACTCGACTTGGCGGTGATTGGTGCCACCTTCAAGGCGAAGGCGTTGAAGGCGATGGGCCACGAAGCCAAGCACAAGATGCGCGACATCGACAATCGCTTGCTCGAATATGCCGCTCACGAATGCAAGTTCGTTGGCGAGATGGGCGGGTACGAGTATGACGGCGAGAAGTTGAGCGACCTGCATCGCAAGGCCATTCTCGACGACTCGACTTCGGGTGGTTTGGAAGTGGTGCCTATCGAATTCGATTCGGCGCTCATTCTCAAGCCGCTGTTGAACGGCGAATTGTTCCCGTATGTGAACGTGCGCAACGTCACTCGTCGTCGCATCGAAGCGGCGATTGTCGAAAACCCGACCCTGATTTGGGGTACTGGCGAAGGTACGGCGATTTCGCTGTTCGATACCGATTCGTTCATCACGGCGTTTGATAACAACATCTACACCGTGACTGGCGCGATCGAGATGGGCGAAGACTTCCTTGGCGACTCGCCAACGGAAATCGGTCGTGTCGTGGTCAACAACTACGGCGAAGCGTTCAAGAAGGAACTCGATACCGTGATTACGAACGGTGACGGCACCTCGCAGCCGGAAGGTATCTTCAACAAGTCGGGCGTGTCGGCCATCACTCCGGTCAGCGGCAATGACGCTGCTCAAGTGATTGGTGACTACGAAGCCCTCATGTTCGGCGTCAACAAGGAATACCTTGACGAAGCCGGTCGTGGTGCTGGTAGCCGCGCTGTGTTCCTTGGAACGCAGACTTCCTACAGCCGCGCTCGTGGCATCCCTGTGGGTGCTGCGGACGCTCGCCGCGTTTTTGGCATGGACGAACAGACCTATCAGTTGTTCGGCTATCGCTATGCCATCAATGCGTCGGCTGGCAACGCCAAGATCGCGTTCGCTTTGCTGAACCGCTATCGCATGTACCGTCGTCAGGGCATGGAAGTGGTTTACGTCGGCAACACCGATTGGCAACTCGCTCGCGAAAGCAAGCGTGGCTTGCTGGTCAAGGGCCGCTTCGGCGGTGCGATGGAACTGGCGAACGCAATCGCGAAGATCACTCGCGCTCTCGCCTAATCCATAGGCTAATTACGACCCACGGCACTAACGCCAGCCGTGGGTCTTTCTTTCGAGGCGTTTATCACTTTGGGGCATATCGATGAAGTACGCAATTGAAATTGCGAGTAACGGTAACGATTCAGTTATCTTCAATCCGCTAGGCATTCGCCTGCGTGGCCGCTTGGACTCCAAGAACAACGCCACGAAAAAGCCGCTGGACTTTCAGCGCACGATGTTCGGGCAGGTCGCGATCATTCCCGGCATTGTCATCGAACTCGATACCGAAAAGAAAGAAGGTCGCACTTACGATCCGCTGCGCGAGACAGAGGCGGGCCGAGCGATCATCGACAAAATCAATCGCCTGTTCGAGCGCAATCAAGCGATCACTGGCGGCAAGAAGGAAGCGTGGGCAACCTCCACATACAAACTGCGGCAAGATGAGGTGAAGGAATGGGCCTTCCACATGAGCGGTTTGGTGGAAGGTGGATACGCCATTCTCGTTCCAGGCTCTCCGCAACTGCCGAGCGCCGAGGACGTTGCCAACACTTGGCCGGGCAAGATGCGACGCGATCCGATCTACAAGTATCGCGAGTATCACCCTGAGCAGTACCCAGAATTCGTGAACGAAGTCACAGGAAAACGAGCGGCTGCAACCGCTCAACCGTAAGTCGAATGCCCCATCGACTCCCCTTGCCGTTAAGTGCGTAGCTTCGCGGCAAGGGATTTTTTACAAGGTGCAGCATGAAGGATAAGTGTTTAGGTCATCAGCGCATTGCGGCGGCGACGCTGGCATCTGCAACCGCCCCTACCATTCCTTCCGGCACCACTGAGATTTGGGCGCAAGCGGACACCAACAACGTGCGATACACGCTCGATGGTAGCACGCCAACAGCCACCAATAGCGGAATTATCGTAGCCGGTGCGCATCAGCCTGCCATCTTTCGCATGGCGACCATGAGCGCTGCTGCGATCAAGTTTATTGCTGAGAGCGGTTCGCCAAACTTGAACCTCACGTACTTCGGACAAAGCGACCCATCGTAATGGATTTGTTCACCACACAAGTTGAAGGCCAAAAGCATATTCCGTGTCCTCACTGCGGCGGGCGCAAAGAGCGGCACATTATAAAAACAAGCGGCGAGATAAAAACTGAGCGCTGCAATTACTGCCAACCTAACGGCACTGTACCGGCAAGGCTGCAAAAGAAGGGCGAGAATCATGGACTTCAATTCAAAATTGACGGCGTTCGTTGAGAGCGTCAAAGAGAAGGCAAAGGACGGTCTGACGCTGGAAGAAGCGTTTGCGATCCTCTTTGAGTTTGTGGAATTCGCCGTTGCTGCCGCCAAAGAACTGAACAATCCAGGTCCAGAAAAGCGGGCCTTGGTATTGGAATGGGTTGGCAAGTTGTTTGATGTGGTCGCACCACTTGTTCCGGTTCCGGTGTGGTATCGCCTATTGCAGCCGCTCACTCGACCACTGGTGCGGCACTTGGTAATGACTTTGGCTGGCGCGGCTATTGAGTGGACCCTGAAAGGCTAAACAACATGGGAAACATCTTGTTAATTGGCATTGTCGCGTGCGTGGTGTGGTACATCGTCTCGCTTTGGCAAGAGAAACCGAAGGCATCGGCTATTGTGCCTGTGCCAAAAACCGCTGCCACTGAGCCTGCCAAAACGAGCAAACCTCGCTGGCACAAGTACGACATCCTCTTGGAATTGCAGGACTGTCTACATGACGCCGGAACCGACGAAAAGAAAGTAGCCGAAATCTGCGCATCAATCGCGCCGTTGTTGTTGGGGGATAAGAAAGATGGGTAAGCATTTACCGCTGCTGATCATGGGCGTGCTGGCTGTAGTGTACTTCGTTGGCAGTGCAGGTGGTTCGCTGATTAAACCAGCCGGGCCAGACATGGTAGCGGCGTTCAGCAAGGATGCCAACAAGAGCGGACTTGAAGCCCGCAAAGACGCAGCACAGTTTGCCGCGCTGTGTCGATCACTGCATGACGCACTCAAGAGCGATTGGGAGCAAGAGTCCTATATCGACAGTGGTGCCAAAGTTGACAACCTGCGGATCATTGCCCGCAAGATTCGCACTGGGAATCATTCCTACAGCGAACACTATCCAAACCTCAAGAATGTCCTAGAAGCCCACTTCAAGGAGTTTGTTGGTTTGTCTGGTGGACCGCTCGACGAGAAGGCAAAAGAAGGCTGGCTGAAAGCCTATGAATCTTTGGCTGAATGCACCGAATACGCCGCAAGTAATCTGTAAGCCATGCTGAAAAAGCACTACATCACGATTGGTCTTGTACTCGCCATACTCACGGCGGGGTTCTTGCTCTATTGCCCGCTCGCTCAAACACAGCGAGACAATGCTAAGCAGTATTTTGGTTACACCCCAGCACCGGAAGAGACGGCGGCGTTTGTGGCGAGTCTGCCGACTCCGACCATCTCGCACGCTGATCCAAAACTTTTCAAGGCTGACAAGACAGACACGTTTCTTTATCGCGCTTTAGCTAAGGCGTACAAAGAGACTTACGGTGTCGATTGGGTTCCGCACAATCAAGGCATTGGTGATTGCATCTCGCATGGGTTTGCCCATGCTGCTGACGTGTCGCTGGCGGTTGATTGGTCGATTGGAAAGTCTGGATCGTTCAAGAGTGCTGCCACTGAATCGATTTATGGTGGTTCGCGCGTTGAGGCGCGTGGTGTCACGTTTGGCGGGTGGAGTGACGGCAGTTATGGTGGCGCTGCGGCTAAGTGGCTGAAAAACTGGGGCGTCATCTATCGAGAGAAGTACGCAGATCACGACTTGACGGTTTACGACAGTAGCCGAGCCAAGAACTGGGGCGCGTATGGCAATGGCGGAAAAGATGACGGCGGCAAGTTAGATGCGACCGCTAAGCAGCACCCAATTCACGATGTAACGCTAGTTCGCTCGTTTGATGAAGCAGCGATTGCCATTCAAAACGGATTCCCGGTTGCTGTGTGCAGCGGGCAAGGTTTCAACAGCACTCGCGATTCAGAGGGTTTTTGTCGGGCGCAGGGATCGTGGGCGCACTGCCTACTGCCTGGAACTATGGTTTCTACTTTAACACCAAAAGAGGCTCAGGACGTTGTGATTGGAGACATGGTTGTTACCCACAAGGGCAGGTTGCGTCCAGTGTCGCAGGTGATGATTAAGCAGTACAGCGGCGACGTTGCGAGGCTGGTATTGGGCGGATGCGCAGATGTCATGGCAACTCGCGGTCATCCAGTTTTGGTATTTAGGCCGCAAAACAGTGAACACTGGGCCAAGCCGGGTGAAGTTCTGTTATCGTCGCCTGGAATCGTTTCGCAAGCGTTGGCGGATAAAGCGGCTCAGTACAACACTAGCCAGCCTCAATGGATGGACATAGCCGATGTTGCACCGGGGGACTACATGCTAGTTCCAGACAAGGTTGAGTTCTCTGGAATCGAGACTCCGCAATGGACTACAAATTCGCGATGCAAGAACATTCCTGTCGCATTAGTTCCAGATGATGATATAGCATTCTTGTTTGGGGCATACATCGCAGACGGTAGTGCCGTTGAGGATCACAAGGTGTCCATTGTGACATCATCAACTGATACGCATCTCCCAAGGCTTGTTCTTGGATTTCGGAAAATGGGCCTTAGTCCTCGCGTGAAGGATTTTGGAAGCTACTCGCGAGTGATTGTTGATTCTTCAATTGTGGCAAATGATTTTCGTGAGTGGTTTGGGACTTCTTCGGAAAACAAGCGTGTTCCTGGGTTTTTGATGAATGGGCGATGGAATCTTCAATCGCTGTTTGACGGGTATGTTGCAGGTGATGGAACTGAAACGTCATTCGGTCGGGAGCGGTTTACTACCGTCTCTGAGTCACTTGGCCATCAGATGTGGCTCATCGCGATTCATTTGCGCCTGTGGCCGATAATGTCGAACAAGGTCAACAACCATCCCGGCCAATACGCCAACGCAAAAGACAGTTTAGTTGTTGATTTCAGTCGCAAAGAACCATCTCGCAAGACAACTCGCTATTGGAATGGGTATTACTGCATCCCAGTGCGCAGCGTGGACACGTTTGACTATACCGGGGTCGTCTATAATTACGATGTTGTTGAAGATGATTCTTATGTCGCATCTGGTGTGATTCACCACAATTGTATGGCATTTGTGGGTGTCCGCCATGGCGCTCGACCTGGGCTTTTGTGCCAAAACTCTTGGTCGAAATATGTCAGCGGTCCAAAGTTTCCACCAGATCAACCGGACGGTTCGTTCTGGGTTGATGCAACGGTGGCGACTCGAATGCTGTCTGGTGGCGACTCATTTGCTGTATCTGGCGCGGAAGGATTCAAATTCCGCGACCTTCGCCACGGAGATTGGGCGGGATTGCAGCCAAGCAAGAATCTCGAAATCGGGGAAGCACATTACGCACTGGCACCGTAAGGACGGTCACATGAAAGACAGTAAGAATTGGATCATCGGCGGTTTGGTGGTTTTGTGCATCGGATTCTATTTGCATCAAACGACTCAGCCAAAACACCCTATCCTGCGATGGTTAGGGTCGATTGCAAAAACCGCCCTGTGGGTAGCGCCATTCGTGCTTGACGAAGGACCGAAAGAGGAGCAGCGCTACACAATTCCGCAGTATGCCTATGGCGAAATGCCGGTGCGGGCGACTGGACCGGATGGGCATGTAGTGCTTGAGCATGGGGATAACTGGTAATGAAGACGCTCATTTCGTTATTTGAGGCAGGGATTGCACTTGTATTGGCTTTGGTGTTTGGTGTCAGCGCCGACTTGGATCGCGCACAAGCAGACGCCGCCACGCAAATGGCCTATGCCGTTGTGACCGCCAAAGTGCAGGAAGTTGCCGCCTGTGAATGCGGTGACACTTGCAAGTGTGAAGGCGAATGTAAGTGTGTCGGCTGCAAGCTGGATGGTTCGTGCTGCAAGTGCGGCACAAAGACAGAGCCAGAGCCGATTGAGTGGAAGTGGTTTGACGGGGAGTACCGAAAACTGCAAGGTGAGAAGGTATTGGAAGTTCGCAAGTACAAGAAGGTGGCTGTTCAGGTCTGCAATGGACGCCGATGCACGGTGAGTTACGAATGGGTGCCAGTACAATAGCCGCTCTGCTGCTGAGCATCATACCGCTTGACATGCCGGTACGCGACTCAGTGGATATCGTAGAGGTAAATGCCTTCTACGACGAAAACGGCAAGGAAGTATTTCAGCAACTCATTTGGTGGAACTGGAATCGTAGCGAGTGTCAGTTTGATATCTGCGACTGGCGACTGGTCAAAGACCCTAAGCAGATACCATTACACGGAACAAGTGTTTTTTGGGATGGGCAGGTGTTGCGTGAAGTGAGTGCAAGAAGCGTGCGTCGCACCTGGACGCAGTACGATCCTGAACTTACCGAGAGAGCGACACTGCCTAAAGAGCAACGGAAAGAATTAACTAGGCCGCTCACAAGGCAGCGAGCGGCAGAGAAACTGAAAGGAACTAGCGATGGCATGTGAAGTTGAAACGACGCCAGTGCAATACAGAATCGAAGTCGAATTTGACGACTCTGGCACACCTAGTACATTTGGCCCGATCAGCACTCGCGACCGAGCGGAAGAAGTGCTTAACACGCTTGCTGGTCGTACCGACGTTAAGAAAGCCACGCTCAAGAAGGAGGCGATCATCTAATGGCAACTCTTGCTGAACTGAACACGCTAATCAACGAGTCGGCAATCGCAGACAAGGTGCGCAGCGCTGTAATTATTGCCGCAAAGAACATCGCTTTTGAGGCAGTGGACACCCCAAATCACACCAATCGCCTCAAGTGGTCATCGCAGGCGTTCTCGGACCCAAATGGCATGGCAACCAAAGTTGCTCGCTACGTTATTGCCGCCAAGTCTAGCAGTACGTTGGCTGAGATACTGGCACTGAGCGATCAAGAGATTCGCGACAACGTAGACGCATCAATCAACATCTTCGCCAACGGGAGTTAAGTGTGGACTACGCCAAACTCAGGGAAGAGTTAGCGAAAGACGCCTATCTCAAGCTAAGCGACAAAGAAGCCGCTGATCTGCTTAACACGCCAACGGTGCGTGTTCCGAAACCAAGCACGATGATTGGCGAGCGCAAGATTTTCGACTTGCTTGGAACGGTGGCAGGTGAAGTCTTCATGCAAACCGTCGAGGGGTTGGCAGCAAGTCCACCAACTGAATCGCTCGTCGTGTTCAAGCGAGTTGACAGGTGGCTCAAGGACTCTGTTGGTCTTGATATTGGGAGCGCAGAAGTGCAGGGTGTTCTTCTCTTGCTCTCGCAGGGCGAACAAGCGGTCTTTGATCCTGAGTCGGTCGAGAAGCTGATTGAGCATGGCTCTCAATACGTCAGCCGTGCTGCGCAGCTAGGAATTGGACTCGTTGGCGATGGTCATGTTGAATGGGCTAGGAGCAGCAAGTAATGGCCGACGAACTGCCGAATTACGCAAAGAACGAACTTGGCACTGCCATTATTTGGGGTGTTTCTGGTGCCAGCGGCGTTACGAAGACGCTCAGTTTTCAAACTGGCAATGCCAGCGGTGAATTAGCGTCTGGTTCTGCCCGTATGGGCGCGTCTGCCGATTTGGGCGCGACGTGGGACCAGGACTACTACGTTCAGTTGATAGTTGAATCTGGAACCGCGCCAACGGCGGGCCGTGCGTTCGATCTTTACTTGGCGTGCAGCTACGACAACTCAACATGGCCTGCCGGTATCTCCGGTTCAGACGGAGCATGGCCAAGTGACGGCAATGAAGACGAGTGGGCGTTGCAGCTTGGATTGCCTGTGCTGCAACTGATATCCACAAATGACGGCAACACAATTCAAGTGCAAAACCCGGTGATTTGGCGACCAACTGGCAGGTATGTAGTGCCGGTCGTTGACAACAACTGGGATCAGAATGTCCGGCAAGAAGCCACCGCCACAAATAACGATAGTCGCGTCATTTTAGTGCCAGTCCGTTCACTGCTGCAAGATACGGCATGATAGCACAAAAGCGCAAAATCAACTGGAACAATCCCGTCTATTTAGACCGCGAAACCGCTGCGCAGCACGGAGTTGTTGCTGCGTACCCAGGCAAGGGCTATGGTTCTCAGCGGTTGTTTGACTTGCGGAATCGGAATCATGGCACATTAACCAACGGCCCAGCGTGGACAAGAGGGAAGTGGGGCGAGCCAGCGATTCAGCTAGACGGTGCTAACGACACAATAGCAATCACGACGCCAAGTCTCGGAGTGGTGCATAGTTTTTCGTTTTGGATTAACACCACAGACACCGACGCCGTGGTAATGGGTGGCGCAGAGCTTGGTGGAGCGGGTAATGTCCAATACTGCCCATACATTGATGGCACTAACATTTACTATCGCGCGGATACTGCGACTCTCGGATTTGTCGCGCATGGTGGATTTAGTGGGTGGACTCACATAAGCATCGTTCGCAATGACTACACGGTCTATTTTTTCAAAAACGGCGCGTCTCTTGGGAGTTATGTAATGGGCGCTTCGACCGCCCAGGCCATCACGCAAATCGGAGCGTTTGCAAGCGGCAACAATCCGTACGCTGGAGGCTTTGCCAATCTAGCCTATTCGCTAACAGTTTGGACCGCCAACCAAGTTGCCGAACTCTACCGCAACCCCTTCCTCCTGTACTGGCAACCGTCACCGCGTAAACTCTTTTTTTTTCGACAAACAACAGCAGTTCGTCGTCAAGCAAAAGCGGCGAGCAAAGTTCGTCGTCTAGTTCTACGTCGCTAAGTAGCAATTCTTCTAGTAGTTCCTCTACTTCTCTTTCGTCAAACAGCAGCAGTTCTAGCAGCACGTCACTGTCTAGTAATTCATCTTCATCGAGCAGCACTAGCTTGAGCAGTAATAGCTCGTCTAGCAGCAGCACTTCCCTGTCGAGTAATTCTTCTTCGAGTAGCAGCACATCGCTGTCATCGAACAGTTCGTCGAGCAGTAGTACATCACTGAGCAGCAACAGCAGTAGTTCGAGTTCTACTAGCCTGTCGAGTAATTCGAGTTCGTCATCATCGACATCGCTAAGTAGCAACTCGTCGAGCAGCAGTTCAACGTCGCTGTCGAGCAATTCATCGTCTAGTAGTAGCACGTCGTTAAGTAGTAATTCTTCGTCCAGTAGTTCAACGTCACTGTCGAGCAATTCATCTTCCAGTAGCAGCACATCACTCAGTAGTAACTCGTCATCGAGTAGCAGTACCTCACTTTCAAGCAATTCCTCATCGAGTAGTTCGACTTCGCTATCCAGCAACTCATCTAGTTCCACCAGCCTGAGCAGTAACAGCAGTTCCAGCAGCACGTCACTGTCGAGTCAGTCTATCGATATTTCGAGTGCGTCTAGCTCGTCTAGCAGCACCAGTGTTTCGTCATCGTCCAGCAGTAGTAGCACGTCACTATCTAGCAATTCATCGTCCAGCAGTTCTTCTTCAACGTCTCTGAGCAGCAATTCTTCCAGTTCCTCAAGCACTTCCTTGAGCAGTGGAAGTTCGTCAAGTAGCAGCAAGTCGAGCAGTTCGAGCAGTAGCAGTACAAGCCTGTCCTCAAACTCATCAAGTTCGTCCAGTAGCACTAGCCTGTCGTCCAATTCGTCTAGTTCAAGTTCGTCAACCTCCCTGAGCAACAGCAGTTCGTCTAGTTCGCAATCGCAAGAATCGAGCGAGTCCAGTGAGTCTAGCCAGCCATTCTTGCCGGGGGACACGACTTGGGCAGCGCAAGGTGCCGGTAGGATTACAATTGCGATACGGGGGCCAGCACGCACTTCATGGGCGGCGCGTGGACCTGGAAGTGCCACCATGCAACCCAGGACAAGGAATTAACCGATGGCCAGTTTTCTCGCCAGAATCAATCGCCAGCGTAGCCGCGAGTTTGCAATCTCAATCTTTGAGTCGGACGGCAGCACCGATGCCAATCTTGGAGTTGGCGACATAATCATCCTGCGCATCGGTCATAACGTGGGATCGGGCTACGAAACCGCCCTGGAAATCAGGTCTGGCGCAACCACGGACGGTGATTCAACCATCACCTACACTGCTGCCACGAACGATTGCGTAGTGCGAATCGGTTCGTCGGACGCGCAGGACTTAGACTTGCCTCTCTATGACTGCGAAATATCCGTGCTAGACGTGAGCGATACCGATAGTGCAGGCAGTCCACGTCTCAAGTTCTGCGAAATGGGTGTGCTGCACGTACAAGGATCGCTACCAGAGCCACCAGAACTGCAATCTAGTAGCTCAAGTGACAGCAGTAGCAGTTAGTCAACTTGTAAATTAGCAAGTTGCTATACAAGTGTCATAGGAATATGGCATTTTACTTGTCGGTCTATGTTGGCATACAATTGAACTAGCCAGAGTACGACTAATCAAGCGGCCTGGCGCGTTGGGTTCCACCTCCCCCTTCGCGCTGGGCCGCTCTCGTTTCTTGGGTGACGCTCTTGATTTGTAGCCGTGCAGAAATCCTAGTTTATCTACGCAAAGCTGACACTGCTGTAAGTGGTGCTGACGATGCGTTGATTGATCTATTGCACCCGCTCGTCGAAAGCACCATCCAGAACTACTTGCAGCGGGAATTGAACTTCTCGCCGCACGTAGAGTACCTGCCGGTTGGGATGCCAAATCCAGAGCAAGACTTTCCGTTAGAGCAGTATCAAAAGCAAAATGACGTATTCTCGCCTGTGAGTGGCACCGGCCTGAGTGCAATCGTGCTGAGCCACAAACCAGTTGCGCTCGCAGGATTAAGAGTCTGGGAAGACACAAGCGGTTATGCGGGACAAGGCACCAATGCCTTCAATGACGACACGGAACTAACCATCGGTAGCGACTTCTACCTGGATGTTGCGGACAACTCGGACTACAGCACATCGGGAATCCTGTATCGCATTGGTGCATGGCCAAGTGAGCCGCGATGCGTGAAGGTGTCCTATTACGGTGGCTATTCAGCGTCGCAGTTGGTGGGCATTGCAGCGGGTGCCATTAAGTTGGCCACGCTACAGCAGATCGCATTTGAGTTCAGTTCCACAAAGAGAATGAATCCGTCTGTTGGCACTGGCGGTGCCTTCATTCGCGAGAAGATTGGCAAGTACGAATACGAACTGAGTGATACTGTGGCGGAATATGTCATGGGCATTACAGGACGCGACTTGCTGCCAAGAGTCAAGGAATTGTTGCAACGGTATCGGACCTACAAGTATCTATGAGCATCGAGAGCTTGTGTAGCGGTGATACGGTCGTCAAGCAAACGCAATCAATCAGCGTTGGTGTAAGCGGCGGCGTCAGTGAAACCTATACAGACGGCAGCAGTTATGACTGCAATGTGCAGGTAGAGCAACGTGGCGATCCAGACGGCGCTGTTGACGTGAAAATGTACGGCGCTCGCGGTCAAGCAGTGCGATACAAGGTCTACTTTAGTGAAGATGTGGACCTGAATCCTAGTAACAGACTCAAGTGGACAGTTAAGAGTGGAACGGCGGTGGCAACGCCAAAGCTGTTGAGGGTGCTTTCGTATTACGACGAAGGCAGGCCGGGAGAAGATTTGTTGTGGATTGCAGATTGTGAATGGATCGACGTTAGAGTTGAAAACACATGATTACAGCCGCAGTAAGAGTATTTTGGCGCGGCGATGAGTTGGTGAACGATATCAAGCGAGCGGCAGCAGAGGGAATCTTTGACGCTGCTTTGATTGTTCGCGAGCAGATTCAAGTCAACATTTCGGTCGTCGGTCCACCGCATTCGCTTCCAGGCGAGGCACCGCACAGGATTAGTGGAGAGTTGCAGGA
>ERZ869925.388-NODE-388-length-33680-cov-14.744803_pt1 | contig 33680 bp, 54 predicted proteins | sample MGYA00579311_ERZ869925 | MGnify/ENA primary metagenome ERZ869925 (study PRJEB32216, sample SAMN09231817) | wastewater metagenome | place: USA: Maryland | collected 2016-07-30 | study: EMG produced TPA metagenomics assembly of the PRJNA472060 data set (Reclaimed...
TGCTATTTCTGCTGCTGATGCTGCGTGGTCTGCTGAGTCTGCTGAGTCTGCTGCTATTTCTGCTGCTTATGCTGCTGCTTATGCTGCTGCTAGGTCTGCTGATGCTGCTTATGCTAGACAAGCAATGAAAGCAAGGATCGTTAACTATGGGTTGCAGCTTCTTGGAATAGAAAGGATGGAGAGCAAGAGATGAAGAACTTAGACATGAAGAAATTCAAAGAGATGAGTCCCTGTAAAGAGGGTTATGAGTTTGTGTTAAATCTTAAGACAACAGACTTAAAAATAATATTTGATGCTTTGAAAGAGCACAACTTGGAATGGTCTAACTGGTTGATTGCGAGGCTGCTAGCTCGTAAATATAGAATCCGATATGCTGTATTTGCAGCTGAACAGGTTTTAGATATATTCGAAAAGTCCCACCCAGGAGACTTGAGACCACGACAGGCTATTGAGGCAGCGATTATGTGTATAAAGAAGAACACTCAAGACAATAGGGCTGCTGCTTATGCTGCTTATGCTGCTGCTTCTTGGACTGCTGCTTCTGCTGCTTATGCTGCTGCTGGTGCTTATGCTGGTGCTAGGGCTGCTTCTTGGACTGCTGCTTCTGCTGCTTATGCTGCTGATGCTGCTGCTTCTTGGACTGCTGCTTATGCTGCTTCTTGGGCTGCTGCTTATGCTGCTTATGCTGCTTATGCTGCTGCTGAGGCTGCTTCTGCTGCTGATGCTAGACAAGCAATGAAAGCAAAGATCGTAAACTATGGTTTGCAGCTTCTTGGAGTAGAAAGGATTGAGAAATAATGGAAATGATAAAAATAAAAATTGATGGGTTAGACGTTACTAATAGATATACGTGCAAAATTTTACATGATTTTTCTATCAATCCGGTTATGGAGCGTGGAAAACTAATTGCAGCCAACGCATCAGATTACATTGTCACCGTAAATCTGGAGTCAAAACATGACTAACCAAATAGTAAGGATAAAGAAATGACTAAGCAATCAGAGGAGAGTTTATGCGGAAATTGTAGATTCTTAAGCATTTATATTAGGTTATCAGGGTCCTGTTCTTATAATTGCAAATATGAAGATCAAGACTCTAGTTATTGGATTAAAGACCCAATTACTGGGAAGTCAGAATATACTGGTGGATACTATATGTGCGAGGATAAAAATTCTGACCTTAATTGTGAGCATTATTTACCAAACAAAAGAATGCGGTTAATTAAATATTTATTCGCATTACTAACAAGGATTTTGAAATGACTAACGACATCAGACTAATTACACGAGATCAACTATACGATTATACGATACTTATGCATGACTTCAATAAAAGAAAAGGTTTTGAGTTTCCTGATAGTTGGTTTGATGGATTGATAGATATATCAGATGTGAAGGAAGTTTGCGAGGCGTTTATTAGCGGGCCATTATACGATAGTAATACCTGCCGATGTAGACTATGTGAAAAAGTTATGCATAATGATTTTATTCACGAGAGTGACTGTCAAGTCGCAAAAGCACAACAAATACTAAAACAGATGGAGGATAAATTATGCAAGTAAAAGACATATTAAATGCACTAAAAGATATCGACGCCGAGATGGAAGTAACAACAGCTATAAGTGCAGATTGTTATAGCGACTATGATGTGACCTACGGACTAGACCCGCATTTCAGCGTGGAAACATTATATGAATATCGGGACATGGTTCTAACAGATGAAGATGATGTCAAGGAACGTATCGCTGATGACTACTACTTAAATGATGAAGAAAAGATAAACGAGATGTTTTTGACAATCCCGGTCAGTAAAAAACTAGTTATAACGGTGGCGCCATGAAGAAAATATATTGCGACATATGCAAAAAAGAGTATAAAGACGACGAGTTCGCCGAAATAGACTTTGCAACGATTGAAGGTAGCGAACTTCGATTATTCTCGGATGGTGATATATGTCCAGATTGCTGGCATAGACTACAAACTTTCGTGTTCTCGGCGATCAAGGCTAGCGTTTATGAAGGCATAAAACCGATAGGAAGCTGGTGTAAACAATGAAACTAATTGAGCAATATATTGAACCGATGGACCACATATCGTCCATAGCTATGTATCGAAAGATAGAGTCAGCGGGAAGGGCCTGCTATAAGTCTGAGGACAAAATAACAGATAATAGCTATGAGGCGTTTATTAGAATGCTGATCAGCCGAAATCATGCTTGTTTCGATGAAGAAACAGAAGTTTTGACGGATAAGGGGTTCGTTTTGTTTTCTGAATTAAGCACTGAACATCTTGTTGCGAATATAAATAAAGACACAATGCTACTTGATCAATTTACAAAACCATCTATACATAAGTATTTATATAATGGAATACTTTATGGCATTAGCAATAGGAATTATGATTTTAGAATAACTCCAAACCATAGAATATTTTGCTCAAAGAGCAACAGTGAGCACAATAGAATACACCCTAAATTTGAAATTTGTATAGCTGATGACAATAATGGATTTAATGAGAAGAAAAATATACATACTCCAATTCGAATGTCGACGGTATTATCTGGAACAACATCAACAAACAAGACACATGATTCATATTTCAAGCTGGTCGGGTTTTTTATCGGAGATGGTTATACGCATGGAGGAAATACATTACGGTTTCATTTAAAAAAGAGAAGAAAAATAGATTATTTATACAAAATATGTGATGAATGTGGGCTAGAAATTAAGGAGAAGAGAAATAACGTATATGTCGTATATGGTAACGACATAGGTAATATCTTTAATGGCCTATATTATGACGAGAATAGAATAAAGACTATACCAAACTCATATGTGATGTTATCAAATAAAGAAATAAAGGATATTCTAGATGGGCTATTAAATAGTGATGGATCTTTTTCTGACACAGGATATGTTTTTTCAAGTACATCGAAGCCTGTAATAAATATGTTCCAAACTTTATCTTCAATAGTCGGACAATCTGTGTCGATTAAAGATAACGGGTATTTGTATGTAAGTCATGAAAGAAATAGAAGAAAACATCCTCACTTAAATGATGCAAGAGATATAAAATCGTTTGTAAAAGACTACGTTTACTCAGGTTATGTGTACTGCTGTACAGTTGATTCAGGGTTGATCTTAACTAGAAGAAACAACAAGATCATTATTTCTGGAAATTCAGTTCTTGAGCATGGACACGTCAGCTTAAAATGGGTTACAGAGCGCGGAGTTAGCCATGAGTTAGTTCGCCATAGACTAATGTCTTATAGCATGGAATCAACAAGATACTGTAACTACGCAAAAGACGATATCGAGTTCATTAAGCCAGTTGATTTCTCGATTAATGAAGACATGCTGGATATGATTGAGAATGAATATAAGTATATGATAAAGTTTCATGGACTGACACCACAACAAGCACGTGCAATACTTCCAAACTGCTTAAAAACGGAGATCGTTATATCAGGAAATATCAGAGCATGGAGAGAGATGCTTGTACAACGAATATCGCCAGCTGCACATCCGCAGATGCGTGATATTGCCATGAAGACATTGCAATACTTCAAAGATGTGTTGCCTTTGTTGTTTGAAGACATTGTAGTATAATATAGGCAGGCTCAGTTCCCAACATTATGCCAGAGAGTGCGGAAATACCAAGACTGAGCCCTTGCGTTATCCGTTCTCTCTGGATCCAGAAAGGCTCAGGTTAATCATGAAAGACACACAAGGAAAATTAGACCTAACAACAGTACCTCCAGAAGTAATCATTGCCATAGCTAAGGTTCGTGAATTTGGAATCAGAAAGTACGTTTCACGTGATAGCTGGAGAGATGTAGACGTCATGGACTACTACAAGGCCCTGTGGCGTCACCTAATAGAGATACAGCTAGGAAATGACATCGATGAAGAATCAGGCCTACCACATACATACCATATCGCATGCAATATCGCGTTTATAATATCGCTGGAGGAATAATGAGTAGAGCATACGAAACACATGATGGAAGAATAAGAGACACCGAAGAATCCTTTGAAAGGTTAATAACACTTCATGAACTAATAGATATCTGTGACGCTAAAGATCCTGGTTCGATAGATATAATATCAGAGAAGTTTAGTAAATTAAGAGAGCCTGAGGACATGTTCCAGGTCGTCGTCGATGTATTAAATAATAGGGGGATATAAGATGAACAAATCATGCGGACGTTGCAAGCAATACGATCGAGATAGCATTAGACCTTGCAAGCGTCACTACGATAACAATAAGCCTGTATACCCTGATTGTTTCGAGCAAAACAAATCCTATTTGCAATGATTGCTTATTATGATATTATTACATTGTGGATGTATTCTCAATAGAGGATGAGTTCGTTGAGAGAGACCCATATAAGCGGGTTGTTGAGCTTGAGCATGAGTTTCTAATGTTCCGGGAGAAAATAGTGGGGAATATCAACGAGAGATTATTGTCATTATCTGAGCAGGTACGCGGAATAGATCAACGCACGGCGATATTTGTTCCAAAGAAGATAAAGGATGGCGAATGACTCTTGGTAGAAAGCCTTTAAACAGAAAAGAGATTGTAACGAAACTAGAGCGTGAATACTCTTACGGATTGACAGATGCAGAGGCTTGCTTTAATGCGGGAGTATCAAGGCAATGGCTGAATAGGTATATGAAAGTTCACCCAGAATTTCGTGACCGCAAGGAACAACTGAAGAGACAGCCGCTTGTAATGGCCAAGAGAGTAATCGTTGATGCAATTTCTAACGGTGATAAACAACAGGCAAACTGGTACGCAGAACGTAAAGGAAAAGATGAGTTCAGCACGCGATCCGAAGTCACCGGCGCAGACGCGCAGCCAATCAGCGTAAAGGTTGAGTTTGTCGATAGACCTGAAGTTCCCGAGTAAGCTAAAACCATTCATAATAAAGCCATCTAGGTATAATGTCCTAGAGGGTGGTCGTGGTGGCGGTAAAACATGGAGTGTCGCCGACTTCCTGCTTGGTATAGAAGGTCTTAGATCAAGTAAGCGAATACTATGCGGGCGAGAGATTCAAAGATCCATCAAGGATTCATCTCATAGGATACTATCAGACAAGATAATTCAACGCGGGTACCCATACGAAATAACAGAGCGTTCTATCAAGTCAAAGATTAACGGGACTGAGTTTTTATTTGCAGGTATCCAGGACCACACGATCGATACGATTAAATCGTTTGAGGGCGTTCAAATCTTCTGGGGAGATGAGTCTCAGATGTTTAGCAAGCGCTCGCTAGACATACTGATACCAACGATTAGAACGCCTGATAGTTACTTCATTTTCACGCTGAATAGGTACATGGAGATGGATCCTGTCTATGAGAGATTCTGCGCGCCACTTAGAGACAACGTAACGCACATCCACCTAAACTATTATGATAATCCATGGTGCCCGTCTGTGCTAGTCGATGAGGCAGAACGATGCAAGCAGGAAAACTATCAAGACTACCTGCATATATGGGAAGGGCAGCCTATATCTCAAGGCGACTCATGTGTTATATCGCTGGATAAGATAAAGGCCGCTACAACGCGAAATGCTAGCGATCAAGGCGAATATATTGCAGGCATAGACGTGGCCCGGTTTGGTGACGATCAGACAGTTATCACAATCAGAAAAGGCTTGAAGGTTATTAAGCTTGAAACGTATCGTGGACTCAGGGGATATGAGATCGTTGATAGGTTTGATTCATTATGCGATGGGTTTAATTGCATCGTAAAGGTTGACGATACTGGCGTTGGTGGAGCTGTAACGGATGAACTACATCGGCGCGGAAGGCATACTGTCGTGCCTGTTAATAACGGACAGAACGCAATGGACCAGGACAAGTATTCAAACGCAATCAATGAGATGTGGTTTGAGTTTGCAAAGATGATTGATGAGGTTTCGATCCCTAATGATCCCGAGCTAATTCAGCAACTATCGTCTCGCAGGTACACATTTGATAAGGCTGGAAGGAGATGCATTGAAGATAAAGCTTCGTTCAAGAAGCGTTTCGGTAAAAGCCCAGACCTTGCGGACAGTCTGCTACTTTGTTTTTACAACCACATGTCGAATGTGTCTGTTTCGTTCTTTTGATTCTTTAATTTTGGCATATAGCTGCGACTTGCTATAATCGACTCTATGGGTATCGTTGATAGAGCGCTTGACGCAATCGGACTTCAGAAGAAAAGTATCTCAACGAGCGATCCCGTGCTTGCTGCATTCCTATCAGGAAACTCGAACAATCAGGTTCGTCAACCATACGCAAACATCCCGCCCGTATATAAGGCAATTAAGGCTGTCATTGATAACCTACAGCAGGTATCGTTCAAGATAACAGATAAAAGTGGCGCTGTAGTTGAAAACAAAGAGCTATCAGCGTTATTTGATTCAGGCATAATGGATGAAACTGGGGAGCAGATATCGTTTAGCGATTTTGTTCAGCGAGTTGGTGGCTATTATTGCCTATACGGTGAAAACTTTATTAGGCGAGCGATATTAAATCAGGGCCAGGCTGCGGGGACAAGACTTCCGGATAGCCTAACTGTTATTGATCCGCGAGAGGTATCTGAAAACTCGCTAGGATATAATCTCGTTTCATGGAACCGAAACGGAGAAACCATACCTAAAGAGCAAATCATTCAAGTGAAAGACTTTAACCCATACAACATGTTTCGTGGTTTATCGCCTGTTAAGGTAATACTAGACCAGATTAAGATGGAGACAGGCGCTTCAGATTTGTCTATATCAGCGTTTCAGAATGGTGTTAATCCTAGCCTAATACTTGAGACTGAAAAGACGCTTGATGACCGTCAGCGTGATGAATTGCGAAAGGCTATAGCAGCTAGACACGGTGGCGCAAAGAACGCTGGAAAGGCTGCCTTGTTTGAAGGTGGATTAAAGGCAAAAACGATCCCGGCTAATTTGCAAGATTACCAGTTGTCGGACCTTATGGGAAAGATAGAGGAGATGATAATCGGAACGTGGCGTGTACCAAAGGCCATGTTCGGATATACCGACAATCTCAATAGAGCTACATTCCTTGGGCAGCTTAATGTTTTCTGGACCATGATGTTGATACCGATACTACGTAAGCACGAGCAGGTTATAAACCAGAAGATCGTGTCGCCGTATACGTCAGGAAAGCAGCTATTTGCCTTTGATCTTTCAAACGTCGAGGCAATGCAGGACAGTATCGGTGATGTTGCGTCAACAATACAGGTTTTAACTCAATCAGGTTTTACTCGTAACGAGATAAACGCGCGTCTAAAGCTTGGTTTTGATGATGTTGAATGGGGTAACAGCTGGTGGATCCCGTTCTCGATGGTAGAGGCTGGCGGCGGGAACATATCTGACGTGCAGCCATCGGAAACAAAGTCTCAAAAAAAAACGATAATTGCTGAGAATGGACTGCAATACTCAGAGCGAGCATATCAGTTCATAAAGCAGTTCAATAAACTTCACGACAGCATTCACAAACGATTCAAATCAGACTTGAGGGTCTACTTTAATTCACAGCGAAAGCGTATGCTGGATGCGTTCGATGATTTGAATATGAAGTCAGTTAATAAGGCCGTACGGATAAAGTTTAACATTGCGAAAGAGATTGCGTACTATGAAGAGGCTACAAAGCAGGACTATCAGCTTGCAATTGAGCAAGGCGTGAAGAATGGAGAATCGGCAACCGGCCAAAAATCAAGCGATCAGCTCAAGTATAAAGTATCTGCAGCAACAGAGTCTCGAATGCAGTATATCGCCCATGAAATCATTGGCACAACTGAGGATGATTTAAACAAAATTATCTCTAACGGAATAGCCGACGGAAAGTCTGGCGATGATATTAAAAACGACATAAAGGGATATTTTAACCGCATTGATAACAGGGCTGGAACTATCGCGCGCACCGAGATTACGGCACAGTTAAACGCTGGTCTACTTATGCAGTATGAAGATGTTGGTGTAAAGCAAAAGGAATGGGTGACTAATATCGATGGGTTTGAGCGTGAATCGCATCGTGATATCAATGGCGAAGTGGTTCGTATCGATGAGAAGTTTTCTAATGGGTTAATGTATCCAGGAGACTACGGGCCACCTGAAGAGACAATAAATTGCTTTATACCAGAAACAAAGGTTCAAGGAATATTTGACCTTGCTACTAAAGTTTTATATAGCGGAAAGATTATCATAATCAATACGGCTATGGGTAATAGTTTGTCCGTCACACCAAACCACCCTATACTTACCGACAAAGGATGGGTTAAGGCGAAGGATATCAACAAAACTAGCAATATTCTGAGCTACAGCAACGTAGTCGACAAAACAACAATGTTGAGCGACGTACACTATGACAATGCTGTACCCACTATTCGCGATGTCTATGATGCGATTTTGTCTTATGGAGCTAGATTCAGAAAAATGCCTTGTGCTTTGGATTTCGATAACGACGGGAAATTCTTTGATGGCGATATCGACATTGTAAGTCTTAATTGGAAATTGCTGAATAGAATCAATTCCAATCCTTCTCAGTTCGGAGACAATCTCGCACTCATGCCTGCCGATCCTTGTTTGCTTCTTGAAAAAACCGATAGCCCTCTTAATGATAACCTCTCTAGTGTCGTGGCTTCCTCTTCTAGCTGTTTGAGCTTTAATGGTTTGACGTTTGACAAGCTCGGGATCGAGCTTCATAAGATTCCACTTGATTATTTCTGCTTCGGACTGGCTTCTCGTCTTGATGCTGTTTTCTCTAAGGATTCTGTAGACAACACTTCGCGAGATATTATGCTTTTCAGCAAGCTTCTTAATGCTAACCCCGGACGTATATTCATTGATAAGGTTGTTTGTTGCGATACTGTCGATTTTTCTGGACATGTTTATGACCTCCAAAGCAAGGATGGATATATTGTCGCAGAAAACATCATCGTTAGCAACTGCAGGTGTTCAGCACTGCCTGTAGAGGCGTAAAAGATGTCAACATCGATTGGTGATGCACTACATCCAGTCAAAAGCTATCTAGCGCCACATGATGAGGTCATGGCGATGCGTACGACCAGCGTTACAGAGGACGGCAAGTCGATTGGCATCAATAACCCGGTATACATTGAACACCAAAGCAACCATCATGACTCTTTCGGGAAACTACGCGTAACAAGTCCATTTACGCTGCTTGATTTCAAGCAAAACAGGGACAACTTGCCATTATTCTTTGATGATCAGCAAACGTCTGGTAGCGGTACTACGTCTACATATAATACAAATAAGGCGTCAACTACTATCGGTGTGTCGGCTAACACAGCTGGAACACGAGTACGACAATCTAAGATGTGGGGAAACTATCAGCCAGGCAAGTCGCAAATGATACTACTGACAGGTAATTTCAAAGGGCATGTCTCTGGAGTAACAAAGCGAATCGGATACTTCTGGGATCGTTGGGGCCTATTCTTTGAGAGTAACGGTACAAATATGGGTGTAGTAGTTCGAACGTATAACACAGGATCGGCCGTCGATACAAGGGTTGCGCAGGCAAACTGGAACATTGATAAAATGGATGGAACGGGCGTTAGCGGCGTTACTGTTGACTGGTCTAAAGTGCAGATCATGTTGATTGACTTTGAGTGGCTAGGCGTTGGTCTGGTGCGATATGCGCTAGTAATCGATGGGGAAATATATTACGTTCATCATGCAAAACATGCAAACATCAACACTGAGGTCTACTCGAGCAATCCAAACGCACCAATACGTTACGAAATAAGCAATAACGGTACAGGTGCAGCTGCGACACTGGATCAAATATGTGCATCCGTAATATCGGAAGGTGGACAGGAGCAGACGTCTATCACAACATATGTTTCACGAGATGGAACGCCAATCACCTTGGCAAATCAGGACCTATTTACTCCGGTGTTATCTGTAAGAGTTAAATCAGATCAACGATGCACTCGTGTTGTTCCGATTGAAGTCTCTGTACTAACAACAACGAATACTAACTACGAGTGGGCGTTGTTTATAAATCCGACGATTGCAAGCGTTGATGCAGCATCATGGGTTGATGTAACCAATTCAGCCATACAGTATGACCAAAGCAGGACCAATGCAAACACGCTTACCGGTGGCTATAAGATAAGTGGTGGATATGGTTCATCATCGGCTACTTCAAAAATATCGATTACAGGTGCATCTAAGTCTCACCTAACCATCGGATCGTCAATCACTGGAACAATGGACGAGCTTGTTTTGGGAGTTAAAAATATCGACGCAAACGGCGGTACGTGTTACGCGGGAATCACCTTAACAGAATACTGCTAATTTTGGCCATTAATCCAGAAATGTTATAACTACAAGGAGGCGATCATGAAACTATTACGAAAACTTGATAACGGTGAAGAGGTACTAGGAACGGAGCTTGACGTTGAGATTTATTCAACGAAGTCATTTGACGGCAAAGAGCTTGGTGAGTATGAGATCGAAATGATAGGAACAACGCCTGCTATAGATTCATACGGTGAGTCAATCGATCCTACTGGATGGGACCTAAAGCGCTTCAAGAAAAACCCGGTCATATTGCCTCAGCATAACTACAGCAAGCCACCGGTCGGTCGCGCGACATCGATAAAACTTGTTGACGATAAGCTTATGTTTAAGATCGAGTTTCCAGAGGAAGGGGTAAACCCTGAAGCCGACGTATATCGCAAGCTATACAAATCAGGATTTATGAACGCGTCATCCGTTGGCTTTGTTGCCCGTGAATGGGTTGATGGCGATGGGAAAAAGAAGCCAGTACGCACGTATCAAAAGCAAGAGCTATTGGAGCTTAGCTTGGTAAGCATACCCGCGAACCCTGAGGCGCTTGTTACCGCTCGATCCATATTGAGCGACGACGAGATTAAGCTTATTCATGAGGTTAACGAAGAAATAAAAGGCATGGATCCGTACGAGGCAATCGGGATGGATATGCAGTCTCAAATTAATTCTATCAACGAGAAACTTGATGAGATGGAGGATATGCACGAAGAGTTTATCTCGAGAATAATTTATCTGGAAGGTGTCGTTGCTGGGTTAGGAATGAAGAGCATGGAATCAAAGGGATACATGAAAGAGATTTTGAGAGACGCAGTGGCGAAAAGCACTGATTGCGACTCGATAAAATCTGAGCTAATGGAGTCCCTAAAAAAAGGAGGCCAATAAAATGGATGTCGAATTGAAAGAGGCAATCGTTTCGGTTGTCAAAGAAGGAAACGCGGATGTTGTATCGAAGATTTCTGAGATCGAGTCAAAGGTGAAATCGCTTGAGGATCGTCCGATCGCTCAAAAAGAGGTATCGATTCTGATTCCTCGTGAGTATAAAGGGTACAGACTGAACAGTCAGCTTGAGAAGTTCCGAAGCGTTGACGGGGCAAATCAGGTTGCACTTGATGCTGTGTCGAAAATGATTCTTGAGCTAGCAACTGCTGGGGCAAACAATCAGCAAATGACTTTGAAGGCCGCTGCTAACCAAGTTGAAGGTACCGATGCAGCTGGCGGGTATTTAACGATTGATGAGTTTGATAACATCATCACTAAGACCGCTCGCAACATGTCAGTCATGATGCCGTTGGTTGATAACCGTACTGTATCTCGCACTGATACTTTCAAATACAACAAGCAGCTTGCAAACGTGTCGCTTGCTTGGGATGCTGAAGGTACCGTTACGAATACGTCGGCTACTTACTCTCAAAGTTCAATCGCGATTAAGCGTCTTTCTGGATATGCATCAATGAGTAACGAGCTATTGATGGATTCCGCATATGACGTCGTTGGCGACATCACTGAGCAGTTCTCATATGCAATGGCACAGGAAATGGATAACCAGATACTCAATGGTACTGGTACGCCTTGTTCTGGTGTGTTGACTGCTGCTGCTGGGACATCTACCATTATCGCTTATACCAACTGGTCAAGCGTTGCTGCTGCTGACTTCAGCTTGGCTTTATCTGCTCTTTCAACTGTTGACCAAGCAAACGCTACTTTTATTCTCGGGAAAAAAGGCGCGCACTGGGTACGCACGTTGAAGGATACTAACAACGCTCCTGTTTATCAGGCCGTTGCAGGTCCTAACCTGAACACTCTGTTTGGGACCCCGTTTGTGGTTGCAAACAAGATCAATGACGCAACTGGTGGCACCGGTGGCTTCTATGCCGTAGTCGGTGACTTCCGTCAGTTCTTCTTGATTAACCGACTTGGAGCGCTTGAGCTTCTTGTTGATCCTTACAGCGATTCAGTATCATACAACACACGTTTTGTATGGGCGACTCGTAAGGGGCTTGGAATCAAACGCGCTGATGCGTTCAACAGAATGGGAACGACCTAAACAACACATTCTCATTTCTGATATGGAATTGGCCGGAGCAATCCGGCCTTTTCTATTTATTGGCGCAAGAATATTGGCGTGATATAATATTATCAAAGGGGTGCTCCATGATTAAAGAGGCTAAAAACAGGGCTGTGAAACAAGACGTTGACGATGATCGGAAGGTAACCTATGAGCGCAAATGTAATGTCTGTGGCTACACAAACACAACGGCACGCACCAGGTGTTGGAGCTGCAACACTGTCATTAATGAGCGACAATAAAATACTGCTATTTCATACGAAGTGTCAGTTAAGGTGCAAATACTGTCACTTCAGTTTTGAGCAAACAGGGTTTAACGGTTACGATAAATTTCACGAATGCGGCAAGTCATTAACAGCGCGCGAGATGCTTGATGGGCTTGAACAGTTTAGGCCATACCATATTGAGTTCACGGGCGGTGAGCCATTATTGTGGTCAGGGTTTAGGGATTTTGTACACTGGATGCCGAGTGATTGTCGCTGGGCGATAACTTCCAATACTATTCTTGATGTGTCTGGACTTGATGTCTCGAAGTGCATAAGCTGGACAGCTTCACATCACGGTTTTGACGAGGAGCGATTCTGTACTAACGTCAGATACTTGCGAAACATAGTTCAAACATCGATATCATTTGTTATTCCTTTTGCAGAGGTAAAAACCACGCTGATTAAGGCCAATAAAACGAGACTTTCAACAGGTGTTAGGGTAAACCTATTGAGGGAGCTAAACAAATCCGTTTCCTGGGAAAATACGGAGCAATTGAGTTTGCTGCGCTCTATGCCGTCTGGGTTTTTCAATGTAGTTGAGGATGATATCCCGATGAGCTATGAATTTGAGAGCGGATTCAGCTGTCATGGTGGTGCTGATTATGTTTGTGTGTTTACTGATGGGCAGGTGTTCAATTGTTATTCAGACGCGATGGTTGGCGATAGTGCTGGCGATATCCGGTCGTTTAAAAAGCGAGATGGTGTGTTCGACTGCTATGCAAAGTGTTTAGGATGCGCGCTCGATCATAAGGCAAGAATGAAGAAGCTATGACAAACAATTGGGTTCCTCTTATTGGATATGAGGACATGTACATGATAAATATTAATGGAGATATATACAGCCTTGTTAGGCATAGACTTATTCTTCCAGCAAAACATTTTGACGGATATTTACAGATAAGACTAGGCAAGAGGAATAGCCGAAAATCTTTTCTATTACATAGACTTATTGCAAAACATTTTATTCCAAACCCAGAAAACAAACCACAGGTAAATCATATAAACTCTGATAGAGCAGATAATCGAATAGAAAATCTTGAGTGGTGTACTATCAGTGAGAATGTTCAGCACGCATACGACAATAATCGATGCGAAGAAAAGATAAGGCAAATGTCATTTAGGCATAGAAAAATAAACAAGTCAGATTATGAAGAAATTCGAAGACTTAGACCTTTTTACACATTAAAGGCGATTGCTGATAAGTATGGACTTCACGAATCGACTGTCGGACGAATATGTAAAGGCAAAGAATTATTATACGCATAAGCCAGGGTGTCAAAATTATAGATAGCATATTCTGGGTAAGTTCGACAGCGCAAGGAATTGCCAATTCGCTTGGTTATTCGCACCACATTCGAAAGATGTACGAACACACGAGCAAGCTGATTGAGCTGGACGATCCGTTTGCCGATATTGCATTGCAGATAGTTCCGGCCGACCAGTATATCCCTATCGAAGGGAAGATCAACATATTATTCACCATGTTTGAGATGCTGGATGTACCTGAATCTTACAAGGTTAATCTAGCAAAAGCAGATTATGTGATAGTTCCATGCCGACATAATAAGGACCTCTTTAGGCCATACACTAAGCGAGCGCCTTATGTTTGCGGTGAAGGGATTGAGGCTGGTGAGTATCAGTATCACGAACGAAAGTATCCGAATTTTGCATCCGGTGAACGGTTTAGAATCTATTGGGCTGGCGCACCTAACCCGCGCAAGGGCTACCATTATGCGCTCGAGCTTATTAAGCATATTCAGAATGATCCGCGTGTTGAGATATACATAAAGACGACATTCCCGAAGGTAGAACCAAGCGCGGCAATAGAGGGTGCAAAGAAAATGATTGAGGCTGGCTATAATATGCCACGTCTAAAGGATATCGCAGATGGGAAAGATAAGCAGGTGTACGAGCAATACATGAAAGCCGGCACGCTACAGGTACATGGGAAGCATAAAAACATTCTTTTTGATACGCGGCGAGTCAGTTCCGAAGAGCTTGTGGAGCTTTATCACAAAGCGCATGTCTTCATTTTCCCATCGATGGGCGAAGGCTGGGGCCTTATGGGTAATGAGGCGCTTGCCACCGGGCTACCAATGGTTGCGCCAATGATAACCGGTATCCGTGATTGGTATTCACCAAAGTACGGCGAGGTATGCAGAACAATTATTGAGGACATTAAGTCAGAGAATTATAACTTTACAGCAAGGTCATACATGCCAGAGCCAAAGGACTTTATCGAAAAAACATTGTCATTACTTGATCGCAACAACTACGCTAAGGCGCTTGCTAAGGCTAAGATCGGGTCAAAGCATATCCATGAGTTTCATACCTGGGACAAAAAGGCGAAGCGGCTATTCGATATCATTCAGGAAATCGGTCATCTATAGAATTCGTTTACCATCCGCTTGCGTTCTTCATCTGACATAAACGATACTTTTAACACAGCTAATATATCAACCAAACTCTGCTTTCGCAAACAGTTATCGCCTGTCCGAAATATTAAAAAAGGTCTAAACCTTTAATTTTCAGCTAGGACGACATTGGTTTGTCATCGCTCTTTTTCACTTGTCTATTATTTTACAACGCTCACATGTTCGGCCACGTTGTTTGCGATATGTCTAGCGCAATAGCCCGTCTTTTAACCTAAAATCGTGCTAATTCATAAGGGCTTTACCATTCAGTCTGGAAATGTTATCCTGTGAATGTCTAAGCAACAAAGATTATTACACGACATGCCAAACATGTCAATAATCGCAAAGAGCCCCGGCCTAAAAGCTGGGGTTTTTTGTTTATGCTGCACCATGTGTTAGAATTTCAGCATGACAATAACTAATGGATATGCAACAGTCGAAGAATTCAAGGTAAGGACTGGACTTACAGCAGATCAGGTTGCAAATAAGACAACGCTGATTGAAAGAGAGATCGAGCGCAATTCGCGAATTATCGATCGCATCACAGGTGATAAGTTTTATCCAATAACATTATCAAGCTCGAAGGTTATCTATGACTTTGGCCATAACGCAGATGGACTACACATGAGCGATGACTGTGAGCGCATATACTTTCCGGGAGAAGTTGGAACGCTAACAAGCGTAACTAATGACGGCTCGGCAATGGTTGCAGATGTTGACTATATTGCAAACAGTAACTTTATCGAGGCCGTAAACTACTTTACACAGGAGAGAACAACTGGCGTTGTAATTTCTGGGGCATGCGGATACTCGAGCGTGCCTGATGATATTAACGAAGTATGCCTTGCAATGACAGAGGTGACTACTGGGCTTGGGACTTATACCGTCATTGACTCTGCTGGCGAAAAAACGCAGATCACACGCGACAATATTCCCCAATGGGTTGCAGATCGTTTATACAATAGAATAAGGATGTCTTCGCATGGTTGATTTCAAAGTTGAGATCGATACAAAACAAGTGGCCGATATGCTGAAGCGATACCAAGACAAGGCTGTCATTGAGTATACGAAGGCGCTCAATAATGCATCCATATACGGACAGCGTGAAGTCATGAAGGCAAGCGTTGTTGTGACAGGCGCATTAAAGAACTCTTGGAAATGGCGCAAGAAAAACGGGCTGATTTCTGAGATTTACAATAGCATTCGATACGTAAACCTTGTTATATCTGGCCGTGGTCCTGTTGTGGCTAAGCCTGGCAAGGTTTTGGTGTTCAAGCTTACTAAGTTCAAAGGAACAGCTAAAACAACCAAGGACACAAGGCAACTAATGTCTGAATATAAGTCGGCAATGAAAAAGCTAAAGAACGCGAAAAAAGTCACGTCTCAGACGGGGATAGTGGTAACAAAGAAGGTAAAGGCAACGCGGCCTAATGATTTTATAACGCCTGTTCTGCCAAAGATAACCGACAAGCTGCTATTGGAAGTTAGTAACGCACACGCAAGGCTGGTGGCATAGTGGCTGGTGTATATGTTTCGGCATTGAGGCAACTTATAGTTAGGCTCAATAATGGATATACTTCTCTTGGGTTAAAGAGCATCCAGGTGATGAATAAACCTGAGAGATTGCAGCCGGACATGACACCATATATTCAGATAGTCCCGTCAACCGACTTTATATCAGAGGACTACGGCGAAGCCATAAAGCAACGATACAAACGTGGCCAGATGAATGTGCAACTATGGGTTGAGTATCCTGTGGCAAATAGAGATTATGACAACTCTGCGTATGAGCAAGGATATGTTATTGATAACGCAAACAACCACATTGTTGACAATAGCGGGTTTCTTCTTGCATGGGGTGACTATAGCGGGTTCTTGCAATGGATAGAGCAGCTTCTCGATGTAATTAATACTGACGTATCAACAAACGAAGCAAACCCGCAGCTAGTAAACGCAAACACATCTATAGGAATCTCTGTTCGCGATGTTATTAAACATGACATGACGATAGAGGCCACGATTGATATTTCAATCAATGTAGGCAGTTTTGTTATTAATAATCGGCAAGGAATTTAAAAGGAGGCAGACATGAGCTATGCAAGAGGAAATCAAGGATATGTAATGCTATCAAGCGCACAAAGCGCGATAGGAACAAAGGCAACACCGGTATATACTGGAACGATTGCAGCAGGCGAAGACCTGAAGCTAGTAAAGCCAGGTAAACAGGTTTTAGTAGATAGAATTCGACATAATGTTGCCCCGACAGTTGTGCAGTCTGGCAAGATACATACTGAAGGAACGCTGACATATGATCTTATCCCTGACGAGGCACTTGGTATTAATCTGGCGATGATTGCTGGATCAAATAACACGGTTAGCGGTAATGCTTCTGTTGGGTATACGCATACTTTCAATTTCTGGTCTGGATGTAATGATTTTGGATCGACTGGGATCACCATTCAGAAGCTTGTCGGTGGCTGCACAAATGCTATGCTGGCTGATTTCATTGGCACATTTGCTAACACGTTTGAATTGACTGTGCCTGAAGACGGCGTATGTACGTATGCGGTTGGATATATGGGGATCAAAAACGCATTTGCAGGGTCTACGCTTGCAACGCCAGTATACTCTAGCGTGTCGCCGTTTGAAGGGTGGATGGCAACATTGTCCGTCGGGTCACTAATCGGATCGGTGGCAGCGATTGCCATTAAGTCATGTAAGCTTAACATCGAAAATAATCTGCAATTATTGATGGACCACAACGCATCTAACCAGTATCCGTCTGCGGTTGTTCCTCAGAGCAGAAAAGTGACGCTTGAGTTTGAGGTATCGCAAGAAGATTCCTTGACGCTGTATAACTACTTCTTGAATGACACCAAAAACGCAGTGCAGCTAACATTGACACATAGCGCACTAGCTGGATCATCTTCAGGTGCTTATAGCATCGTCTTTAAGCTGCCTGTCGTGACCTGGCTAGGGCAAGAGCCTACAATTGATTCGGCAGACGTGCTAAAGGGGACATACTCGATGGAAGCATTGTATGACTCTGTTACTGGATACGATGTTCAGGCGGTAGTCGTAAATTCTCAATCCGGAGTCTATACCGTCTAATCAATGGCCGATAAAGAAGCAAAAATCAAGGTTAAGGTCGAGGGAGCCGAGCAAGCACAAAGCAAGCTCGGTTCTTTGGCTTCTACCATTAAATCAGGGTTTGCTTCGCTTCCAATTATAGGGGCCTCATTTGCTTCTCTTGGTGTAACACTAACAAAGGCGTCAAAAGAAGCAGCTGACGCAGAGCTAAACGTCAAACAACTTAATGCAGCCTTGAAGTCAACAGGACGCGAGTCAGAGATATCCGTCGATGAGTTAACGCAGTATGCCTCAGCCCTTCAGGCAACAACAACGGCATCAGATGACGCTGTAATGCAGGCACAAGCACTATTACTGAGATTCAGGCGCATATCAACAGAGATCATGCCTGATGTTATTAAGTCCGCACTGGATGTATCTGCGGCGCTTAATCAGGAGCTAACGCCAACAGTTGAGCAACTTGGGCGTGCTTTAGAGTCGCCCATAAACGCTGGTCGAGCTTTACGGTCAATGAATATTATTCTAACGCAGTCGCAAGAGGACCTAATCAAGAAACTAGCAGAGTCTGGGGATATTATTGGAGCGCAACGCGCAATACTTCGCGAACTATCAACCGCATACAATGACGCAGAAAAATCAAAGGTTAATTCTTTTTCTGGATCATGGAAGCGATTAGGCAATTCAATCGGCGAAGTGCTAGAGGTTATCGGCGGGTTTGTAAATATGCTGACTGGTCCTTTTGTTCGGGCGATAGCAACCGGACTATTGGCAATAACGTCGTTTATTAATACATCAGTTGAGTCATACCGAAAGTCAAAAGACGATTTAAAAATAATCAATGACGATATAACAAAGCAGACAGAGTCACAGATAAAAAAGCGATTAACTGTTGAAGAAAAGTTGCTTCAAGAGGCCAAAGATAATCAAAAGATGTATTCAGATGCGGTAAAGACAGCAAAAAAAGAGGGAGCGTTTGCATTAGAGGAATCATCGAAGCAATCAGAAAAATACTGGTCAGGCGAGGTGACGAGACTAAGTAAGGCCGTTGAAAAAACAAAAGAGTTTTCAAAAAAGATGCAGGATGCAAAGCCAAAGCAAGCTATTGAAACAGACGAGAGCGCTGAGGATCGAAAAACTAGGCTACAAAAAGAAGCACAGGAAAGACTGTCTCTATTTGAAATAGAGGAACAAAAGAAAACTGAGCTAGCAAGACGTGGACGAGAGAGACGTATCGAAGATGATATTGATGAAAACATGCGCCTATTAAAGAGCAAAGACCTAACAATAGAACAACGCGCACAGCTAGAACTAAAGGGAATTCAGCTACAAAACCAACTAATAATTGAGAACGAAAAACGACGCATGCAGGCTATAGCTGATATACAGACAAGTTTTGATAACCTAGAGATTATCGCAACCGCAACGAAATCGAGAGAGCTATTCGATATCGCCAAGGCGGGATCGATTGCTACCGCAACGATGAAAGCATATGAGGCATTCAATACATCATTAGCCTCTGCACCTTTTCCGTTCAACTTAGTTGGTGCTGGTGCTGCACTTGCTACTGGTCTTGGTACTGTTGCAAGCATCTCTTCTCAAAACCCAAAATTTGCACGTGGCGGAGAATTCGAGACGTCAGGACCACAGACAGCAAGAACAACTAGCGGACAAACTGCGCTAATGGGAGAGGCCGGTAAAGAGCGCGTATCTGTTGAGCCAATAGGTAAACCATCATCAGCCGCTCCATCTAATATAAATCTGACAATTAACCTTGATGGTCGCACTGTCGCAAAGCAGATATACCCATACATAAAAGCCATAGATAGGGGGACAATCCGATGACGATGTACCGACCAAGATTCTGCTACGCAAACAAGATAACAAGTGCATCATTAACAGTGTCTTCGAACTCATCAACAAAGGTTCGATTGATTGATCGTAACCATGATCGCAAATGGGTTGCAGTCGGAGAAGGAACAAGCGCAACTATAACGGCAACCGTTACTGAAGAAATCGATACTATTGTCATTCTGAATACAAATGCATCAGCCTTTACAGTAAAATACGATGGCGGCGATTTTACGCCGGTTGTAAGCCAAGCAAACGCGACGCAAGAATCGATAAGGATAGTCGATAGCAGCAACTCATACTTGATTGATAGCAGTTCTAATTTCATCGTAAGCTCTGGGATTGCAACACGTACCTATAATAACTATTACTTTAAGGTCAACGCGGTAACGCCGGCAACAAGCATTGTTTTATCTGTAACAAATACAACAGACGGAAACGCCGTTAGAATCGGTCAAGTTGTATATACAAAGCAAATTTACGAAGTGACGCCAGCTGGTACGCCTGGTGTGGTGCCTGGTCTAAAACAGATTGAGACAGAGATGTCAGACGGAACCTTGCGAAAGATATTCATCAGGTCCATAAAGGGGTTTGACCTTACGCTGAATAACGCTACGCCACAGGATCGCGGATCTCTGATTGAGCTTGAAGACATTAATCGGCGTGATGCTCTTTTCTATATCCATAGGCCGGCCATGTATACAGACTACTTTGACGGGCTTTGCGGGCACATGAATTATGTTAATCCGCTAGAGTTTGATGAATACTATAACGACGTGGCAAACAATGGTTTTACGGGCATTATCAGGCTACGTCAAGCAGGCGGTACAAATGGCTGAGACAGTCCAGGAGATTGTTAAAAGAGGATCGCTATACATCCCACCAGAGAATCGCAAGTGCTACATTAAACGACTACAGCTAAACAATGAGTACGAGTCCGATTGGTATGAAGTGTCGTCGTACATTATTCAATTCGGGACGATAACGCAAGGTTTCCCGGATGGTGCGTTTCTTGGTGAATACAACGAATCTGACCTACAGATGGTTATCGATAATAACCAAAGGCGATGGAATGAAGAAGGCGATCCTGATTCTATATTTAACGGATTTAAGACTCGATATAGGACGAAGTTTAAGGTCGAGCTATGGCTTGTTGATGTTGATGACAACGATGTTTTAGCAAAGACTTTTTACGGAATATTGCTTGATAACCCTAAAACATCAGATAACGGGTCTTTATCGGTGGCTATATCGCCAATCACAAAGGTTTTACAGTCATATAAGGCAGCAGGTATAGATGAGTCGTCTGCGGATACTGAAACGCTTGTTTCTAGGCTTATGTCAAAAACACAGAACGGGATATCAATATTTGATAGGTTCTTTGAAGGTTATTCAATCAACCCGCAATCTGTTGCGACAACAACGATCGCTCCTGTTATAGAGGATGACGATACTGTTTTGGATAAGCTGAGGGACTTTAGCTTTTACGATAATTTCTTTTACTACGTTAATGATGACGGATATTTTGTTTGGGATAGCCGATCAGAAACGACATCTATTGTAGCCGAGCTTAACGGTGGCGCTTACTTCGACTCAGTTTATGGGAACAACATAGTCTCGATTGATTCAGAGTATGCAGACGTCGACAACACCTATACGTCTGTTGTTATTAAATACAAACAAAATGGTGTGCTAGATGAAAAGACATTCTCTGGTATTCGCAAAAGCGATGATAGCGCAAGTTTATCGGATGCAAACTCGCTTACGATATTCAACTGGATGAAGACGGACTACCTTGATGCGAATACTTATCGACTAAGCCACCAATATACAGAGGATCGCTCAACACTAGAGTCATACTTGTCATCGACATGGGCAGGATATGATTTAACGATTCTGGATAGGTTAGACGGATTTGTTCAGAGCGATGATAAGGCTGCAACGTCAGACGTAAGCTGGACGCCTGGTGATGGATCGCTTGCAGATGTTTATGGCGAGAAAATACTATCAATCGACAAGGCAGAGCTAGGCGAAACGCAGGCAGCAACGATTGCGGACAACACGCTGGCTGCTTACAAAGATATTAGAACCAGGTGGGACATAAAGGTCTTTGGGCTATTCTATTTAATGCCAAAGGATAAGATCACGATCAATTACATCGGAGACGTTAGCGTTGTTAATCCGTTCATATTGGATGTATCGACGCTAGACGGAACAGATGTGCTAGGGAGTAGAACTGGGTCTATCAATTTGGTGTCTGTTTCTGCGAAGGTAGAGGAGATTTCTATAAACTTAGACACATTTGATATACTTGTGAAAGCAAGGGAGATATAGCATATGACGGATTTTGTCACCACATTTGTCTCAGGTAACGAGCTGACAGCAGCTGAAATGAATTTGCTGCGCACAAATCGCACTGGTGCAATGAACCCGATAAACGACACAAGCTCAAACTACCAAGACGATGCGCAGGATTTAGGCACGTCGACTTATCGCTACAGAGACGGGTATTTTTCAGGTAGACTTGATTGCGAGTCTGTTTTCCCAAATTATACGCCTATTGAGTTTGGAGATTCAGCAACTGATTATTCAACAAGCGGAAATGTGACAATGTATGGTGAACGCTGGTATCAAAATTTTACTGTAGGTGCTGGGCATACAGTTACGGTTAATGGGTATTTAATAATCAAGGCAACGGGAACTATCACCGTTAACGGGACAATATCTGCTCTTGGTCAAGGTATGTCAGGTGGTTCTGGTGGAACACAGGACGGATCAAACAATACTGTGTTGGCTGCGACGTCTGGTGTTGCTGCTATAAATGGGGCTGGCGAAGGTGGTTCAGGCGGATCCGGCGGGTCAGGGAATGGCGGATATACTTCTCAGGCCGGAGCGGCTTCATTAGGCACAACATTCTATGGATTAAAAACATTAAACTCAGGTAAAGCCGGTGGTGTTGGCGTTACGAATACAAGCGGTAATGCTGGACAAGCTGGTGATTCGGCGTTAGATAATAAAAACATATCAATCAAAATTGGCGGCGGTGGATCAGGCGGCGGTCATGCGGTAGATGACAATGGCGGTGGACGAAATAGTGGCGCCAATGGTGGAGCAGGCGGTGGCTGCATTATATTGATCGCGCCTATAATAAGTTTAGGCGGAAGCCACTTAATAACGGCAGATGGTGCAGCAGGCTCAAATGGGTCACGTGGTGGTTCTAGCGATGACGCTTCAAGTGGATCAGGCGGCGGCGGCGGCGGTGGGTTTGTTGCGGTTATATATAAAACATTGACTGGAACGCCATCTATTTCAGCTTCTGGCGGTGTTGGAGGAACATCTACATCATCAAACTACCGAGGCGGTGCTGGCGGAGCTGGCGGGTCTGGTAAAACTGTGCAGATTCAAATTTAGGAGGCGATTATGGCGGACAAATATATAAGCGAATACACAAATCAGACGGCGCCTGCATCGTCTTCTGAGTTATTGATTGATGAAGGGTCAGGCGTATATAAAGCACTGACGATATCTGACTTGTTTACGGCAGGGGTACCAGCTGCGACATCATCGGCACCTTTCTACATCGGATCGGCTAGCGTTGACGGATCGATACGCATATACGCCGATTCGCCTGGTGTCGTGATACAATTAAGAATATCTGGAGTCTGGCAGACAGTATTATCAGGCGTTTATTCTGGTGAATAGGAGATAAATAATATGAAAAAAGTTTTATTTGCATTAAGTATGATTGGTTTTGCACTAGCTGGGCCGATAGATTCATCGTTTTACGCTGTACCACAAAGCATCATGCCAACTAATAACTATTCGAGAGCAACTGTATCTATCAAGGGAACGTCTGGGATTGTCAGCGCAAACGGTGGAATTAATACGCTAGGAACTCTAACCGCAAATAGAGTTGTAGCTGGAAGTATTGGAAGCACAGCAAATAACCTACAAGTATATGGGAACATTGTACAATCAAATGGAAACTTAAATACATTCTCGACTAAAACTATCTTTAGTGGCGCATCAACTGCACCACAGATAGATAGTTCAGGACTTGTAAGAATAAGCGGGTCGACAGCATATCCTTCATCTGGTGCTGGACTAGAAATAATACACGACACAAATTATTCTGGCGGAACAGTATCTCGACTATTGTCTTATGATAGAACAGGTTCACGTTATTTGCCTTTAGTAATTGAAGGGAATAGAGTTCGTATGTTTAATAGTGGCACTGAAGTTATGACTATAACTACAGGCAACGTAGGCATCGGAACTACAGCGCCATCTACAGCCCTCGAAGTAGCCGGCACAGTGTCTGCTTCTGCGTTACAGGTTAATGGGAGTTCATCATTTGGATCGAATGCATTAGATATGACATACAACACAGTTGGAAATGGATATGGTTTTAAAATACAAGCAGTTAACTCTGATGACTCACTAAAGATATATGGAAGATCAAACACTGCATCGTTTACTCAATTGATTTCGATGAGGTCTGACACAGGACGTATGAGTATAGCCGGCAACGTCGGTATCGGAACAACTGCACCATCCACCAAGCTCGAAGTCAACGGAACTGTAAGTGCGAATAGCCTAAAGCTTAGTAATCAAGATTACGTGTATTATACTTATACAGGAGGAAATTTTCAGGGAACAAATACTGTATCTTTAAATAATGTTGCATCATTAGTTGGAACAGGTTTATCAGCTGGAAATAGCATGGTAACTGTAAATGTGTCTGGATATTATACTGTCAATGGATCTGTGTTTTGGCAGGGAAATGGAGCTCAGACAGGTTATCAGCGTACAAATATAGACATCGGAGGTAGTGTTGTGGCTGGATTTTATCGAAATATTGTAGCTGATGCTAATGACTGTTTAGATAATGTTTCATATACTAGATACATAGCTGCTGGATCTGTAATAAAATTAAAGGTACTTACTAATTGTAATAATTATATAAATAATTCAAACACATGGTTATCTGTTATAAGATTATTTTAAAATGAGAAAATTAGTCTATTTATTTATTATATCAACATTTTGCCTATCCGCACAGCCAGTTACTCACGTTCTGGCTGGTAAGGCTGCATGGGATATAACCGGTTCATTCTGTGACAGCGAATGGAAACAGGCTAAGCCATTTATGCAGCCTATAGCAGCAATAGGAAGTCATTATCTGTTAGACAAGAAAATAGGTGAGGCGTATTTAGGAGACCAGCAGATAGCATTAGGCGTTATCAGGTGCGGAGTTATTTGGTTGACTACTCCACCAGAAAAACAAGCTGAACAGTTTGCTATTACATTCTGGACGTTACTTCCTGACATTATGGATAAGTGGCTTGGTATGCACTGGACTCATGAAGGAATAGGAAGTCCCGACATAAACATGGATAGAGACAGCACTGAGATGCTTGAGGCCTTAAGCATGCTGACATTAGCTTTTGAGGTAAAATTATAATGGAATCATGGCAAATAGTATTTATTAGTATTAGCGGATTCATTGGTGTTATCGGAACTATATTTGGAGTAATGCGGTTCAATTACTATACTAAGAAAGACATGGATGACAAACTAGAAAACTATCAAAGTTTAAAGTACTGTTCGATTAGTCATGATACGCATGAAGCAAGGCATGCGAGTGTTGCCAAGATGGTAGAGGAAATAAAGGCAGACCTACGCGACTTCAAGAAGGACATCGAATCAGTTAAAATAGGCGTATCACATTCAATCGACGCATTAAGCAATAGATTGACTGAGATATTGCTATCGGTGAAGAAATGATACTAATAGTTGATGATGACAAAGAATTGGCAACGACATTGCAACAGGTCTTATCGTCATCTGGTCTAAAATCTGTTACAGCGAATAGCGCAGTTGAGGCTATTGATATTTTTGGGTCAATGATAATCGACATCGTTATAACTGACTATAATCTAGGCGCGGGCATTAATGGTCGCGATTTATGCGATATTATAAAAAACAGATATGATATTCCTGTAATATTGATGACAGGTGATGATGCGATATCAAAGGAGATCGGCAAATGGGACGAGTTACTGATGAAGCCGTTCGACGCGATGGAGATGAAAAACGCAATAAGAAAATGTTTGTCTACGAGGATGTTATCGCACAAATAATATCCGGTGAAGATGTGGAAAGAAAGCGAATTGAGTATTTGCTTGATTTTGGCGATGTTGCTGTGTCAATGAACTATAGTATGAACTAGAATGAACATTGACCAGATAAAGAATACTGTATTGAGCGCATTGATTGTCGCGCTAATTTGCTGGATGTTTGGACTTGAAAAGAGATTAACGGTGCTTGAGACTAAAGCTGACTGGATGACATTGGTTATAAAAGAGGCGAAGCTATGGAAGGAATAAAATGATAATATGAACTGTGAAATGTGTGTCTATGAGCCGTACTGCACCCAGATCATTAAATACTCTGAAGACTGCCAAAGGTTTAGACGAGCATGAAGTATTTTAAAAATAGCGAGTTTAACGATATAACAAAACTAGCACCAGTGCTGCTGACAAAACTAGACGCGTATAGGGAGACACTAGCGTATGGCGTCACAATTACCTCAGACTGGTCGTTAACAGGCCACAGCAAAGGTTCTGAGCATTACGAAGGCTATGCCATTGATTGCACATCAAAAGCCCCACTATGGTGGCAATTGGCATGTGCTGAGTGGATTGGCTTTAATAACATAGGAGTTTATCCAGCATGGAACGGTTTGCATTTAGGCATGCGTCCAGGAGATAGTCGCAGATGGATCGGAACAGGCATCGACGCAAACCAACAATATCTTGACTACAACATGGATAACTTGGCGGCGGTTTTATTTAAGAAGGGAGCATAATATGGACATTATGAGCTTGGTATCTGGTGGGGTTGGCACTTTGGTTGGTGGCCTGGCATGGAAGGCTATCAATATGGCCTGGGATGGGTTTCAAATTAAAAAGCTAATCAGCGACGGAACAGCTAATGCGTCTAACAAGGCTGGTCTATATTTCAAGAAAACCGTTCTCGATAAAGTCAAAGACGAATCTATGAAAGCTAAGATACTAGATGCAGCAGATTCTCAAGGCGACAAAGCCAATGAGGGCTGGGACAAAGGCATTCGCGGAATCACAATCTAAGCAAAACATACTAACACTTTACATTTAACCAATGCTCTGATAATATTATTATTCAGGAGGTGATTAATTGGTAAAGTGCAAATGTGGTTATGAGTGGTTGCCTAGAACGAAAGAGCCAAAGCAGTGTCCGAGCTGCAAGAGTTATAGATGGAAAAAGGGGGAAAAGAATGCTTAATGTTTTAAGTGAGTTCATGATTGTGGCGATGTTGTTTTTCATTGTGTTGTATTTTGGCGGGTTTTTCCGTCATGAATGATGAGCATCACGTCATGAACGCGCAATCTTTCGGTGATTTATTTAGAAAATATATCAAGTCTAGTCGCGGATGGGTTCAGAAGGATAATCAAATTTCTCGATTGTTTCGGATGATGAAGGCGACGGACGCAGTCAAAGGAGAAAAAAAGTGATTAGAGACACATATCAAAACTATTATAGTGCGTCAGGTTATAGTTTTTCGCCTGGGTTTAACTCAAAGCCTGGTGATACAACTGCCGAGTTCATGTGCAGAGTACAGGAGCGCAGAGACAGAGAACGTCTTGATGCGCTAAGAACTAAAGGAGTGTGCCATGACGACATTTAACGACGCATATATGGACCTTCAAAAGGAATCGATATCGCTAAGTAAAAACACAGAAAACCCGTTTTATAAGTCGCAGTATGTAAAGCTATCTGATTTGCTGTCAGAGGCCAAGATTGTGTGCAGCAAGCACGGATTCATATTTATTCAGTACGTTAGTCATGTTAACGATAAAAACTCGGTTAAAACTGAATTAAGGCACTTATCAGGAGAATCAATTGTGTCTGAGGTTTTGCTTCCAGAGTTATCCGATCCTCAAAAGATTGGAGCATGCATCACGTACATGCGTCGGTATTCTTTGACGGCAATACTTGGCGTGCAGGAGCTTGATGATGATGGCAACACGGCGTCTGGCAAGACAGAGCCAAAGCAGTTCGATCACGAAATTAAAGAGGAGAAAGCTTGTCGGTGCGGAACATTGAATGCGATTAGGGAAGGAAAGTACGGACCATACTATCATTGCGAGAAATGCGGGGTGAACTATAAATGAAATGCAGACTCAATCAACGGAGCTGGGGTGTGTTGATTAAGGAGATGCAGACAGCTTACGAGCTGATAGCAACAGGAGACTTAGACAGCGAAGAATTGCTTGAGTATTTAGAGGAGCAGGAGGTAAACCTGTCTACAATTGATCTTTAACGCTAGCCAGTTAAAAGAGGCTATATCGTATATCATGTCAATCGATGGTGACTATGAGATAAAGAAGGTGCGTAAGCCTAGATCATTAAAGCAAAACAAATATTTACACAAGTTATTTGCGCTTTACTCAATTGAATTTGGAAGCACATTAGCTGAGACAAAGACAGACATTAAGAGGGCACTAGGGTACTACTACGAAAAAGGCGGGAAGCGATACCTGGCCAATACATCAGAAATGGACTCAAAAGATCTAACTGACTTCATCGAGAAGTTCAGGAAATTGTCAGCAGATAGAGGGCTGTATTTACCAAGCGCTGAGGAGTATTTGTTTAACTATAGTGGATTTGAAACCGAGATTGATAAACACTCTGATTTAATTTAGGCGGCCCCGAAAATCATTGGGGGGATTGTGGAGGGCCGCCGATCACTGGGGAAGTGTAAAAATATTATAGCACGGAGGGGCTAGGATGGAAGATATGAACTGTATTAATTTGTGCGGACGAGCAACCGCTGATCCGGAATGCAAGGAAACAACTAACGGTAAAAGCATGGCGAAATTCTCGGTTGCCAATAATAGGCGATCAGGCGATGGCGTTAATTTCTTCAATATTCTGTGTTTCGGTAAACTGGCAGACATAGTATACCAATATGTTCGCAAAGGTATGCTCCTGGCGATAACAGGACGCTTAGAAGCGAACCCGTACGTTGGTCAGGATGGCATCAAGAAGGTTAACTATACGATCATAGGAGAATTTGTTCGGATTTTAGACAAGGTAGAGAGAGGAAATGAAGCTGTATGAGCATAGCTGCTGTCTCGTTAACTGGTGTGATAGCGATAATTGTGGTCGGTTTGATTATGGTCGCAATATTGCTTGATTACATTTTTCGGTGATAAAATAGGTTCTGCTAGGTAGGATCATAAAAATATTTATATGGGAACGCGGACAGGAACCTTTGCTACCTAGCAGTTTCAAAAAAAACCTGTTCGCGTCCCACCATGAGCTAGGCATGGAGAAGGAGCAAAGGATGAGGAAACAGTTTAATTTTTATCGAAGTTTTTGGGACATAGCACGAGATTTACCGCCAAAGGACAGGCTAGAGTTTTTTGAGATTATTTGTAGAGCGGAATTTCTGGAAATAGACATAGGTGACATCAATCCAAGGAGTACGCTTCTAAAGGTTGCGCTGTCTGGTATAAAGCATAACATAAAATCTCAAATTGATGGATACCGCACAAAGACTGGAGAAAACGAACCTTGCCAACCCCCTTCGGTAGGTGCATCGGTAGGGGCATGCCAACCCCCTTCGGTACAATTAGAAAGAGTAATAGATAATAGTAATATAGAAATAATAAATAACAATACAGTTAAGCGGTTTGCACCGCCCTGTGTGGATGATGTTAAAAGCTATGTTGTTGAGAAGAACTATCATTTCGATGCTGAATCTTTTGTCGCGTTCTATGCTTCGAAAGGCTGGAAGGTTGGAAACGTATTGATGAAGGACTGGAAGTCAGCCTGCGTTACTTGGGAAAAGAGGTATATTGAAAAGAACGGGGTGCCGTCGGATAAGCCAAGAGGGAGATCGTTAGTATGAATACTCATGACTTTCAGGAAACATGGAAGGTTGTTAGGGATCGGCTTGGTAAACGAGCGATCACTGACAAATATATCGAGTACAACTCTGATTTGTCAAAAAATTGGAACGAAAAAATAGTACAGGAAATGTTTGCGGAGCTATCATCAGCAAATCCATCTAAAACAGAATTGGACGTGTCGCAGATAAAGTCAATTTACTGGTCAAAGTTTAGAGATGCAGAATCGCCTAAGAATGGATCATTGAAAGAATGCTCGCATGGAATATGCAATGGGTTCGGGATAGTAATAGCTGAGCGAGAAAAGCCTTTGTATGGCGTTAATGGGTACACAGAAGAATGTGCGTTTAGATGTACGTGCTTTATGGGAAACAACCATTCGGACAGAATAACGAAATGGAGCGAAGAAAAGAAGCTCGAGAGATGGCTAATAAAACAGGATTCAGTTTATGTCGATGGATTAGAATCAAAACAGCAGAACATATATACAATATCAAGCAGAATTAGCGAGATATGCGACAAAACTGAAATGGAAACAAAGAAAGAGTATGCTGACATAAATGATGTAGGTCTGCCTTTCTAAGGAGCACAACATGGACGAAGTACAAGAGATCGAGAGCCGGCTAGAAAAAGCAAAGATATGGTTTGATGAGCATGCCTTCGACGAAACTGAGACATGGAATAAAGCATTCGAGCTATTCAGGTCGCTGCTTAAAAGACGCGCAGAATTATATCTAGAAAATAAGTATGAACAAAAAAATATGTTTAGCTCTTGATATTATGGGAATATTGAATAATAATATTATCAAAGGAGGTTGAGATGAGCGAGCATGGTGAACAAGTTTCGGTTGTTGAGTGGTGCGAATGGAATCATATTCCAGTTTTTGCGATACCCAATGGCGCAAATAAATCGATAGCGGCTCGTATGAAGTTTAAAGCAGAGGGATTGCGTAGTGGAATCCCGGATTTGATGATCCCGCTGGCCTCTGGATATAAACATGGACTGTTTGTCGAGATGAAGTCAAAGAAAGGCGTAGTGAGCGAAAAACAGGCCTTTTGGATGAAGCTGCTGGAAGGAAACGGGTACGAAGTGAAGCTGTGCAGGTCGGCTGATGCTGCAATAGCAGAAATAAAAAATTATCTGGGGAGGTAGTTATGAACGGTGAACGGTATTTAGTTTTCGTATTATCAGCTGTGTTAATTGCGTCTATGTCGGTCAATATTTTACAGCTTAGAAAAGTTGGCAGTCTGTCTCGTGAGCTTGTTAAAACTCAGGTTATTGCCGAAAAAATGTCGCAGCTAAGCATACGACAGCACGAATTATTGAGTAGGCTTGTTGTGCGAATCGTTATTGAAAATCGAAAATAAAAGGGGGATATCATGAAATTTGGAGATTTCGCATGGGATGGAACAAAGCTGGTTGTTTATTTGGCTGACTCATTTGGCGGTAAGTATGTATTTGATGGCGTTAGCTATTATGTTGTGGATGAGATTATAGAGACGGGAAGATCGATTCATGACGTTAAGGAGGTGAACTATGCCATTGTTTCAAGATAAATTCAGCAAGGTGAACGAGATTGAGATAAGTAACGACGTTGAGTTTCTTGCCTGGTTTATAAATACTTTTGCTGAGGATTCGAAGAATGACTGGATATGCGAGAGGAGACGTGCGGCAGTCGATAGGCTACAGCAGCTAACAGGAGTGCGTGAGCATGATTGATTATGAGGAGATATATTATGAGTTAGTTTTAGAGACTAGGCTTGCTGACGACCCAATGAAGTATGCGTTGCTTCTAGGGAAGGCGCTTGGATTAATATGGTCAATGCTTAACGATGATCCAGGTAGTTTCGAGTTGAGCGAGAACTGATATGAATTATAGAAAACCACACTCAGATGAGTTTGAGAAGTTTAGAAGTCATTGCCCGTATAGGCTAAAGACATCATACCATAACCCTTGCAAAAGGTTTCGGGCAATAGGTATGCATCAGCGTTCATGCCTAGAGTCAAACTGCGCACTAAAGGAGCATTGGAATGACGTAAAGGAGTAAAGAAATGGACGATATAAAGTACCTACTGGACACATGTCACACATTAAAAATGGAAAGAGACACAAAAGGAGTTGACTGGTATGTGATTAGCCATCCGGTAAAAGATGATGTCTATGAAGAGTCGCTATCGGATGCGATTAAAGAGGCGATGAGACTGGAGGGTAAGAGATGACACAACTACTAATAGACATTGAGGCAAGCGGTGATTCGTGTGATGGGTGCGAGTGGTTATATAACCATACTGATATTGATTTAGAGGGTGATTTGGAGCTTATCGGACAACAATGTTCCCTAAGGATGGGACAGGGTTTATCTTCTTTCAATCAAAGACTGAGCTTTTGCCTCGAAGCCGAGCAACGTGCTAAGGAATTGAAGTCTCAACTTGAAAGATGTGATAGAGATAGAATTGCTGCTGAACTATATAAGAAATATTGGATGCACGAAGCAGGAGAGACGGAATTATCAAAAGACGAGATAGCATTACTTAAACAATCAGAATTAAAGGAGGCACAAAATGACAGATAAAATAACGATAGAAGTAACAGATTTAAGTAGAGTATCAGATGGGTATCACACAATGCAGGAATTGTATGACCATAGATGTTTATTGTGGATATGCTTATGCTTAAGAAGCCCAGATTATTGCTACCTAAAGTTAGACCACTATGAAGGATGGTTTTTATTAGGGATGTATAAACATTATGGGATTCAAATATCATATCATTGCCCAAATAAATATCTTGATTTAGTTAAAAACAAAATAAAAGTTGATAACAATGTTACATGGGACGAGCATAAGCCAAACGATGTTTTAATTAGATTAGAAAATTTAGCAAAGGAGTTATCATGACAAATAGACAAGAATTAATCGAGAGATTGAAGAGTAACAGGACAGCTTGGAAGTGGTTGAGTGATGATGAGAAGGATATTTTAGTGAAAAATAAAGACAAAGTAATTGCGTTGAACTACCAGGGGGGATGGAACGAACGGGTTACTTCTTTAGGAGGTGATGTAGTATGCGTATACCGTATCCACGAATCCTACACCGAAGAAGCTGAAAGGCCAGAGTTGCCAATAAAATACACTAATGCTGACCTACTCGAATGTAGTGATAAGTTAAATGAAGTAATCGACTGCATCAACTGGCTCTATGACAAAGTAGAAAGGATTGAGAAATGAATAACTTAGACATGAAGAAATTCAAAGAGATGAGTCCCTGTAAAGAGGGCTATGAGTTTGTGTTAAATCTTAAGACAACAGACTTAAAAATAATATTCGATGCTTTGAAAGAGCACAACTTGGAATGGGCTAACTGGCTCGTTGCAAGGCTGCTAGCTCATAAAGATAGAATTCGATATGCAGTATTTGCAGCTGAACAGGTTTTAGATATATTCGAAAAGTCCCACCCAGGAGACTTGAGACCACGACAGGCTATTGAGGCAGCGATTGTATGTATAGAGAAGCACACTGATGACAATAGGGCTTATGCTGCTAGGTCTGCTGAGTCTGCTGCTATTTCTGCTGCTGATGCTGCGTGGTCTGCTGAGTCTGCTGAGTCTGCTGCTGATGCTGCTGCTTATGCTGCTGCTAGGTCTGCTTGGTCTGCTAAGTCTGTTACTTATGCTGCTAGGTCTGCTGAGTCTGCTGCTATTTCTGCTGCTGATGCTGCGTG
>ERZ869925.391-NODE-391-length-33499-cov-4.657696_pt1 | contig 33499 bp, 44 predicted proteins | sample MGYA00579311_ERZ869925 | MGnify/ENA primary metagenome ERZ869925 (study PRJEB32216, sample SAMN09231817) | wastewater metagenome | place: USA: Maryland | collected 2016-07-30 | study: EMG produced TPA metagenomics assembly of the PRJNA472060 data set (Reclaimed...
TCCAGGGCATGCTGGCGGTGACGCTTCGCGCCGTTGGGTTCGCCGATGTCCTCGCCGCTGAGCTGTCGTTTGACCAGCGTCGAGTGTTTGTCGAGCGTGCGCTGTGCGAGCACTTCCGCGCGTTGCACGCAGCCGGCGGCGCGGGCGACTGGTACGTCTGGGTGTGCGACATCTACGACGACGTCGTCGTGTTCCAGGCCAACGGCGGTCGCCGCTATCGCTGCGACTACACCTGCGACGGCGCTGGCCGCGTCACCCTCGGCGAGTTCGAAGAAGTGGTTATGAGTTACGAGCCGCTCGAGAGCGGCGATGAAGGAGCAGTTATGTCCAAGGCCGCCGTTACGACCCTCACTCTCACCGACCGTGCTGGCAAGGAAGTCGAGATCCCCGTCGAGGCGCTCGAAGGCACGGAGCTCGTCAAGGACCTTCGCGCGCAGCTGTCGCAGCGTGTGCCCAAGGCCGACCACGAGGCCCTGCAGACCCAGGTGGTCACGCTGACCAGCCGGGTGGATGCCCAGGCCAAGGAGCTCAAGGCCCAGACCGACGCGATCACCCTGCGTGACGCCAAGGACGCGGTCGAAGTCGTCATCGCCGCAGGCAAAGCGACGGCGGCGCAGCGCGACTCGCTGACCAAGCTCTACCTCAGCAACCGCGAGTTGTTCGCGGAGGTTACCGCCGGCCTGACGCAGGTCGTGACGGCCGGAGAAGTGGGCCACGCGGGTGGGGCCAAGCCGGAAGGCGAATCGTCCGTGGTGCAGGACGTCGAAGCCGCCGTCACGGAGGCGATGAAGGCCGATCCGTCGCTGACCTACGCGATGGCCACCCAGCGCGTGTTTGCGCGGCAGCCCGAGCTCTACGGCCGGTACGTGAAGGCCTCCGAGCGTCGCGTCGGCGCCCAGCAGTAGCTCGCGGTTCGCGCATTCGTTTCAGGGGAGATCAGTCATGTCCATCCAGAGCAAGGAAGTCCTCGACGTCTCGGCCAAGGCCGAAAACGATCTGTCTACCAAGCAGTTCTACTGCGTGGAGCTGTCGGCTGCCGACCAGGTGGATGTCTGCGACAACGCAGCGGACACGGTCCTCGGCATTCTGCAGAACGAGCCGAAGGCCAACGAAGCGGCCCAGGTGCGCGTGCTGGGCATCAGTCAGGGCATCACGGACGGCAGCGGCACGGCGATCAATATCGACGACCCGCTGAAGACCAACGGCAGCGGCAAGCTCATCAAGGCCGTCACCAACAACGACAAGCTGGTCGGTCGCGCGCTCGGGGCGTCGAGTGCGGACGGCACCATCATCCCGGTGCTGTTGACACCGGGCGCATACCTCGGGGCGTAAGGCCCTGGCATTGAAGGAGAGACGCCCATGAATCCGGTCGCCCGTGACCTCTACGTTGACCAGCTGCTGACGAACATCGTCCTCGGCTACCAGTACCCGCTGTTCATCGCGGACCAGTTCGCCCCCCTCGTCCAGGTGACGAAGGACAGCGGCATCATCCCGGCCATGGTCCAGTCGCCCTGGTTCCGCGACTCCGCCAAGCTGCGCGCGCCCGGCACGCCGAGCGTCGGCCACGGGTTCACCACGGACCTGACCGGCACCTACACGTGCCGTCGGTACTCGTTCCGCCACGAAATCGACGACGACACGCGGCGCAACGCGGGCGCGCCGTTCGAGCTCGACACCCTCTCGGCCCAGTTCAGCACCGCGAAGATTCAGCTCAAGCGCGAGGTCAACCTCGCCTCGACGGTCTTCACGACCTCGGTGTGGGGGGATGACGAGGCGGGCGGCACGGACTTCACCAAGTGGGATGACTACGGCGCCTCCGACCCTGGCGTCGACGTGGAGACCTACCGCGAGGAAATCGAAGGGCGCGTCGGCACCGAGCCGAACACGCTCGTCATCGGTCGGCAGGTGCTCCGCGTGCTGAAGTTCCACCCCGCGTTGGTGGACCAGATCAAGTACACGCAGAAGGGCCAGCTCAACCAGGACCTCATCGCGTCGTTGCTCGACGTGAAGAAGTTCCTCGTCGGGCGCGGCATCTACACGACGTCGGTGGCCGGCACGGCCGAAGCGTCGGTGACCTACACCCGCATCTGGGGCAAGCATGCGCTGCTCGCCTACGTGGCGGAGCAGCCGAGTCTGATGACGCCGTCGGCCGCCTACACGTTCTGGGTGCCGCGCGAAGGCGCCCCCGCGAATGCGCCGCAGTACATCAAGCGCATGCGCAACGAGGAGTCCGAGATCGACATCATCGAGGCCAACTCGTACTTCGACCAGAAGGTGACCATGGCGCGCGCCGGCACCTTCATGCAGAACGTCATGGACTAACTCGACTGCGCCGGGTGCGCCTCCGGGCGCACCCGGGTGACCGTGTGTTTCCTTCGAAAGGGCGTGCCGCATGGCCAAGACTTCCACACCGAACACTCCGTCCACTCCGCGCGCCCGCCGCGCTGCCAGTCCGCGCGCCGCTGCGCGCTCGATCGACGCACCTGAGGCAGAGGGCGCCGCGCCCCAGGTGGCCGCGTCCGCTCCTGTTCGAACCAGCCCCGCGCCCAAAGCCAAAACGCTGATGGTCTGTCGGCGTCCGATGTCCTATGCGGGCCGGACCCTCGATCGCGAGCAGGTGTTCGCGCTCGCCCAGCAGCCCCACGACGAACGCCTGGTGCGACTGGGTTACGTCGCCGCGTTCGCCGGCACGCCGGTGACGTGTGGCGCGTGCGGGGCGCAGTTTGCCAGCACCAAGGGCCTTGAGGGCCACGGCGCGAAACGGCACGCCGTGGCCCGTGACACGCGTCCGCAGATGCTCGCCCAGCAGCCGGGGGAGTCCGACTTCGATTTCGACATGCGTCGCCAGCAGTTCGAACAGGCCGTCATGGCGCAGCTCGACGGCGAGGAAGCCTCGGAAGAGGCGCGTCTGAACCGGGAGGCCCCACTCAACTGGGAGCGGACGGCTGCCTCCATGGCCGGGGTGTAACGGACATGCGGATACATCCACGCCCGTCGACGCCATCGCTGCACGTGCCCGCAGCCGCCACGCCGGCGGTGGTCACGCTCGCAGCCGTCGCCGAGAAGCGGCACCACATTACGTCGATTGCGTACTCGTATTCGGCGGCGCCGACCGGTGGGCGGCTGACCGTAGCGTGCGGCGCGACGACCGTACTTGACCTTGCCATCACTGCGGCGGGGCCCGGCCAGCTGACGTTTCCGTCCCCGCTGCGCAATTCCGATGCGAACGAAGCCGTCACGGTAACGCTCGCGTCGGGCGCTGGCGCGGTCGAAGGCAAACTCACCGTGCTCAGCTATCAGGAGTCCTGAGGTTTCATCGTGGCCACCTACGCCCAACTTTCCGACATCCGCGCCCTGGCCCCGGCGATCACGCTGGACGGCACCAGTCGCCCGACGTCCGGCCAGGCGGAGGTGTATCTGACGGAGGTCGAGGCGGAAGTCAACGCGGTGCTCGGCAATCTGGGCTACGTGACGCCGATTGCCTCGACGGCCACGGCGGCCCGCGTGTTGGTGAAGGACCTGGTTGCGCATGGGGCCCTCGCCAAGGTCCTGCGGGCTCGGGCGTTCGGGCAGGACAGCAATCTGCTGGACGGCGCCGAGAAGGCCGATCGGCACTACCGAGACCGCCTGAAGGCCCTCAAGGATCCGAGCGATCCGTTTGAGCTGCCTGATGCCGAGCGGACGGACGATGCGGTGACCAAGGGACCCGACGCGCAGATGGGCTCCTTCGCCGAGGAGTCCTTCGACGACTTCGACGAGGAGGCCCCGCGGATCACGCGGGCGCAGGTGTTCTGATGTCGGTGCCGGTGGTCCGCCTGCAGTTCGGGATCGATGGGGACGATGTCGTGTCGGTGGCCCTCGGCCGCTGGCGGCATCAGCTGTTCGACCTCACCGAGTACTGGCTCGCGTATGCGGCGCCGCGTCTGTCGGCTGACGTGCGCGACAACGTGGAGCAGCAAGGCGCGCCGTCGGGCGGCTGGGCGCCCCTGTCGCCGTCATATGCCGCGTGGAAGGCGAAGCACTACCCGAATCGCGGTCTCCTTGTCCGCACCGAGCGACTCAAACGCAGCCTGCGTTTTGTCGCGCGTCCTGGCTTCATCGCCGAGCCGGGGCCCGACACCATCGTGGAAGCGGGCCCACGGACGTTTGTGTTTGGCACCCGGGTGCCGTATGCGCGACACCACCAGCGCCCGACCGGATCTCGACCGCCGCGGCGCCGTGTCCTGTTTCTGCCACCCAACGCCTCGACCAGCTACGGCAAGTTGCTGCATGCGTACGCGGTCTCGGTCGCGGCACGGTCCGGATTGCGCACTCGGTTGGCGATTCAGGCGTCCAGCGGACTGGTGCCCACAGCTGGCGGTCCCGGCGGGAGCACGCTGTGAGCCTGGCATCCATGACGCAGGTCAAGCGCGGACTCCGGGCGGTGCTGCTCGAGGGGCCGTTTGCCCAGACGCTCGCGGCCGTTAACGCCGAACACGCCGACGGCTTGGTCGTACCGGCGCTCCGCACCGTCAAGCGGGCAGAGCTGAAGCAGTTGGCGGAAACCCCGGCGATTGAGTTGGTCGGCGTGCGCACGACGCCCACGTCGAGCGACGGCTTCGAATGTGAACACGTCGTGGCCGTGCGGGTCTTTGTCGCTGGCGACGACGAGGAATACATCACCGATGTCGTCGAGCGGTACCTCACCGCGATCGACCGCGTCTTCAATTCCGCCCCCGGGGACGAAGCGCGCTTGTGGCCATGGCTGCCGGGCGTGGTCTCGACGGGGGAACAGGACTACGACCCGGTCATGCAGGGCAAGGATCTCGAGCCGACGCTGGTCAAAGTAGGCGCGATCGAAGTCCTCGTGCGGGCCAGTCGGTAAAGGAGCAGGGCATGGCAATTCTCAGTGTGCAGGCCATCACCAAAGCGGGACGCAACCCGGGCTGCGCGTCGGCCGCCGGCGGGGGCGACTCGTACCCTGCCGCGGGCGACGGCCGGGAGTTTGTCGAAGTGGTCAACGGCGGGGGCAGCTCCATCAATGTGACCATCGCCGCCCAGCAGGCCTGCGGTGACTTCGGCGTCTCCAACGCTGCCCACGACCTGGTGGTCGCGGTGCCGGCGTCTGAGCGGCGCCGCATTCGCGTCCCCCCGACGGGCTACCGCGATACCAACGGCCGCGTGCAACTCGGCTACTCGGCAGTGACCTCGGTCACCGTCGGCGTCTTCATCTGAAAGGACCGATGTCATGAAGTGCATTGTCAAAGACGGCTGCGAACTGGCCCACGGCGGCACGGTGCTGACCGGCGGTGCCACGGTGGACCTGCCCGCCGCGATCGCCCTGGAAGTGCGGCACTTGGTCGTCGAAGTCCTGCCGAGTGGGGACGTGCAGCCCATCGGGGCCGCGGACCGCGCGGAGGCCGAGCTGGCCGACGCGTTGGAGCGTGCCAAGCCACACGAGCGGATCTCCATCCTCGAGCAGGCGCGGGCTGACGCCCAGCGGTTTGTGTCTGGCGCCCAGGAGAAGGTCGCACAACTCGATCGACAGATCGCGGCCGAACGAAAGGCATCGGCGAAGGCGGGAGCCCCGACCGGGGATCCGGCCGGGCCCAAGCCTGACGCGGTGAAGGGCGACAAGTAAGACCCGCCATGGCCACGCTCGCGGTTGCCACGCTGCTCACGGTCCTCGATTCCCTCGCCAAGGGCGTGCAGCTCTTCGAGGGTGGGATTGGTGTGTCGACGGGCGACGCCAATACCGTGGCCAAGGGCGCGGCCAACAACGTCGCCACCCTGGTGGCGGTGGCCGATGCGGATCTGGCGGAACTGGTGATGGCGTTTGACCGGCGCCAGGCGCTCGTGACCGCCAGTGCCCTGTACCGGACCTTGCAGGGGCCCCCGTTGATGACCGCCCTCGATGAGCACTACGGCGGCGTGGGCGGCCTCAATCGGGTCCTGCGCGCGAACAACAAGCGTGTCCACCCGAATCTCACCAAGATTGGCCTGTCGATCGACAGCGTGAACACGTTCTGCCCGGACGTCGTGACGCTGGCGACGTTTGCGGTGACCGGCAGTGGCGCGGGCACCTTCAGCGCCGGCACGGACATCGATACGACCGCGTATGGTCCGGCCAATGCGGTGGTCCGAGCCACCACGTTGATCGGTGCCGCGCCCGTGGTCGCGACCTGCACGCTGCGCCTGATCGACGGCACGAGCACCACGAAAGTGGTCACGCTGCCGGCGGGGTCCCCCTCGGGAACCGAGGTCGCGATCGGCACACCAGGCACGGACATGTTCGTCGCGTGCACGGGTATCACCATCACCGGGGGCACGACGGGCGACGCGTTCTCGGTGCGTACAGCAGTGGAACGCACTCTCACCTTGTAGGAGCACAGCATCATGGCCATCGCACCAGGAAAAGTTCATCTCGGCGCCGCCCGCGTCTTCTTCGGCGTCACCGCCCCCACGACCGGCACCCCGCCCACCTTGCTCACGCACACCGATGGCGTGCCGGGCTCGGGCAACGACATGGGGCTCACCGAGGAGGACTGCGTCTACCACTACGAGGACGAAAAGAAGTTCATCGAAGGGGAGCAGGCGCTCGGCTACGTCGACGTCGGCGTCGTCGCCCAGCGCGCCTGGGTAACCTTCACGGCCAAGGAGCACACGTACGTCACGCTCCAGGCTGCGTTCGGCAACGTCGGCACCGTCACCGACGGCAGCAAGGACCTGTTCTACTTCGGCGGGGGCACGTCCGTGCTCAACCCGACGACGGGCTGCCTCGTGGTCACGGCGCGTCAGCGCAATGCCCCCACGAAGTTCATCATCGGCATCCTCTACAAGGCCGTCTACACCGGCGGCTACGAGGTCGCGTTCAACCGCAAGAAGGAATCGATGTTCCGGATGCGGTTCGACGGCATATTCCTCACGACGCGCGACGCGGGCGACCAGCTCGGGTACTACACGTTCGAGAGGTAACACCCCTTCGGCTGGCGGGCTCTGGACCGAGCCTGCCAGCACATGACGTCGTGAGCCTGCGGCGGGGAAACCTCCCGTCGTCGCAGGGGATCGATAGGGGCCGGCACGTCCTGCACGCCCGCCGGCGTCCGGCCCCTTGTTTTGTTCTGTGCGGGCGTGCACCGAAAGGGCGTGCACAATGACTGACTCTCCTGAATCCCTCCCCGTGACGACGGCCGATGCGTTCCGGCGCGTGCGGTTCTGGTTTTTTCCGCTGGCCGACGGGATGTACATCCGCTGTCGGCATCTGTCGATGCAGGCCTTCATGTTGGCCGGGACGTTGCCCACCGGCGTGTTCGACATTCTGATGAACCGCTGGGCCCAGACGACGTTCGCCGCCGCGGTGCAGGACAACGAGCGCCGTCGGGATCTCATCACCGTGGCGTGCGCCTACGCGTGTGCGGCGGCGGAGAGCCCGCGGATCGTCATGGATACCGATCCGGAGCCCCCGGCCGACGCACTGGTGGTGTCGCTCGATGCTACGCGCTCGGACATTCCACACGACCTGCTGATCGCGCTCATGAACGAAGGGATGGCTCGGCGCATCGGAGACGATGCGCGCCGGGTCGCCACCTTTTCTAGAACGCAACCTCAGCCTGACGCTGCTGATCGACCGGATGGCCCGTCGGTACAGCCAGCCGCCGAGCCGGTGGCTCCTGCCGCAGTCTCCTGATCCCGTGCTGACCTTCAACCTCGACCTCGCCGTGTGTGGCCTTGCCCTTGAGGAAGAGGCGCGCCAAGCCGAAGAGGAGCGGCTTCGCCGGATCCACGGCTTCTGAGTCCCATGGCTGATGACGTAACCCTCCGCCTCGGAGCAGAAGTTCAGGATGCGGTCGCCAAGCTCGAGCAGGCACAAAAGAAGGTGGCCGCCATGGCCGCCGAGGCCAAAGGCGCCGGCCCGGCCTTCGACGCCATGGGCACCCAGGCCAGTAAGGCGACTGGCCAAGTGACCGACGGTGCTGGCCGGGCGTCGGCGAGTTTCTCGCAGATGGTCGGTGCCTTCGCGGCCGCGAGCCTTCTTGAGCGCGCGGGCGAGCATCTCCTCAAGCTCGCCACCGCCGCATTTGAATCAGCCGGTCAGCTCAAGGACCTGCAGGCGACAACGGGTCTGTCGACCGAGTTCCTGCAGCGGATGGCGTTTGTGGCGCGGTCGACTGGCGGTGACGTATCGAAGTACGCGGATGCCGTCTACAAGATGGGCATCAACATCGCGAAGGGCGGCGAGGAGACAAAAACCGCCGTCAGGGCGATGGGCATCTCTTGGGAGGAGTTCCGAAGACTGAGCCCCGACAAACAGGTCGAAGCGATTGTCGACAACATTGACGCGATGTCGGTGGCAGGGGAACGGAACGCGGCCCTCCAAGCCATCGCGGGTCGTGGTGTCAGCAGCGTGATCGTCGGGCTGGTCAGCGACTACAAGCGGCTTGCGGATCAAGCGATCGTCACTGGTGACGCGGAAATCGAGGCCCTGGACCGGCTGGGCGATCAGTGGGATCGATCGGTAGCGCAGTCGGAGGCTGGTGCCCGACGCTTGCTGGGCGCGATCGCGCTGGGCGCTGAGGGGCTGAAGTTGATTCCTGCCGCACTGGCGCTGTCGCTGGCCAGCGGTGAGAACCGTGTCAGTGAGTTCTACGCGGCGTACATGGCGTCGCTTGAAGGTACATCGAAGCGCGTCGCCGACCTGAACGACATGGAGCGGCGGGCGGTCACCAGTCTCCTCGAGCAAGGGCACGCCGTCCGCGATGTCGCCCAGTGGACAAACACGCGCGAGAGCGCAGTGCAGGCTCTCAGCGACGCGCTCGTGCCATACACGGAGCGACTCGCAAAAGAACAGACGGCGCTGGCCGCGCTCACCAAGGAGCAAAAGGGCCAGCTGGCCGCCGGTTTCGAGCTGGGCGTCAGCACGGACGACCTGACGCGCTCATTCGGGTTGTCGGCAGCTGCCATCGACCTGTTTAAGAAGCAGCAAGAAGCGGCCACCCGGGCCACGGAGGAAGCCGCGAAGAAGGCCCAGGAGCGAAAAGAGGCGCTCGATCGGGTGCGCCTGGCGGACGTCGCGGTCACCGAAGCGGTCCGGCAGTCCATCCTCACCCTTGATGCGAAGGGCGTCGCTGACCGTGACATCGCAATCGCGACCGGCGCGCATGAGGTCCAGATTCGCCGAGTGATCGAGGCGGAGAAGGCTCGCCAGAAAGAAATCGAGGCGACCGTCAAGGCTGAGGCCGACGCGGCAAAGGCCCAGGCCGACATCGCAGCCGCGACCCGCAAGCGAATCCAGGACGACGGCGTCGCCCGGCTCGAGCAGGCGGCAAGCCTCCATCAGGCCCTGATCGAGAGCGAGCGCGCGCTGGAGCTGGCGCAATCGGAGGGACTCGACCGCCGGCTGCTGGAACTGCAGTACGCAGAGCGGTACGAAATTGCCGCGCTACACCGCACGCACGATGCCACGGAGGCCTCCACGCAGCAGGTTGAGGCGCTCATCCGCGCGCGGTACAAGCTCGAACGGGACCAGGCCACCGCGGCGGCCAGTGACATCGTCGAGCGGATGCGCCAGCAGGGCGTGCTCACGCGGACCGAGCAGCAACGGACGGTTGATAGCCTCAAGCGCGACTACGACCAAATGGTGGCCAGCGGCGAGTACTCCTACGAGCAGCTCGAGGAAGCCGAGCGCCGATGGCGGGAAGCGCAGGCGCAGCTAGCGAACGAAAGCCTGACGCGATTTATCGGCGAGTTTCAATCAATGCTCGGCATCGCGGACGCGGCGTTCAACGCGATCGGAGGCCTTGGCAACGAGACGGCCGCGAAGATCGGCGCCGTCGGCAAGCGGATCGTCGATACCGCGTCCATGGGCGGCGAAGCCATGGCGGCGTTTGCGACGGGGGACTGGGTGCAGGGCGCCATCAAGTCGGTCCAGGCGATCGGCACGGCGCTGCAGGGCCTGTTCAAGGGCAACGAGACCAAGAAGGCGCGCGAAGAGTTTGCCGACTCGATGGGCATGACCTTGGACGGTCTGTACCAGAAGCTCCAGTCCATGGGGGCCGAGGGGCAGCGGCTCGCCAATCAGGCCCTCAATGTCATCGGCAAACACGACGAAGCCGGCAACAAGCGGTGGATGAACGAGGTTTCCACGTTCTTCGCCTCACATGAAGAGCAACTCGCGCGCGAACGGGCGCTGGTGGATGAAGCCACGCTCTCCTGGCAGGAGGCCGAGGGCATCATGCGCGAGTTTGGGATCTCGGCGGCCAACAGCGGCCGCGCGCTCGAGCAGGCCAAGCTCGCCGAACAGGGCGACGACATCGCGGTGAAGTGGCGGCAACTGATCGCGGCCGGCGTGGACTTCCAGGATGTCACCCAGGGGATGGCCGATGAGGTTCAAGCGCTGCTGAATCGGTCGCTCGAGCTGGGCATCGAGCTGCCCGCATCGCTGCAGCAGCCCATCGCCAAGATGATCGAGATGGGACTGTTGACTGACCAGAACGGAAACAAGCTCGAAGGCATGGGCAAACTGACGTTCGCGGAGTCGTTGACCGACAAAGTCGGCGCCCTGGTCGACAAACTCGATCTGATGCTCCGCAAGGTCTTCGGGATCGGCGGTGAGGCTGAAGAGGCTGAGCGTCGCGCGAGCAAAGCGTTTCTCGGGACCAAGCAGGCGATCGAGGGCGTGTTTACGACGCTCACCGATCAGGACGTCTGGCGGACGTGGGCGGATACGGCGATTGGCCACGTCGACCGTCTCGGGAAGGCCTACAGCGGCGCGGTCAACGCCCCTGCCGGAGGCGGTGAAGGCGGCACCGTGCCGCAGTTTGCGACCGGGTCAAACGGCATTCAGGACTTCGGTACGCGCACGCTCGCCTGGCTGCACGGCCGCGAAGGCGTGTTCACCGAGGACCAGATCGCCAACCTCGTCGCCAACGCCGGTCAGCTCGCGATGCGGGAGGCCGCGGCCGCCAACCTGGCGAACTGGGCGGGTGGCAATGTCGGCGGGGGCAGCGCCAGCGGCGGCCGCCAGTCGATCTCCATCACGAACAACATCTCAGTCGACGCAACAAATTCGATCCTCACACGGCAGGCCCAGATGAAGGACCTTGCCTACGAGATCAAGGACGCCTTTGTTGATCTCATGATGGACCAAGGCGTCCATATCAGGCCCACGGTATGAGCGTGCTGCCGTTCACCACGAACCGCGCGATCGATCTCCGTGCCCTGCGGGCATCGGTTGTCAAAGAGGAGCGCATCCAGGCCATCCTCGATGTGACAGCCACGGTAGACCAATGCCATACCGCGTGGGCGTCTGCGCCGACAGGCATGGCGGGCGACGCCTATCTGAAGTCTCTCGACAAGTTGATCTGTTTGTTATTCGAAGGCGTGTATCCCAGAGCGTCATCCCCCGTGCCCCCCATTGATATTGATGCGTTGCTGGTCAGCCGCGCGCGGCTAGCTGAGGCCCTCACCCGCCTCTGGCTGGCCTATCTGGACGCTCCGCGAGAGCTAACCAAGGCGAACGTCCACGACGACCCGTACAAGGGCCGATGCCGCGCATGCGCCGTTGTGCAAGGACCCCGGTAAAGGAGCGGAGACGTCCATGCCAATCACTGGAAATCAGAAAGCCCTGATGTTCGCCCGGTCTGGCCTTGCCCGGTCAGGGGCGACGCGGTCCGGATACTTCAACGAAACGGTCGCGCTGGTCGTGAACGGCATCGACCGATCCAGTCGGCTGAAGAAAGCCACGCTCAAGATCACGAAGCGCGAAGGCGCCGCAGGAAACACCGCGACGTTCGTGGTGTGGGGGTTTACCCCGATCGAAGGGCAAACGGTCGTCATCGGGAACGGTGCCATCAACAAGCGCGAGTTCAACGGCACCATCTCCAACCTCACGCAGGCCGTGGACAACGGACAGGTCGAATGGCGGATCGATTGCATGGACCGTATGCGCCAGTTCAACAAAGCGACGGTCAGCGGACGGTACACATCCCAAGCGATGCATCTGATCGCGCTGCAAATCCTGGCGGCGGCCGCGCCTGGGTTCACTACGAACAATGTCGCCACAAGTAGTCCAACCATCGACTACATCGAGTTCACGGATGAGGCGATCGGGGCAGCGCTAGGGCGGCTCTGTGCCCGCATCTCCACTGACTGGCACTGGTACTTGGACGCCTACGACGACGTGCACCTCTTCGAGGGCGACGAAGGGCTCCAGAACCCCGTCCCACTTGATGAGACCAACTACACCAACCAGCACCTCACGTACTCCGAGGACGGGCGACTTCGCATTACCCGCGCGACTGTCGAAGGCGGGGGCGGCAACACGACCGCGCCCGTTGCCGCCGGCAGTACCTCAATTCCCGTGTCCGAGTGCGCATGGTATGCGGACGCCGGCGGCACGGTGAAATGCGGCCCGCAGCGCGTGACGTACACCGGACGGTCAGCCACCAGTGGTCCCGGCTCGCTGACTGGAGTGCCGGCGTCAGGCGCCGGTAGTCTGATTTATGACCTGACGGCAGACACCGAGGTCAACATCCTCGTGACGGTGGACGACCTGGTCGCACAGGCGGCTATCGTCGCCAAGGAGGGCGGCGACGGCGTGTATGCGCGTACCTTCACGGATCGTCGGCTCTCAATCGCCGGTGCCACCGAACTGGCCACGTCACGACTGGCGGGCACCCCGATTGCCTCAGGCGTCCTGCAAACCCGCGATCGGTTTGCCGACGTTGGCCGCACGTTGACGTTCGACCTGACCGTGCCCCGCGGCATCACGGGGACGGCGCCGATCGTTGAGGCGGTGCTCGCCCGCGACGAGAAGCACGATCGGTGGATTCGGACCGTGACCTACAGCAGCCGACTGAAACCGCAGCTGCAGGATGCGATTCGGTCAATCGTGGCAAGCCAGGGAGCTGGGCTGTGATCACCACCACGCTCGACTACCTCGGACACCGGCGGGCTGAGCGGGGCCACCATCGGCAGGTCGTGCAGCACCAGGTGTATGTCACGTGGATCGGTGGCGCCACGGATCTCTTGGCGGCCGTGCTGCATTTGGTCTCCCGTGGGCCGATGGTGTGTCCTGAGTGCGGGGGAGCCTGGCCGCTCACGCGCGACGGTGGCGTGGTGATGAAGCTGGCGGAGCTGCCCGCAGGGTCCGTGCGGTCGATCAGTACTACGTGTCCGGATTGTCCGACGCTGATGCACTGGGATCTGACGCCAGCGGCCCAGTGGCCACGCCTGCGGTGGATTCGCCTGTACGAGCGGCGCGCCGACGTGATGGGCGATCGGCCGACGCGCATCGGTGCGCGGGCTCTACTTGGAGGAGGCGCGTAGTGGGCGCATTGACACGTACGGTGTGGACCGATGACGACGGGTCCGGGACGACCGGCTCGATCATCGACAACGCCGAGCTGCAGAAGATCTACGACGCAGTCGAGGGCGACGTTGAGTCGCCCAATAACCCGACGGTGACGACAAAGTCGGTGCAAGACAACCTCATTGCCGGTGTGCCAGTGGTGCATTTGGGCGGCGATCCGAATGCCGTGATCACGGCCACGGCCATCACGTCCGGGAGCACCCATGCGGCCTGCCATCGGGGCACTCGCCAGCGGAGCTTCGACAGCGCGCTGGTGGCCGGCGGCACATACCGCCTGCGGGGCATGCTCGCCTCGGCAGGCGGCGGCACCGTTACGCTCGGCCTCTACAACCTGACCGACAGCCCGAACGGTTCACCGCTGGCCACCATCACCAGCGCGACTGACGACGTCGGCAGCGAAGTGACGAGCAGTGCAATCACCTTTCCGGCGGCCGGGACCGCCAAGAAATACGGCGTCAAGCCGTTGGTGAGTGGGGCGGGCGTAGAAGGGAATGCATGGGAACTCGAATTGGTGAGAACGGCATGATGCGGCGGAGAGTATGTGCGCTGATCGGAGTGATGCTGTGGCCGGCGTTGGCCGCGGCACAGAGCCCTGATCCCCTCCGAGTGACGACGCTGCGCGTGACGTCCACGGCGGACACCGCCGTGTGCATCGGCAATGCCGTTGGGGCGTCGCCGTCGTCCTGCACGGGCGGACTGGACGCGGGCAAAGCAAGCATCAGCGGCACCACGGCGGGTGCCATGGCCATTGCCGGCGACTTTTACTCGCACGTCCTGCTGGCCATTGGCTTCAACGGCGTGAGTCCGCTGAATGAACCCCACCAGGTCGGGGCCTATTCAGCGGTCCGGGGCAACAGCTACACGGGCACCGGCGTCACGGGCGCGGCGGCCACGGACGGATATGTCATCGGCTTTGAGACGGCCTTGGAGACGGCTGCCGGGGGCGCCACGGTGCCGTGGGTGGTTAACTACAGCATCGGATCGGTTACCAAAGGATCTGGAGACACCATCGTCCGGACCATAGGCGTGCAATCAATCGACGAAACGGCGGGCATGCACAATGCGTTCATTGCGCCCTACTACGCGAGTTTCGTGGGCAACTGGTTTGTCTACTACCCAGGGTCAAGGCCTTCATGGCTAGGCGAAGGCGACCTGACGATCGGGCATGAGGTCTACCGGAGCATCAACGACGACTACATTCGGGTGTCGGGCGGCAACGGCGCTGGAACCGGCGCGTCGTTGTCGTTGTTTGGTAGCACCCACGCCAGTGCTGCCAACAAAGCATTCCTGACAGCCTCCGCAGGCTTCACCGTCACGGGCGCAACGTCCATCACGGGCAACACGGCCGTCACGGGCACGTTCGGTGTGACCGGCGACACGACGATTGGCGCGGAAGTCTACCGGAGCGCCAATGACAGCTACAGTCGCCTGTCGGGTGGGAATGGCGCTGGGACTGGCGCGAACGTTATCCTGTATGGCGGGTCGCACGCCTCGGCCGCAAACAAAATTGCCATCAACGGGTCCGGAGGCGTGGCCATTCTCGGGGCGACCACCGTCACGGGCAACACGTCGATCACAGGCACGTTGAGCGCCACAGGTGACACCACGCTGGGTGCTGAGGTGTTTCGATCTTCAGCCGACAGCTACATGCGCGTGGCCGGCGGGTCTTCGTCGTCCGGCGCTGTGTTGCTGCTGTTCGGTCAGTCCCACGCGACGAATGCGAACAAAGCCCAACTGACGGCCACGGGCGGCATTTCCATCACCGGCGCGGTCGACATGAGTGCGACGGTGCTGGTGCCGACAGGGTATGTCACCACGTTGGAAGCCGGCGAATTGCGATCGTTTAACGGTGTTGAGATCGCTGGGAACCCGCCCATCAATGTGACGTCGGCCCTGCGACTGAACCAGCCGGCGAACGCCACGGTCAGCGGCGACACGACGCTCTACACCTACAACTACCCGTCGTCGGACCCGACGTACTACTCAGTGCTGCGCATCACTACCGCTGATACGACCCCTCGGCTCGTGGGACTCACGGCGGGCTTCGACGGACAAGTGATCATCGTCATCAATACGACGTCGACCGCCGTGACGCTCGTGCACGATGCCACAGCCACCGCAGCTGATCGGCTGCTGTTGCCAGACGCCGGCGACTGGTCGCTGGGCCAAGATGAATCCGCGTGGTTTTGGTATGACACGACCAGCGATCGTTGGCGTCTCATCGCCATCAAGTGAGGAGCAGTGATGACCGTGACATGTAGACACGCACTGACTTTAGCTCTGGTGCTGGCCGCGGTGCCGGCAAGCGCGCAGGAGGTGAAGCCGCCGTCAGCCGCAGAAGCTGATGCGACGGTCAGGACCGTCTCTTCACTCCAAATGGCCAAGTTCGATCTGCCTGAACCCTCAACGGTGTGCTTGGGGCCAGGGGCCACGTTGTGCGTGCCGCTGTCGGTGCTGCGCGCCACGTTCGAGGGTTGGAAGGACGGCGATATCTCACCGCTGGCCCGCGAGCAGGCGGCCCACGCGGACACCTACGCGCGCTGGCGCAATGCCGAGCACGAGCTGGCCAAGGTCCGCGCGGAGCTGATGAAGCTGTCCGCTCCGAAGGAAGCCGAGGGCCTCGATCAGGTGCGTGCGGCGTGGCTCAAGTCCGTGCAGGACGCCGCGCCGCCCGGGACCGTGTTTGACGAAAAGACCGGGAAGTACGTGCCAAAACCAGCGGCAAAGAAGGGCGGCAGCACGCCGTAGACGATCTGCCGCGCGTCCACAGGCCGCAAGCCTGAGACCGTCACCGCGGCTGGGTGACGGACCAGCCCTCGCAAGGGGCCGGACCTGGACGCGCAACCAGCAGCCCGCGAGCACAGGCCAGCTCGCATTGCATCCGGATGAGTCGGGGGACTCCCGTCCGGACTGCGGTGCGGCTGGCCTGTTGCTTTTTGGGGAAGGACACAACGGGAGACGTGGTGATGACGGAATACGAAGCCCTGAAGGAACTGATCACACAGCGGTTCAACGCGACGGACGCGCGCCTGGACGGGCTCACCGTGCAGGTCAAGGAGACCAATGGGCGCCTGCGGGGTGCGGAAACCAACATCGCCAACATGCAGCCGCGCTTGGGCGCGCTCGAGCGTGAGATGGGCGAGGTCCGAGAGTCCATCCAGGCAGACCGTCGCGACGACCGGGACGCCGCAGGATCGGGTGAGGAGCGGCCGCTGCGCTTCTGGCACGTCGGCGCTGGTATCGGCATTGTGATTGCGACCATCGCGGTCCTCAAGTTCTTCGGGAGACTGCAGTGAGCCGCCGACTCGATGACCTGTCGCCGCGCTTCCGACCGCTCGCGATCGAGCTGCTCGCACGTCTCACCGAAGCCGGGATCTCCGTGATGGTGGTCGACACGCTACGCACACCAGAGGAGCACGCGGCCAACCTCGCCAAGGGCGTGTCGTGGACGACGCACTCGAAGCACCTCGATGGTGACGCCATCGATATTTGCCCCTACGCCATCTACGACCTCGCGGGCCCCGACAAGCTGCAGTGGGACGCCGGCCACCCGGTGTGGAAGCGCATCGGGGAGATTGGCGAGGGCCTTGGGCTTCGGTGGGGTGGCCGCTGGAAGAAGAAGGACCTCGGTCATTTCGAATACGTCCCGCCTGAGAGGCCCCATGCCTGAGTGCACCTGCGGCCGCTGCTTCAGCTGCGCGCACGCCGAGATGCTGAGCCAGCGGTTCGGCCGCCGATTCACCGGCCGTGCCCTCGGTCCGGGCGACTACGTCCAGGCCCACACCGGTGACGAGATCCGCGTCGTTGTGCGGTGCGAATCCGCTGGCGACTGTCTCGAGCGTGACGCCCAGTTGCGGGCCCTCGCTGTCCGTGAACCACACCGTACCTCCAACTGCTGAAAGGACCCATGACCATGACTGACACCGTGCTCGACCCGTTGCTCTCCACCGTGCTGCAGATTCTCGGCAGCCTGCTTGCCACGGCCCTGATCGCGCTGGCGGTTCAGGCGCTCAAGAAGATCGGCATCACCCTCGACGTCGAACGGCAGCAGCAGCTCGAAGCGGCGGCCCGCCAGGCGGTGCTCCGCGTCGAAGAAGCGGCCGCGGCCGCGATCAAGCGCAAGCTGCCGGCGTGGACGTCGACCGACAAGCTCGAGCACGCCGTCACCGACGTGATCACGCGCGTGCCTCGTGTCGACGAAAACGAAGCGCGCGCGATCGTGCAGGCCGTGCTGCCTGGACTGGGCCTCGGGGCCACCGCCCTGGGAAAAGCCCTGCGGACGCCGAAGTAGTCGGAGCGTCGCCGTCCGCGCATGTGCTCCCGGATCCCTTCTCTGACTCGCTCCGCGCGGCGATGGCGCGGGCGCTGGCCGCCGTGCCCCGTGATCGCCGTGGCGTGCTCTCGCTCGGGGCCTCGCGTACAGGTGCGGAGGTATCGCTCGGGTGGCGTCCTCGTGCAGATGTCGAGGTGAGCGGCTACGGGGCGCGCGCCTGGCGTGGTGGCTGGGACGCGGGCGTGAGCGGGCGGGTGATCTGGTGACACCGCTGACTGAGGCGCAAGCGGCGCTGGTGGCCGCGCACGTGCCACAGGTCCGGCGTGTGGCAGGACGGATGCGCCGTGGTACGCCGTCCTTCGTGTCGCAGGATGACCTGTTGCAGTGGGGGTGTCTTGGGCTCATCTCGGCGGCGACACGGTGGAGCCCGGACCGCGGGGCGTCGTTCTGGACATTTGCCGAGCCTCGCGTACGCGGGGCGATGGTCGACGGTCTGCGTGAGGGCTCATGGCCGCGTGGGGCCCGTCGTGACCTGCGGGCGCTAGCTGATGATCCGGACTGCCTCACGCCAGCGAGACGGCGGGAGGTGCTCGAGATCGCGGCCCTCGGTGGAGCAGCCACAAATCCCGTGCACGACCTGCCGGGATGGGTGCTCGGGGCCACACCCTACGAGACTGCGGATGACGCGCTGGCGCGCCGAGATGCCCGCGCGACTGTGCGCCGTCTCCTGCGACGGGCCACCCGTCGTGAGGCGCGTCTGCTTGTCGATTACCACTGCCGGGGCCGGAGCTTGCGCGCGATCGCGCGGGACCACGGGCTGTGCGAAAGCCGCATTTCTCAAGTCCTCATACAGGCGCGACGACGCCTGCGTGAGACCACCACATTGGAGTCTGGAGTCTGACCTATGAAGCGCACCATGCTGTCCCTGCTGATCCTCCTGGCCACCGCGTGTGGCCTCACCCTGCCACCGCAGCCCCCTGTGACCCCGCCTGTCACACCGCCGGTCGTCACGCCTGAACTGCCGCCTGAACTGCCGCCCGTTGTCCCACCTGGCCAACCCTGCAATCCGCGCCCGGTGATTGACACGGTCTACCGCGAGCTGCTCAAGCGTGATCCTGACGCGTTTGGCATCGAGTACTACGGCACGCGCCTGTGCTCAGGTGCAATGGACGAAGCTGCGTTCAGGGCGCATGTGAAGGCCTCGCCCGAGTACGCCGCGCTGCATCAGCCGCCTCCGCAGCCGCCGGCGCCGCCCGCTGACGACTGGGCCAAGGACCCCGGGCCCGGCCCGTGGGACACGCAGGACCTCGAGAAGCTGCGCAACTGGCGCGGCGCGATCTCCACCGTGCTCGCACCGATGCCGTGCGGCCCGCGGCCGAACCAGGCCGACAACGTCGTCTTCACCGCGCAGATTGACTCGCCGTGTTGGGACGCAGCCGCGCGCAAGATCGCGTTCGAGGCGTACCGCAAACACGGCTACACGCACTGGGTCATGGGCCCGATGGTCCAGACCGGCTATCACGGCCGTTACCCTGACACGGACTGGCGCAAGGACCCCGACAAGTTCTTCGATCGGGTGGAGGAGGTCTGGCGCGATATTGGCCCGCCCGGGGTCTTCACCATCCCAGACAACGGCGTCTGTGCTACAGGCAGCGACGTCGACGTGGAGTGCCTCGAGCGCGAGTTTGGTCACATCTACCGCTCGCCGCGTGCGCAGCGTCTCTTCCGCATCGTCCTCGGCCAGTGGGAGCCTGCGCACTGGAGCCCGGAGACGTGGGGCAAGGTGGCCAAGCTGCTGGCCTCGTGGTTCCCCAATGCCATCAGGGCCATCCACCTGCAGAGCAACTACGTCGCCACGTGCACCGGTGACGACATGAAACAACGCGGATGGAAGTCGGCCGCCCAGTGTTGGGATGCCGCCCACATGGAGCTGTGGCACCAGGTGTGGCTGCAGGAGTCCTGGACGTTCTTGGCAGAGCCGTGGGCCGTCGACCCGCTCCGCACGCCAGAAGAGCAGTTCGTCTACAACCTGTGGGATGCGGAGCGACGGATCCGCCAGGGCCATGACGACTATCGGCCGCGCTCAGCCTGGGGCCCAGGCGTGCCGCTCGACATCATCGCCTTTGAATACGCGTCCTACGCCGTCACGCCAGACCCGTCCAAGGCCCCATGGGCGATCGACTGGGGGCGGATGGCGCTGAGCGTGAAGGGGATTCGCGGCTTCGGGGACGGGGGGCCGGGGGCCGGGCGCTGAGGCGTCCCTAACCCGCTTGCAAAAGCCGATGCAAAAAAGCGGTGTTGACAAGACGGCCCTACGTACCCTCACATAGGCCGCTAGACTTATGCCAACACCCGTCAAGGTCCCGCCTGCTCTCACGGCACGATCAAGTAGTCCGCCCACCGCTGCATCAGGGCCTTCCGTTGGGGGAGGTATCGAGACCGGTTGTAGGTATCGCCCAGGGCGCCCCTGGTGGCGTGGGCCAGCTGGGCCTCGATGACGTCCGGTGGCTCGTGAAGCTGCTCATCCAGTAGGGTGCGGGCCATCGCTCGGAAGCCGTGCGGCGTCATGACGTCCGTCCCGTAGCCAATCCTCGCCAGGGCGGCCACGAAGGCCGCATCTGACAGCGGCCGTCGGATGGTGCGGGGCGTGGGCAGGACGAACTCGCTGCCACGGCTGAGCTCGAACAGCGCCTCGAACTCGCGCCGCGCTTGCCGGCTCAATGGCACCAGGTGATCCGCGCGCTGCTTGGTCCGGCTCCCCGGGATCCGCCACGTGTTCCCCGCGAGGTCGACCTCGGACCACTTCGCCTGGCGCAATTCGCCCGGACGCACGAACGTCAGGGCCAGCAGCATCAACGCGGAGCGAAGTTGGGGAGTCGCAGTCATGCCGTCGATGGCGCGCATCAGCGCAGCCACGTCGCGCGGGTCAGTGAGCGCCGCCCGGTGGGTGACCTTGACCGGCTCGAGCGCGTCGACCAAGTCGGGTGTGACGTCCCGCGTCGCCTGGCCGATGGCGACTCCGTACCGCAGGATCTCGCCGGTGATCTGGCGTGCCGTCCGTGCCGTGTCTCGCAGACCGTCGTCCTCGATCGCACGCAGCATCCGGAGTACGTCCGCCGGCGACAGATCACGGGCCCGGATGCGACCAAGCGCCGGGATGACGTGACGGTTGAGGATGCCGCGCTTCTTCTTCTGCGTGGCCTTCGCCAGCGGCGTCACCTTCCGCGTGAACCAGTCTTCAGCGAGCGACTTGAAGTCTCCGGCTGTCGCCTCAGCCGCGCGTTGCTGCTCGCGCGATCGCACAGGGTCGATCCCCTTGGCGACTTGCTCACGCGCATCTGCCAAGCGTTTACGTGCGGTCGCGAGTGAGACCTCGGGATACACGCCGAAGCTCATCGTGCGTCGACGTCCGTGCAGTCGAAAGTCGAAGCGCCAGAACGCGCGGCCGGTTGGTGGCAGCACAAAGATCAGGCCATTGCCATCGAACAGCCGAACGATCGAAGTGCCGCGTTTGGTGCGCTTGATCTGCGCGTCGGTAAGCATGACGGTAGAGCCATTCTACGCGGGCTCATGGTTGGCGTTCTACCGTCACTATTACCGACAAATGACGCGGTTTGAGGCGTGCCAATGCGAGGTTATCCGGCCTCGAAAATGACCCACAAATGGGCGATTTCCCCTATGAAACGGGAATCTAACGCGATGCTATGCGAATTGATGCGGGGTTATGCGGTGTTATTTGAGTGGAGCGGGCTACGGGTTTCTCGGTTTTCGCGATCTCGCCAGTGTTCACGCCGCGATGGTGGGCGCACCCTGAGCGTCTTACTGTCGCGGCTACCGTCGCTGGCCAGCGGTTCTCTGGCGTGGGCGTTGAGACCTCAGAAACCATGACCGTCCGGCATCTCGACCACCTCATCCAGCGCCGGGGGATCGCCAGTTCGCAGGGTCGCCCATCGCTCAAGGAAGACGCCGGTGTACACCAGCTGGGCGACGTGCGTGTGTCCCTGCCCATGGAGCTGCCGAATGGCCACGGCGAGCGCATGCACCGTCGAGTCACCGGCGACTGTCAGCAGTTCTTCTCGGGTGCCGTCGTCGTGGACTCCTGCGACCGCCACGTTGTTGGCGTGCATCCCTGAGATGTCGACGTCCACGGTTTGATACGGCGAAGGAAACTCCATCGTGATGGTCTGGCGGATCATCGGTCTTCTCCTGGCCCCTGCTTGAGCGCCCGAAGGATGACCCAGCGGTGGTTGCCTTCCGCCGCATACCGCTGTGCCTGGTCGATGTGCCGGTCCCGCAGCACCGTGCCCGCGGACTTGGCTTCCACAAGAATCCGGATGCGGCCATCGAGCTTGATGGCCAGGTCGACGTAACGGTCCTTGATATTGCTCTCCCGGGTGATTTCGGACAGGGCTGAGTACCCCAGGACGTCCTCGAACACCTTGATGATGCGCTGGACGGTATCCGCTTCGTTGAGACTGTCCGCCTTCGCCTGCAGGAGGTGTGGACGGAACTTCTTCAGTGCGCGCTTTACGTCGACGGCCATGTTCATCCTTTCCGTTGAGTCAAGGGGCGCCGGGCTCAGTCGAGCCGGAGTGCCATCAAATCATCAAGGCTCACCAACAGCGTCTCCCAGTCCTTCGCCGACAGCGTGTCGAGGTTCAGCGCACGCGCCTCGTCATCGACGAGCCCGCGCATCCTCAACGCTCGTCCGTGAGCCGGCAGCGTTTTCCAGTCCGGCGCCTTCGCCAGCGCCGCGTAGCGGGACTTCAGCCAGGCGAGTACCGCGCCCGCCTGGGTCGGGGCTGGGGTGGGCGGGTGGAAGGGAAGGATACGAGCCATCGGAGTACTACTGTTCGCGATTGCAGAAGCGGCAAACCGTCGCGGCTTCATTAAACAGGGTTCCTGCCTTCGGGCCTACCTACCTGATGGAAGCCAGTTCGCTCGGAAGTAGCACCCACTCAAAGTTTGATTTCTCTCCAATCACCACGAGCATGATTGGCCCTTTTGATGGTGCGAAAGCATCAATTGGGAAGTAGAACGTGCCAGACTTCACGGTACGAGTCGCCCCTAGTCTATTGGTAAGCGTTTCTTCGATCGCCCCGCCGCTCGTCGGACGGATGATTTCATCATTGCCACGCCGGATCACCACGTTTTCAACGGAGCCCCCAAAGAAGTCAGCCGGCCCCACTGCGATCCCAACGCCACGTTCGTTCAGCGCGGCGATGTCTGGTGGGGAATAGGTCTCGAACTTTCTCCGGCTCTCGGACGCGGACTTCGAAACGGCCACAGCCGGAGATACGATCTGCACGCTGAATGGAAGCTCCTTAAAAATAGGGAGCATGGCTTCAGTTGAAACCCTGCTTGCTTTGACCATCTCATAACGAATATCAAAGATTGACCGCGCCTTCAGATCTGTGCTTATTGCTACCTGAAGTGCCGCAGCGTCTAGCGCCAGAAGCCCAGCCCCTGAGGCAGGTGGCAACTCCACGCGGTGCTGCAGAGTCTCCGGAGCCAGAAAGCCGAACGTGAGGAACGGCGATGAGTTGCAACATGACGTCACCGGCAACAGGGCCGAGGCGTCTACGCTTGGACCCTTGGCGGTAACCAACCAGAGTCCTGGAGGCAGCAGGAGATCAAAGCCCTCGTACCGATTGGCAACCCCATCAACGGAACTAGCGGTGCCGAACAGTGAAACGGCCCTGACTGTGACGTCTGGCAACGGCGACGTCAGTCTATTCTGTACCCGAACCTCTATCCTGCGCTGCACCTGTTGCGCTTCAGTTCGGGCATGGAATCCAGACGTTGCCAGTACAAGGGCACCACTCGCAAACACCGCTACTCTAAACACGGCCTACCTCCAATCATCGTCGACCATTGGCCCACTCTGCCGATGCCAGCGGGAAGTTTCTTCGTAGGCGCCGGACCTTTTCACTAACCAGCAGCGCGACCGCGTCGATGTCTGCCGGCTTTAGTGCCTGAATCTCTTCGAGGTCTTTCAAGAGCTGCGACATCGTCGCCGACGATGTCGAGGGCCCTGAGGGCGATATCGATGAGAGCCTCGCGAATTTGTTCGTTTCGGTGCGAGCCTGTTGCCTGTTCGATACCGCCAGTCGCGGCCAGTTGATGCTCATGAGGTGTCTCCTTTTCAGCGGCTAGCTGAGACACCGAAACTCCCGTACTGGTCTGACGGGGTAGGTCACTGAAGACCAGGCCGACGGCTGGCGACTCAACGGATTCAGCCACTCGAAGCACAATCGCGGCGCTCGGAACCCGGTACACGGCCGCAATTGCGCCCATCATCGGCCAGTTGGGGATTTGCCCCGCCTCCATCTTGGCCACTAGCGACCTGTCGACGGACATGCCGATTTCTGGAAGCTGGGCGCGAAGTTGCTGGGCGGCTTGCTCCAGCGACAGATGGCGCTTCTCCCGCTGCGCCCTTAACCACTGGCCGAACGCGGGAGCGGTGAGTTGTGGGCGTTTCGGCATCGTTTTCGCCAGCGTAGAGCCTCCGACGGCGCCACGGTTAGATTCTGATAAAAAAAGTGTTGACAGGAACGGCACAGTGCTCGTAGATTTGTGCCTGTGAACGGCACATTGCGAATGCGATACGACGTGGCCAGGCTGGCGGCCGACATGGCCATGAAGGGCTGGAACAACAGCGCCTTGGCGGCCAAGGCTCGGGTGTCCAGCATGACGGTGGGCCGCTTCCTGAGTGGAGAGGTCCAGACCGCGAAGACCGCAGCGAAGTTGGCGAAGGCGCTTGGTCACGAGGTTTCCCGGTATCTGCCGGAGGCGGTGGCGTCATGAAGCACCTGACGCAACTCCTCCGCGCGTCGGTCGCGCAGGGCCGTCGCCGCCAACAGGCGCGCCTTGGCCAGGTGAAGACGCGCCGCGAGACGCGCATCGGCCGCTGCGTCTGCGGCCAGCCGGTGACCGCGCACTTCGGGGGGCGGAACCAGATGCTCGGATGTGCCCATGCCGGAAGGATGGCTGCGTGATGGCACCGAGATCAGCCCTCGAAAGTTCGGTGCAGGTCCTGACGGTGGATGAGGCCGTGCGCTACGCGATCGAACACGCGGTCGATGTCCGAGGCCAGCGCCTGGTGGTGAAGCAGATTGGCGCGACGACTGGTATCGCCGACGCCCGCCTCTATGAGTTCCTGCAAGGCACGAAGAAGCCGTGGGCCAACGAGCTGGCACGGATCAGCCGCGCCACTGGAGTGCGGCTGCCGGTCGACGTGGTCTGTCAGGACCTGGGCGGCGTGTTTACCGAACTGCCAACGCGCGCCTCGTCTGAGGGCTCGGTCTTGGCCGAGACCGCCGAGGCCTGCGAGAAGTTCGGCGCCCTCGTGAAAAGCATCGGCGACAAGGCCACCGGCGGCTTCACGCGCCACGAGGCGCGGCTGATCCGTCGCGAAGCGCACGCGCTGGTGGCGCAAGTGCTCGCCACGGTGTTCGAGGTCGAGGCTGTCGCCAGCGACAAGGACACCCTGCTGTCCTCGCGGAGGTCTGCATGACCGGCGAATACCTCCTGTCAATCGAGCAGGTCGCTGCGAAGGTCTCGCTTGGCGAGACGTTCATTCGGCAGCAGGTGCGTGCAGGGGCCTTCCCGCAGCCCATCACCCTCGCGCGCAAAGTCGTGCGCTGGCGCGGTGCGGACATCGACGCGTGGATTCGCGAACAAGCCTCTCTTGGAAGGAGAGCCTCATGACAGAGCAGACCGCAGCTGTCGATCTCGGCGCACGCGTGCGCCAGTTGATCGCCGACGAACTGGGCCACGACGTGGCGATTGTGCAGGACACGCATGGACTTGCGGCGGACCTCCAGGCCGACTCGCTCGACATGCTCGAACTGGTCATGGCGATTGAGGAGGCCTTCGGGATGGACATTCCGGACGCGGACATCCACGAGCACTTCACGACGGTTGGCGCGGTGGTGGCCTACGTCACCACGCGCGTCTCGGATCGGACGTAGGGCAGCAAACAAAACGGGCCCGGCTGCTGAGAACAGCGCGGGCCCAAGAGGAGAAACGAACAGATGAATAACGGTAGCACGATTTCAACGATTGAGCACGTTTCAAGGGAAAAGGTGCTCGCGGTTATGGCAGCGGCAAAGACGCGCGTGCGCGTGTCTGCTGCTGGCTGCCACGAATGGACCGGCTCTCGGCTGCCGACAGGCTATGGCCGGCTGCGTGTTGGCAACCGGACGGTCTACGCCCATCGGTTTTTCTACGAGGCGACCGTTGGTCGTATCGAACACGGGCTTTGCATTGACCATCTCTGTCGGAACCGCAGCTGCGTAAATTTGGCTCACCTGGAAGCGGTGACTCCAGCGGTGAATATTCGGAGGGAGCGGGTTCTTCGCCCGCGAAAGGAGGCCTGCATCCGAGGGCACCTGTTCACCCAGAAGAACACCTACATCACTGCGCAGGGCTGCCGAAGCTGTCGTGAGTGCCATCGACTGAAGGCGCAGGCGGCCAGGGATCGGAGGGCGCAGTGATTACCACACCGCAAACGCTCGGCGCCTACCTGGAAGGGCAGGGGCGTCGCATCATCTGCATCAACAAGACCGGCCCCGCGTTCAGCGGTGACGAACTGCCGGTCACGCTTGTGCCCCCGTCGCCTCCGGACTCTCGCGAGCTTGCCGTTACCGTGGTCGCACGCGTCCTGTACGTCGCGCTCTGCTGCAGATCGGGGGAGCGGATCGGGGTGTTCGAGGCGCTGCCGCTGGAGCGCCAGGCGCTGATCACCTCGCAGGCCCGGCAGGCCATCGCGCGTCTGGAAGGCGGTGTCCAGTGACGACGGCTGCGGCGACGACGCCGCGAACCCTCACTGCTGGACACATCGAAGGCGACTGGTACTGCCTCGTCCTGGATGGGGACGAGCGCGTGTATACGCAGGACCGCAGCATCGCAGCGGCGGCTGCAGACGCCAAGCGGAGTGGCCACGCGTTTCACCTCGACATCGAGACCCGCGACGGACGCCGCGTGGTCGTCGATCTGCAGACGGTGATCGAGCAGCCGACGGCAACGCACCCCCAGACCCCGCCTGCAACCAGCGCACCCAAGGCCCCGGCCCCACAGGCGACGTCGACGCGCGCGTTGGTGCAGGCACCGGCGATTCCGACCGGCTTGATCTCGGATCCGGCCGCGCTGAGCAACCAGCTCACGTCGCTTCGGCAGCACTACCACGTGATGTCCCCGGCGATCTCTGTCAGCCAGATGGCCCCGGGGTTTGGCGCGAACCTCGCGGTCGTGCAGATCGACACGACCGTGACCTGGAACAAGGAAGAGACCAGCGCGATCGGGCCTGACACCTACTGGAGCAAGACGATCCACGGTGGCGACAAGTCGAAGCGATCCCTGCGCAAGGAGGGCATTCTCAAGCTCGGCCAGGCGATCGGCGTGCAGTGGGTGCCCGAGCACTGCAGGCGCACGGACAACCGCAAGGAGCCCTACCTCTGGTCCTGGCAGTACTTCGGCGCGGTCCGGACGCACGACGGCCAGGTGATGCCCCTGCAGGGCAGCTACGAACTCGACCTCCGCGATGGGTCGGCGGCGGCGAAGGCCATGACGGCGAACCAGCTGCCGAAGGCGAGGCAGAACGGCAACGAGGTGTGCGAGACCAAGGCGATGCTGCGCGCGCTGCGGACCCTCGGCATTCAGCAGGCCTATACGGTCGACGAGCTCAAGAAGCCGTTCCTCATCGTGCGGTTCTCGTTCACGCCGGACATGGCGGACCCGGAGATCAAAAAGCTCGTCACCCAACAGGCGATGAGCGGCATTGGCGCGCTCTACGCGACGCCCACGATGGGCGCGCTGCCTGCGCCGACCCTGCCAGCCCTGCCGGCCGCGGCGGACCTCGACGACGTGTTCACGGACGCGACCGACAGCGCACCGGCCACGCAGCAGAAGCCAGCCCCGTCAGCCACGGCACAGCCCGACACGATCCCTGATGGATCCACCACGATCGCGGAGGTCAAGCGCGAGAAGGGGGTCAACGCCAAAACACAACGGCCCTGGGTGCGTTACGACGTCACGTTCGCCACCGGCGAGATCGCGTCTACGTTCAGCCACTCAGTCCAGCAACTGGTGGATGACGCGGAACGGCAGAAAGCCCGCGTCCGCATTACCACGACTGAGCAGGAAGGCTACAACGACAAGCTCGACACGCTCGAGATCATCGACTCGCGGCAGCAGTCGCTTCCAGCGGGAGGCTACTGATGGACACCCAAAGGCTTTGCAACTGTGGGTGTGGACGAACAACCACGCCATCCCGCTGCTACCGACCGGAGCTTGGCATCAAGCCCGGCGACCCGCTGCCGTTCCTTCGTGGCCACAGTGGAGGGCGACCCGGCACCAAGGGGACACCATTCCTCGATCGATTCTGGGCGCGCGTCAAGAAGAGCGACGGCGATGGATGCTGGGAGTGGACCGGCAAGATCGATGCGAACTCTGGCTACGCCAGGACCTTTGGGCCCAACGGGCGACGGGACGGCGTGCATCGTCTTTCATGGATTGCTGCCAACGGTCAGGCCATTCCATCGGATCGCGAGATCTGCCACCGCTGCGACAACCGCATCTGTGTTCGACCTGATCACCTGTTCCTTGGGACGAGACTGGAGAACGCTCAGGACAAGGTCTCAAAAGGGCGCGCGCCCAGAGGTAGCGAGAATGCGGCTGCAAAGCTGACCGAGGCGCAGGTTCTCACAATCCGAACCGCTTCACATCGCCGAGGCACGCGGGCCAGGCTCGCTCGCGAGCACGGCGTGTCGGTGTCCACGATCAAACAAATCTGGTCTGGTGCGATTTGGACGCACGTCCAGCCGACGTCTGGAGGTGTCGCTTGACCCGCGTGCTGGCAATCGGCGACTCCCACTTTGGCCCGAACGAGCGCAACGCAGATCGCTACGCTTCGCTCGACCAGATCATCGTCTGGGGCACGTCGCGGCCGCTCGGCGCGTGGCTCCATGCCGGGGACCTGAACCACGCCAAGATGACGATTGAGGACCGCAACGAGCTGGTGCCTCGCTTTCAGCGGATGGCTAAACATGCGCCGGTTTGCATGTTTGTCGGCAACCACGATGTTGACGGCGACCTGCGGGTGTTCTCGAAGCTGAAGGCAAAGTATCCCATCGTCGTCATTGAGCGTCCGGAGGTCCACCGCCTGGAACTGGCGACCGGCGGACACGCTGCGATCTTTGGCGTGCCCTACATCCACCGCGGCGGACTGGTCGGTGCCGGTGTCAATCATGACGACCTCGGTCAGGTGGCCCGCCAGCTGGTCGAGCCAGTCTTCATGGCCGCTGCTCACGAGATGGAGGCTGCGGCCGATCGCGGTGACCTGCCAGTGTTCCTGGCGCACTTGGCGATTGGCGGAGCGCTCATGAGCACCGGTCAGCCAAGTGTGGGACGCGAGATAGAGGTTGACCCGGGCCTTCTCGGCCGGCTCGGCGATATCCCCAAGCTGCTTGGGCACATCCATCGTCACCAGGCGATTCATGGCGCGTGGTACTTGGGCTCGATCGCGCGCATGGATCACGGGGAAAACGAGGAAAAGGTGTTTGGTGTCCTCACGTTTTCGTCGCCGCGGGAGTGGACGATTGAGTTTGAGCCACTGGCTGTCCCGGCGCAGCATCTGATCGAAGGACGGCTCACGCGCGACGGGTTCACGATCGATCGGATCGATGGCGCTGATGCGTGCGCCTGCAAAGGTACGGGCGTCGACAACGCCATGGGGAGTGTCACCCAGTGCGAGTGTGGGTCGGGTGGATGGATCGGCGCAGACGTAAAAGTCCGGTACCACTACCAGCGGAGCGAGCGCAGCGCGATCGACCTCGCGCACATCTACGCGACGGTGGCCGGGTGCCGGTCGCTCAAGCTCGACCCGATCGCGGCGATCGAGCGGGAAGTCCGCGCGCCGGAAGTCGCCCAGGCGGTCACGGTCGAGGCGAAGGCTGAAGCCTACTGCACGCGCCGACAGATTGAGTGGACTCAGACCATCGCGGCGAAGCTCACCGCCCTACAGCAGCAATCGCCGGAGGCCATCCTCGCAGCAGTCAGCGCGATCGCGGCAGATGCCGGGACCGTGGAAGTCCGAAAGGCGGTGGCGTGATGGCTTTCGAGCGGAAGGAATTGATCAACTTTGTTGCGGAGACAGTGGACATCGCGCGTGGTGCCGGGCACACCGAGGACGCGGATATGGCCGACGCCGTTGTGTCCATGCTTGATGCCGACGAGAGGCGTATTGCCACGCTTGAAACTCATATCCGCCAGCTGCGGTCGTGCCTGAGCGTCATGGCACATCCCACCGAAGGGTGGCCGCTGACCGCAATTACGGACGTCTTCGTGGCCTCGTGCATTGATGTCCCTGATGGGCCTGCAGATAACACGCTGGCACACCTGGAGGCCGCCGCCATGCTCCAAATGGCGAAGGAGTGGAGCGAGATTCATGTCGCGACCAACGTCTCGCTCCTTGATGAGCTGACCGACCTCGTGCGTCGGCGGATGCCGTGGACATACGAAGACGTCGATCGAGACACGCCAGAAGCGGAGGAGCACGCAAGGACTATTGCGGCTGATGTCGCGAAAGACATCGAGGAAGAGTTCGCGCTGATGGCCGAAGACCAGAAGGACGGAGGTGCCCAGTGAGACTCGACCGTCTGCAACTCAAGGGCATTACCTGCTTCCGCCAGCCGGTGAACCTCGACTTTGCCACGATCCCGCCAGGGCTCATCGCGATCGTCGGCCCCAACGGTTCTGGCAAGACAACGTTGATGGAGGCCTTCGCCGGAGCGGTTTACGGCGAACTGCCGACGCGCGGGAGTGTCGCGAAGTACGCGACCGAGAAGGACAGCTACCTCGACATCACCGCCACGTTCGACGGTCTCGGCACCTTCCGGGCGCGGCGCAACATCGACGGCGTGAAGGGCGTGCAGGACGCGCTGCTCGAGCGCGAAGGGCAGAAGCTCAACGACGGCAAGGTCACGACGTTCAAGGCCGCCGCAGAGCAGGTTTTTCCATCGCTCGATACACTCCTCGCCTCCGCGCTGGCCGTTCAGAGTCGGCGGGGGAGCTTCGCCACGCGCGACAAGGGCGAGCGCAAGGAGCTGTTCTACGCGCTCCTCGGGCTGAACCGCTACGAGTCGTGGGCGACCACGGCCCGAGCGGCGGCCGCGCTCCTCGACAAACGCATCGCGGACCTCACTGGACGCCTGGAGATCCTCCGGACGACGGCGAGCGACGACCTCCACCAGCAGCTGCAGCACCAGGCGTACGCGCTCACGGCGGACCTCGCCAAGGCCGAGGACGCCAAGACCCGTCTGCAGGGGCAGCTGGCCGTGATCGAAGAGGCGCTCGCTGCGCTGCGAGAGGTGGCCGCCGGGACGGCTGAGGCCCTTCAGGCGCGCACGGCCCTCGAGACGACGCTGGCCGGACTGCGCAGCCGGTCCGAGCTGTACGCCTCACTGGCCAAGAACGCGGAGGCGGATCTGGCCGAGTCGCTGCGAGCGGTCGACGCCCGGCTGCACGCCAGCCTCGCGCAGATCCAGCGTGAAACCGATGCGCTGGTGACCGACGACCTCATCGACGGTGATCTCCAGGTCGCACTCGCCCATGTCGATGCCGAGCTGGCCACGACGGTCGCAAGTCTCGGGCAGAAGATCGCAAACAACCGCGCCCTGATCGAGCGTGGTCCCGCGATTCGCGCGGCGGTAGAGGTGATCGCGAACAACCGCGCCGAAATCGAAGTGCTGCGTGGCATCCGACACGACGCGGTTGTCGCGCGGACACCCTGGGTGACCAGTCTGGACAAGGGAGCGGCCCAAATCGTCCAGCTACAGGGGCTCATCGCCGAGCGCGATCGGCTCGTGCGCACGGCGGGGCTGCTCGATGGCGTGCCGTGTGGCGGCGTCTCACCCTTCGACGGCTGTCAGTTCTTGCGCGATGCGGCGGCGGCGAAGGAGAGAGCGGCCGCGCTCCAGGAGCAAGGGCTGGAGCAGGACCTGCAGGAATCGGAGAACGTCCAGAGGCACAGACAGCAGTCCATCGCGGCACTCGACGCCGAGATCGCGTCTGCCGAGGCCAACATCGCGGCCTGTGAGCGGATGATTGCCGGTCTGCAGGGTGAGGCCAAGGCCGAGGCCGATCTCACGCTGGCCGAGGAGCGCATCGCCGATCGGCAGCGCCAGATCGCGGAGGCCCACGAGGCGGCAGACGTGCGACGCGCACAACTGAAGGGCGCGGCCGTCGCGGCCAAGCTCGCCAGAGCCACTGCCGTGCAGACGCTCTCGGACCGGCGGGCCAACGCCAGGCAGACAGCGACGACCGAGCGTACCAACCTGCAGCGCCGGCACGCCGAAGCCGTCGCACAGCGCGAGTCGGACATGGACGCCTGCGTGCGCCAGATCGCGACCATCGAGGCCCAGCTCGCTGAGACGGCCGGTGCCGCCGTCGCCGACGCGGCCGCACGACAGGCCGCCGAGACGCATGAGGCGCAACACCGGCAGGTGATCGCGGAACTCGCCGCCGCCACGACCGCGCTGGCTGTGGTGCAAGAGAACGTCATCCACCTGCGTCGCCGGCAGGCCGAGTTTGCCGAGGCCCACGCGGCGCGGACTGCGATCGAAACAGCGGTGCGTGAGCTGCAGGGCCACCTGCTCGACTGGCAGGCGCTGGGCCAGATGTTCGGCCGCGAAGGCTTGCCGGTCCTCGAGATCGACGCGGCTGGCCCCGGCGTGTCGGACGAAGCGAACGACCTCCTGCAGGCCAGCTTCGGGGGTCGGTTCGCGGTGGAACTCATCACGCAGGACGTCAAGGCCGACGGCAAGGGCATGAAGGAAGTGTTCGAGCTGAAGGTATACGACCACGAGCGTGGCGGGGAGGCGCGTGATCTTGCGGACCTCTCCGGCGGCGAGCAGGTCATCGTCGACAGCGCGTTACGGCTCGCGATTTCGACGTGGCTGAACCGAAGCAATGAGCGCCCCATTCGGACCGTGTGGCTGGACGAGACGACCGGTGCCCTCGATCCGGACAACGCCCAGCGCTACCTCGCCATGCTGCGGCGACTGCATACACGCGCCGGGCTGTGGCATTTGATCTTCGTTTCGCACAACCCCGCTGTGTCCTCACAAGCGGATGTGCAGATCCAGGTCGCCGACGGCCGCGCGCAAGTCGTGTATCCACCGTTCGCTCAGCCCACCTCACAGGAGGCCGCATGAAGCCGCATTTCATGGACGAGGCAGATCTGGACTTTCGTCGCATTGAGCGCCAGCGCCATTGGCGTCGCGTGCGCTGGTTTGTGGGGTTGTTGTTGGCTGGCTTCTTCGCGTTGTGGGCGTTGGTCGAGATTGGCATCTGGCTGGCCGCGCGTCTCCGGGGGTGGCTGTGATGAGAGCGTTGCCTGGATCTCTGGTGTTGCTGCATGGCGCACACGATTCGGCGGACCATGGCATGTGCGTCATGGAGGCCGTGGCCTACGTGGCTGGGGAGCCGCACAGTGACCACCCGCAGTGTGCCTGCCCGGTGGTCGGCGCGTTCCTCCGGTCGTGGAACGACGCCATCCAGGATGACGCCACGCGCACCGCGCTCCTCGCGCCGTTGGTGACACGGCTGGTGGGGTCTCGGTCGACGCGTGCCGTGGAGGTGGTGCGGTCGGATCTTGCGCTGGATTGGCTGGTGCGTGTGCAGACACCTGCGTGGCTGGACCTGACGCCAGCGTTGGCCCCTCATGCTGAGGCGCTGCGTCGGCTGGCTCCGGTGGTTGGGAGCGGCATCGCGGCGGCGCAACCGACACTGGACGCCGCGAGGGACGCCGCGAGGGACGCCGCGGGGGCCGCCGCGGGGGCCGCCGCGGGGGACGCCTCGGGGGCCGCCGCGAGAGG